>ERZ772969.1502-NODE-1502-length-17382-cov-3.983609_pt1 | contig 17382 bp, 18 predicted proteins | sample MGYA00511676_ERZ772969 | MGnify/ENA primary metagenome ERZ772969 (study PRJEB29015, sample SAMEA2737651) | human gut metagenome | biome: human gut; feature: human-associated habitat; material: faeces | place: China | collected 2012 ... | reverse complement strand
AATGTAAACATACTTCTATATTCTATTAATTTTCGAGCAGTTTGTCAAGCGTAAAATGAATTTTTTTCTATGGAAGCTTGCTGCGATAAGGCAAAAAATAATATTTGCAAGGCGGCGGGATATGCTTTAAAATAGAAACAGAATGATGAGTGAAGGGAGGAGTCGTAATGTTTTGTAAAAATTGCGGACAGCCATATGTGACAGATGAGGCTGTGATCTGTGTAAAATGTGGCACAAAGAAGGGTGTGGGAGAAAACTACTGTCCCAACTGCGGACAGCCGACACAGCCGGGAAGCCAGGTATGTTTAAACTGCGGCATAGCGTTAAATGGCACAGGTTTTGGCGGGAAATCAAAGGTGGCGGCAGGATTGCTTGCTATTTTCTTAGGAGTGTTCGGCGTACATAATTTTTATCTCGGTTATACCGGGAAGGCAATTGCGCAGCTTTTGATCACGGTCTTAACCTGCGGCTTAGGGGCGTTTATTTCGAGCATCTGGGGCTTTATTGAGGGAATCATGATCCTGACGGGGAATCTTAACACCGATGCGGATGGCAGAAGGTTAAGTGATTGAGCCTTCGGTAAAAGGAACGGTAGTTACTGCCGCCTTGTGCGGCAGGCAAAAAATAGGAGAACGGCTCCGGCAGCGGACAGCGCAAAACCGCTGATAAGCAGCGGAGAGACGCCGGAATGATCGAGTAAAAAGCCGCCGAGGAGACTTCCGATCACGCCGCCGAGCGTGTTGGTTGCTGTCATGACAGCCTGTCCCTTAAATTTATCACGCGGCGTCATCGTTTCATTTACATAATAGACGGAGGCGGGGATATAGAGCGCAAAGGCGCCCATCTGAAAAATCTGGGCGATCAAAAATTGCGGAACGGTTTGGGCAAGCAGATAAACGCCTGCTTTGGTAGCAAAAAAGAAGCCGGAAAGCACGAAAAGCCGGCTGCTGGAAAAGCGCTTCTTAAGCTTGGTAAAAAGGAGCATGACAGGAAGCTCACAGACAGCAGCAAACGAAAGTGCGGCTCCCATATCGGCAGAGTCGCCGCCAAGCGATTCCACGATCTGGATCAGATAGCTGTTTGTCATATTGTGAAAGGTGAACAGCAGCGTGACGCCAAGCAGAGCGAGTGTAAAACGCCGGTAGCGGAGAAAAAAGTGAAAAAAGGGCTCTCTTACTGTCTCAGGCTCTGCACTCTGCTCTAACGGGACAGAGGTTTCGGGAGAAGAAATGGCAGGCATCGACAGCAGTGCAAGCAGCATCAGTGCAAGAAACAGTAAGGCGGCAGGGATGATGACATCTGCGCCTTTTCGCTCAATGAGCCAGCCGAGGGCAGAGGATGCCACAGCATAGGAAATGGAACCGACGGCGCGCGCAATTCCAAAATCAACGGAGACGCCGTGATTCATATAGTAGATGCTGACGGAGTTTACCAGCGGCTGGGTGACCTGAAGAAAGGTATTTGTCGCAAGAAAGCAGGCGAATACGGCAAGTGCAGGCTTTGGAAACAGATATAAAAGACCAAAGGAGACTGCTGTTATGGCAGTCATAAGGGCTGTCAGTCTGTGGATGGAAATACGCTTGGAGGAATCTGCGATTCCAGCAAAAACAGGCTGTAAAATGACTCCAAGGATATTTCCGATTGCAACGGTAATGCCGATTTGTGAGCTTGTGAAGCCCTTGGCAAGCAAAAGCACTGTGGAAAATGCATAGATGGCGCAAAACGACGCCCAGTAGCCGCCCTGCAGCAGACAGTATTGGAATAGCAGAAAACGCGGACGGATGTTTTTTGATACTTTTATCATTAGAAAAAGACACCTTTCTTTGAATTTATATATCACAAGTGTAGCGGAATTTTTGTCAGAAAGCAAGTATGCCCCGGTACTTTCAAGAGAAAATTGCTGTTTACTTTTGCCGGATGATTGACAAAAAAATCGGATATTGTTATTATCAGAGATAAGTTTTAGCAGGAATGAAGCGAGGTAAGGAAGGAGGTTATATGAGAAAACAGGTATTATCGCTTTTGGTTGAGAATAATCCGGGAGTCACAAGTCATATTTCCGGTCTTTTCAGCCGCAGGGGATATAATATCGACAGCTTTTCTTCCGGGGTGACAGCCGATCCGAGATATACCAGGATCACGATCGTCGCAAGCGGAGACGAGCAGATTTTGGAGCAGATCGAAAAGCAGCTGGCAAAGCTGGAGGACGTGGTGGATATTAAGACACTGGAGCCCGGAGCCTCCGTTACAAGAGAGCTTCTTTTAGTGAAGCTTCGGGCAAAGGACACCGAGCGTCAGCCGATCATCAGCGTGACGGAGATTTTTCACGGCAAGCTTGTGGACGTCACGCATGATTCTATGGTGGTGGAGCTGACGGGAGGACAGGATAAGCTGGATGCTTTTTTAGATCTGGTGGAGGGCTACGGGATACTGGAATTGGCGCGCACCGGTATTACAGGTCTCTCAAGAGGCTGCGCCGATGTAAAGATATTTGATGAGAACGGACATCTGCAATCCCTGTAGATGTGCGCTGCCCATAAAATTTTATTTTGGAGGAAACGACTATGTCAGCAAAAATTTTTTATCAGGAGGATTGTGATCTCTCTTATCTGGAGGGAAAGACGATCGCGATCATCGGCTACGGCAGCCAGGGTCATGCGCATGCCCTAAATCTGAAGGAATCCGGATGCCATGTCATCATCGGACTTTATGAGGGAAGCAGATCATGGGAGAAGGCGGTCCGTCAGGGCTTTGAGGTGTATACGGCGGCGGAAGCGGCAAAGCAGGCAGATATTATCATGATTCTGATCAATGACGAGAAGCAGGCAGAGCTTTATAAGAATGAAATCGAGCCAAACCTTGCCGAAGGCAATATGCTGATGTTTGCACATGGCTTTAACATTCATTTTGGCTGTATTACACCGCCGGAATATGTGGATGTCACGATGATCGCGCCGAAGGGACCGGGACACACGGTTCGCTCGGAGTATCAGGCGGGCAAGGGCGTGCCGTGCCTGATCGCGGTAGAACAGGATGCGAGCGGAAGGGCACAGGATATTGCGCTTGCATATGCGCTCGGCATCGGCGGTGCAAGAGCAGGTGTCCTTGAAACAACGTTTCGCACCGAGACGGAGACAGACCTTTTCGGAGAGCAGGCAGTGCTCTGCGGCGGCGTGTGCGCCCTGATGCAGGCGGGGTATGAGACGCTCGTGGAGGCAGGCTATGATCCCAGAAACGCTTACTTTGAGTGTATCCATGAGATGAAGCTGATCGTTGACCTGATTTATCAATCGGGCTTTGCGGGCATGAGATATTCCATTTCCAATACGGCGGAGTACGGTGATTATGTGACGGGACCAAAGATCATCACCGATGAGACGAAGCAGGCAATGAAGCAGATTCTTTCCGATATTCAGGACGGCTCCTTTGCCAAAGAATTTTTGCTTGATATGTCTCCCGCAGGCAGACAGGTACATTTTAAGGCGATGAGAAAGCACGCCGCAGAGCATCCGTCGGAGAAGGTCGGAGAGGAGATTCGCGGTCTCTACAGCTGGAATAACGAGGAAGATAAGTTTATCAACAACTAAGCTGTATAAAAAGCGGTTGACAAATATGCCGCATATGTTAGAATGAAGCATAGTAAAAATGTTTTCATAGGAAACAGACATGGATGAGGAGTATTAAGAGCCGTATGCTTTCAGAGAGCTGCCGGGTGGTGAGAGGCAGCAGCAAAAGCTCCCAACTCGCCTTTGAGTTCCCGGATTGAACCGACAGCGCTTGTCAGTAGGTTTGGGCGTTTTGTCCGCGTTAAGGATAGAAAGAGCGCATGGGAAAGAGCAGATGCCAAAAGGGCTTCTACAGAATACCGATGCGAAGCAGAGTGGTACCACGGAGAAAAATCTTCGTCTCTATTTTGGAGACGGAGATTTTTTGATTGACATAAGAGTGCTCGCGAAGCGTGTCGCTCGTTGTTTTTTTAAGGAGGAATATGATGTCAGAGCTTTACAATCACAAGGTTATCGAGAAAAAATGGCAGGATATTTGGGATGAGAAGAAGGCGTTTGCCGCAACATGCGATTACAGCAAGCCCAAATTTTATGCGCTGGTGGAGTTTCCCTACCCGTCGGGACAGGGACTGCATGTTGGTCACCCAAGACCTTATACGGCGCTTGATATTGTGGCAAGAAAGCGCAGGATGCAGGGCTACAATGTGCTCTATCCGATGGGCTGGGATGCCTTTGGTCTGCCCACGGAAAATTATGCGATCAAGAATAAAATCCACCCGAAGGTTGTTACGGCAAATAATGTTGCACGCTTTAAGGAACAGCTGCATTCGCTCGGCTATTCCTTTGACTGGGACAGAGAGGTGAATACGACAGATCCTGATTATTACAAGTGGACGCAGTGGATTTTCTTAAAAATGTTTCAGGAGCGACTGGCATATAAAAAGGAAATGCCGATCAACTGGTGTCCGTCCTGCAAGGTTGGCCTGGCAAATGAGGAGGTCGTGGGCGGCGCCTGCGAGCGCTGCGGTTCTTCCGTTGTCCGTAAGGTTAAGAGCGAGTGGATGTTAAAGATCACGGAGTATGCGGATAAGCTGTTAGAGGGGCTGGAGGACGTTGATTACATTGAGCGTGTCAAGGTTTCCCAGAAAAACTGGATTGGAAAATCACAAGGGGCTGAGGTAGATTTCTCTATCAAGGGAAAAGAGGATAAGCTTCGTATCTATACCACACGCTGTGACACACTGTTTGGCGTGACCTATATGGTCGTTTCACCGGAGCATCCGATGATTGATAAGTACAAGACGGAGATCACAAACTGGGATGCGATCGCTTCCTACCGGGAGGCTGCAGCAAAGAAGTCTGATTTTGAGCGTGCGGAGCTTGCAAAGGAAAAGACGGGCGTTCCGATTGAGGGGCTTTTTGCAGTCAATCCGGTAAGCGGCAAAGAAATTCCAATCTGGATTTCCGATTATGTGCTGATGTCATACGGAACAGGAGCGATCATGGCAGTTCCGGCGCATGACGAGCGCGACTGGGAGTTTGCCAAGACGTTTGATCTTCCGATGGTTCAGGTTGTCGCCAAAGACGGTGAGGAAGTGGATATCCATGCAGGCGCATTTACGGATGTTGCGACAGGTGTGCTGATCAACTCTGAATTTTTAAACGGTCTGGAAGTGAAGGAAGCCAAGGAGAAGATGATCGCTTATCTGGAAGAAAAGGGGATCGGCACGGCAAAGATAAATTATAAATTAAGAGACTGGGTATTTTCCCGCCAGCGTTATTGGGGAGAGCCGATTCCGATCGTGGAATGCGAGAAATGCGGCTATGTGCCGGTGGACGAGAGCGAGCTGCCGCTGATGCTGCCGGAGGTTGACAGCTATATGCCGACGGATAACGGGGAGTCTCCGCTTGCAGCCATGACCGACTGGGTGAATACGACCTGTCCGTGCTGCGGCGGTCCTGCAAAACGAGAGACAGATACGATGCCGCAGTGGGCAGGCTCATCATGGTATTTCCTAAGATATTGCGATCCGCATAATAAGGAGCTGCTGGCAAGCCCGGAGGCATTAAAATACTGGATGCCGGTCGACTGGTACAACGGAGGCATGGAGCACACGACACTGCATTTGCTCTATTCCAGATTCTGGCATAAATTTTTATATGACAAGCAGGTGGTGCCTTGTTCTGAGCCATACAAAAAGCGGACATCGCACGGCATGATCCTCGGTGAAAACGGCGAGAAGATGTCAAAATCAAGAGGCAATGTCGTAAATCCAGATGATATTGTAAGGGATTACGGCGCCGATACTTTAAGAACCTACGAGATGTTTATCGGTGCATTTGAGCTTAGCGCCGCATGGTCGGAGGATGGCGTTAAGGGCTGCCGCCGTTTTCTGGAGCGCGTCTGGAAATTGCAGGATATTATGACAGATGAGAATGTCTATTCTGCGGATCTTGAGACGAAGATGCACCAGACTATCAAGAAGGTGAGCAGCGATTTTGAAAATTTAAAATATAATACGGCGATCGCCGCAATGATGGCGCTCTTAAATGATTTTACAAGGAAAAATGCCATTACGCGGGCGGAATATCAGACTCTGATCTTGCTCTTAAACCCTGTCGCACCGCATATCACGGAGGAGTTGTGGCAGATCGCGGGCGGCGAGGGATATGTCTATGAGCAGACATGGCCGGAGTATGACGAGGCAAAGACGGTAGAGAACACTGTGGAAATTGCGGTGCAGATTAACGGAAAGACGAAGGGAACGTTAAAAATCGGCAGAGATGATGCAAAGGATGCTGTTATTGCAAAGGCGAAGGCATCGATTGCCGATAAGCTGACGGGGAATATCGTAAAAGAAATCTATGTACCGGGCAGAATCGTCAATATCGTAATGAAATAAAGGATTTTCAGAAACGGAGTATGCCATGACCCTGCATCATTTAGAAATATTTGTCGCCGTGTGCCGCGAGAAAACGACGCATGCGGCGGCAGAAAAGTTAAAGCTTTCACAGCCGGCCGTCTCAAAAGCGATCACGGATCTTGAAAAGTATTATCAGATTTCGCTCTTTGAGCGGATGAACCGTCGCCTGTATCTGACGCCGATCGGCGAGACGATGCGGGACTATGCCTATCAGGTTCTTGAAGCGTATGATCGGATGGAGGCGGAGATCAACCGCAGCGGCGCGCGCCGCCATATCCGTATCGGCGCCTCCGTCAGCGTGGGAACGAGATTGCTGCCGCCGCTGCTGCAGAAGCTTGCTGGGCGGGAGGATACTGTGACCTATGAGGTCATGGTTGACAATACGAGTAGAATCGAGCAAATGATAGAGAGTTATAATCTGGATATCGGATTGGTAGAGGGGTATGTCGACAATCAAAATCTGGTTATGAAAAATATTGCGGAGGATGCGCTTGTGATCGCGGTCCGCGCGGATCATCCGCTGCTCTTTCAAAAAGAGCCTCAAATTTATGAATTGGAGAAATATCCGTTTATCACACGCGAGGACGGAAGCAGCGCGCGGAATCAGCTGGAGCTCCATTTGCAGGAATTGGGGGTAACGCTTACCTCTAATTATTCCTGCAGTAATATTGAGGCGATCAAGCAGGCGCTTTTGTATACAGATGGCATTTCCATTTTATCAAGCATGATGATCGAGCAGGAGGTACGGGAGGGAACCCTTGCCATCCTGCCGTGGCATGACCTTGAATTTAAAAGAACGATACGCTTGATTTATCACAAAAACAAGCGTATTTCTCCTGCAATGGAAACATTTCTTGCGCTTTTAAAGGAGCAGGTATAAAAGTGTTCCGACAACGCTGCTGCCAAGAATGATCAGAATCGGATTTACCTTATATTTTCTCAGAAGAAACAGGCAGACGCCAAAGAGTGAGAGCTCAATATACTGGAGGTTTTCAACAGCAGCCACACCGTCTTTAAAAATACCAAGCGCTAAAATGGAAAAACCGGCGGAAGCGATCAGCGTTACGACAGCGGGACGCAGAGAAGCCAGAACTATTTGGATGCCGGAAAAGCTTCTGTATTTATAGTAAAAATGTGCAAGTGAGAGGCAGATCACAAAGGACGGAATAATGCATCCGAGTGTGCATATAAGTACACCGGGGATTCCGGCAAGCTGCATTCCTACAAAGGTGGACGAGTTGATGGAAATCGGACCGGGTGTCATTTCTGCAATGGCGATTAAGTCACTGAATTCCTCGATGGTCATCAACTGCAGAACATTAACAATCTGATCCTGGATCAGAGGAATGGCTGCATAGCCCCCTCCGACACTGAACATACCAACCTGCATAAAGGAAAAGAATAATTTTAACATTAACGGCATATTAAGCACACTCCTTCCGGGAAGAAATTACAGCGGTTATAATTCCGATCATCAGACATGAGAGGATCATCAGAATCGCACTGAAGTCAAACACAACGGCTGCAAGAAAGCATACGATCATCAATGTCACATAGAAATAATTTTTCATGGCGATGATATTGGAAGCAAGGTTTAACGTAACGTCGATAATGACTGCAGCCACGCCGGCGCGCGTCACCTGAAGCGCAAGCGCAACGATGGTATTTGTGCGGAACTGTTCGTAGCAGAGGCTGATGAGTGAAATAATGATCATCGGCGGCAGGATCGTCCCGAACACGGCGATGAGGGAACCGATCAGCCCCGCCATGCGGTAGCCGATGATAACGGATGCATTGACAGGAAGCGGACCGGGAGAGGACTGCGTGATCGCGGTAATATCGAGCATTTCCTCCTCCTCGAGCCAGTGCTTTTCATCGACAAACTTCTTTTTCATCAGGGAAACGATGACGAAGCCGCCGCCAAAGGTGCAGGAACTTAATAGAAACATGGATGTAAATAGCTGCCACAGTATTTTCGGGTTTGTTTTTTTCTTCATGTTGTGACCTCCTTTTGTGATAACATCATACTACAAAATTTTCAATAATAAAAACAGATATATTTTATTAAAAAGATAATAAAAACTTATCAAGTATACGGAGAAGAACGATGATCGATATCAAGGACAAGGGGTATTGTCCCACGCTGGAAGTAAGAACTGTCTATGAGCAGACAAAGGCGGGGAACGGACAGAAGTGGCTGATGATCGATCTGGAAGATTCGGACAGTGTGTATGAGGATGTCTTTCGGCTGATGGATATTCGCAGAGGATAAAATCCTGACCTTGAAATGTAAAAGCTTTTGGAGTAAGATAGTACCAGAAACGCATAAGAAAAGAGATATGGAGCAGTAAGTTGGAAATGGAGCATAGCAGTAGCGGAACAAAATTATTAAACGGTTCTATCTGGAAGGGGATTGTGTCATTCGCAATCCCCCTGTTCTTGGGAAATTTATTTCAGCAAATGTACAACACGGCAGATTCCCTTATTGTGGGAAATATTCTTGGAAGCGACGCGCTTGCCGCAGTCAGCTCGTCGGGCAGCCTCATTTTTCTGCTGGTCGGCTTTTTTAACGGCATTGCCGTGGGAGCGGGTGTTGTTATTTCCAAATATTTCGGTGCGAAGGACTATGAGAATCTCAAAAAAGCAGTGCATACCGATGTGGCGTTTGGACTTGTCGCGGGCTTGCTCCTGACAGTCATTGGCATGGCGCTTGCACCGCAGATTTTAGTGTGGATGGGAACACCGGAGGAAGTGCTGCCAAATTCCATTTTATATTTCCGCATGTATTTTGCAGGTTCGCTGGCGTTTGTCATGTATAATATTGTTATGGGGATTTTACAGGCAGTCGGAGACAGCAGACATCCGCTTTATTATCTGATTTTTTCTTCGATCATAAACGTAGCGCTGGATCTTTTATTTGTCGGGGTGTTTGGCTGGGGCGTCGCTTCTGCCGCCGCCGCGACTGCGATTTCACAGGCGGCAAGCGCGCTTCTTTGCTTTATCCGTCTTGTCAGGACCAAAGAAATCTATCAGGTACATGTGCGTGAAATACGTTTTCACCGCACGCAGCTTCGCCAGATCATACAGATCGGTCTGCCCTCCGGTATGCAAAACTCGATCATCTCGATCGCAAACATTGTGGTGCAGTCGAATATCAATAAATTCGGCGTCATGGCAGTCGCCGGCTGCGGTGTTTATTCCAAGATCGAGGGATTCGCCTTTTTGCCGATCACCTGCTTTGCGATGTCCCTGACGACGTTTATCGGGCAGAATCTTGGCGCACGACAGCTCGAACGTGCAAAGAAGGGGGCGGTGTTCGGGATTTTCTGCTCGATGTCACTGGCAGAGCTTGTCGGTCTTTGCGTCTTTTTCCTGATGCCGTATCTGGCGGCAGCCTTCGACGACAACATGGCAGTTGTGGAAATTGCGACAAAACAGGCGCATGTGGAGGCGCTCTTTTACTGTCTGCTGGCATTTTCTCACTGTATTGCCGGAATTGTGCGCGGAGCGGGAAAATCTACGGTGCCGATGCTTGTCATGCTGGCTTCCTGGTGCCTGATCCGGATTACTTATATTACGGTGACGGTTCATTTTATCCCGAAGCTTTCTGTCATTTTCTGGGCGTATCCCCTGACATGGTCGATCAGCTCGATCATTTTCCTTTTGTATTTTGTCAAAGGAAAATGGCTGCACAGCTTTGAGGAAAACAGCATATAACCTGTCCGTTTATGCCCCAAACTCCTGATAGAAGCGGATAAACTCATTTAACGGAGCAGAGGGCTTAAGATCGGTGCGGTAGGCAAAGCCAACCTCCCGCTTTGGGATTGGCACGGCAAGTGGAATTTCCACCAGCGTGCCATCCTCTAAATCCCTCTGGATAAAATTTCGGATCACACATGCGGCGCCGACGCCGATGCGTGCAAAATCGATCAGAAGGTCCATATCGGAAATGTCAATGGAATCGTGCAGCTGCATCTGGTTTTCCAGCAGGTAATTATCAATATATTGTCTCGTCATATTATGCTTATCCAGCAGCATCAGCGTGGCATTGGATAAGATTGCATTCTGCGGAATGCCGCGCTCCAAAAGATTTTGCAGATAGTCCGGCGTCGCTGCAAAAACGTCCTCGATTTCCTCCAAAAAATCAAATTGAATATTTTTAAAGCCGACAGGCCGTCCGATCAGTCCGATGTCGATCTTATTCTCCTCCAAGAGCTTTAGGGTATCGTTCGTAGAGCTGCAGGAGATAGAAATGGAGATATGCGGATTTCTCCGGATAAACTCCTTGAGGTAGGGAAGCAGCAGATATTTACACAGCGTGGAGCTGACGCCAAGCTTTAAGTGTCCTACGCCAAGCTCAATGGAGCGCCGCAGCTTTTCTTCGCCGAGTGAGAGCGTTTCAAACGCCGTGCGCACATGCTCATATAAAAGCTTTCCCTCATCTGTCAGAAAAACGCCGCGCGAGCTGCGGGAAAACAGGCGGCAGCCGAGGCTTTCCTCCAGCTTTTGCACTGATTTGCTGATCGCTGGCTGACTGATGTAGAGCTCCTTTGCAGCTTTTGAAATATTTCCGGTATTGGCGACAGTATAGAAAATCCGATAGGATGATAGACTTTGATTCATCATAGAAATCCTCTCATAACATAAATTTATACTTATTATAACATGAAAGAGGTTGATGGCAAGTATATTTATGTGGGAGAGCTGCAGATGGTCAACGCTGTCTGAGAGAGTCCAGACTGGCAAGATAAGAAAGATAACGTTCGGAGATCATAAGCTTACTGTAAATCTCTGTATATTCTTTTCCGCTTAGGCATTCCAGGTAGTTTTCAGGAAAGCTCTTGCAAATACCGGCAGCCTTTGCGAGAGCGGCAGCCTTGTTATAGGCGATCGCCGCTTCCTCCTCAGAGGCATAGATGCCAATGGTGTGATTGCCGTTGATATGAATGACGGCGCGGTATCTGCAAAAACCGTTTTTTTCCAGCCTCGTCACACCATGGTAATGATTATGGATGATGATATTCGAGTAGCGATAGTCAAGCGGGTCGCCGTTGGCAAATTCATAATCGCGCCCGAAAACAGCGTAGGGCTTGATCCCATAGCGGGCAGAGATGGAATATTGCATACCGTAGTCGCTGACAAAAAGATGTCCCTGCCTTTTTTGGATTTTCCTGCCGGAATAGTAAAACAGATCGTCGATGTCAAATTTCAATTCCATATGCGGCGTCAAAAAATAACTGAAATATCCTTTTCTTAAATAAATAGGCGTTTTAAAATAAATCCCGTTATCGCGGAAATTAAGCAGGATAATGATTTTTTCAAAGGAGAGCGTAAAATGTTCTGTCGAAAAATTCACAAGCGTTACAGCAGTATCGGTAATGAGCTTTGACGCGTCAAGATATGCCGCCGCCGCCGCATCCTCGGTGGAAAAGCTGCCGAGACTGATGTGTCTTCCGCGATAGGTGATGCCGGAGCGATAGTAAATAGAGCCGTTTTTTTTCTTTGCCTGTGAGACACCTGTCGGCATAGCAGCCTCCCTTCTGAATCAGGTCATCCATATTATAAAGTAAGCTTATGTTAGCAAAAATCTTCGCCGGATGCAAGCGTATCCATTGACAGAGAGAAGGAATTTCCGCTATAATGACGGAAAATAGTTGGAAGCGAAAGAGAATGAGGGAAGGCTATGGAATTACAATATGTGAGCACAAGAAATAACAGGGAACACGTCACCGCATCGGAAGCGATTTTAAAAGGTCTGGCGGAGGATGGAGGATTATTTGTACCGACAGAGATACCGTCCCTTGCACTTGGGATCGAGGAGCTTGCGGCGATGTCTTATCAGGAGACGGCATATGAGGTCATGCGGCTGTTTTTCACTGATTTTACCGAAGAAGAATTAAAAAGCTGCATTGCCGCAGCCTATGACGGTAAGTTTGATACAAAGGAAATTGCCCCGCTCGCTGATGTGTGCGGTACCTATTATCTCGAATTATTTCATGGTCAGACAATCGCATTTAAAGATATGGCGCTTTCTATTTTGCCGCATCTTTTGACGACTGCAGCAAGAAAGCAGCAGGTGAAGAAGGAGATTGTGATCCTGACTGCGACTTCTGGTGATACCGGAAAGGCGGCTCTGGCAGGCTTTGCGGATGTTCCGGGAACAAAGGTTATCGTTTTTTATCCAAAAAACGGAGTCAGTCCGATTCAGGAGCGGCAGATGGTGACACAAAAAGGAGCGAACACCTTTGTGGTTGGCATCAACGGCAATTTTGATCAGGCGCAGACCGGCGTCAAGCAGATGTTTGCAGATCAGGCGCTGGAGGCTCAGCTTGCCGCAGCGGGGTATCAGCTTTCCTCCGCAAATTCGATTAATATCGGACGTCTCGTGCCGCAGATCGTATACTATGTCTATGCGTATGCAAGGCTTTATGCAAACGGCGTAATCTCTTGTGATGAAAAGCTTCATGTCGTTGTTCCGACCGGGAATTTCGGTAATATTTTAGCTGCCTTTTACGCAAAGCAGATGGGACTGCCGATCGGAAAGCTCATCTGTGCTTCCAATGAAAACAAGGTTCTGTACGACTTTTTTTCCACAGGGATTTATGACAAGAATCGCCCGTTTGTGCTGACAAGCTCGCCGTCGATGGATATTCTCGTTTCCAGTAATCTGGAGCGTCTGCTCTATCATATCAGCGGGAATGATGCGAAAAAAAATGGTGCATGGATGAAGCAGCTTGCGGAAAACGGGAGATATGGGATCACGCCGGAGGTGAGAGAGAAGCTGCAGGAATTTTTTGGCGGCTACAGCAGCGAGGAAGAAACAGCGGAGATGATACGCACGTTGTACGAGAAAACAGGCTACCTGATCGACCCGCATACAGCCGTAGCGGCAGTCGTTTACGAGAAGTACCGCAGACAGACAGGCGATACCGACACAAAGGCAGTGATCGCTTCGACCGCAAGCCCGTTTAAGTTTACTCGCAGTGTCATGCATGCGATCGATGCGAAATATGACGGCATGGAGGATTTTGCGTTGGCGGAGGAGATGAGTGCCGTCGCAAAGCTTCAGATTCCTCGCGCGATCGAGGAAATCCGAAACGCTAAGGTACTTCACGATACCGTTTGCGAGGTTTCTCATATGCAGGAGACTGTAAAAAAGTTTTTGAAGCTGGACTAGTGTACTAATTCATTCTGCGCCATGATGTTGAAAGTGAACGAGACAGTACATGAGACTTCTTATGGAGCATGGAAAAGATTTTGTTACAAGGGTATGGAAAGAAAAGGACATCACGCTCCGTGAGATGTCTTTATGTCAATGAAAAAGGGGCTGCCGGAAACCGGCAGCCTGTTTGTGATCTATCATCCTTAATGCGTCTGTTGAAGTGTCAGAAGAAAATAAATTGTTCCGAATGGATAAACAATCGGAAGAAGATAGGTTTCCTCCTTAAAAAGAAGCAGCGTTTCTGCATCCTCAGTAACAGGAGGCTCAAGCGTCAACTCCAGGGAATAGTCGTTCGACATATTTACAAGGAACAAACCGTTACAAAGATTTAAAAAGTCCTCCACAGAGGCGCGCACATATTCGTCAAATTCCGTAAAATCCTCACCGACATATCTGGATGCAAAAGCAATACAGGAGGATTCCGGTATATCAAGATACGAATGTGTCGAAAATTTACCCTGAATCTTCTGTGAAACGCAATAATTCGTCGGGTATTCCGTACAGATACTCGGAGGAACGATTGTAAAATCATCGCCGATAAAACGAATCAGGCTGTTCAAAAACAGGTGAAAGAGTGAGATCTCCTGTGAAGACAGAGGACGTTCTGCCAAAACAAAAAATTTCTCGATCATCTGGCGGATCGTCTCCTGCGTTTCGGATGAATACTCAAAGGTTTCCAGATCGTTTTCCGACTGATAATCAAGAATCAGATTCTGGAGCTGTTCCCTGTCAAAAACACCGTTTTCGACAAGCGCCTGTCCCAGCAGCAGAAAATCAGGTTTTTGCTTGCTTAAAAGCTCTGCAACCTGCAGTTCTGTCAAATAGCCTTCCTGAATTGCAAGCTCACCAAAGCGCTTGTCCTGATGCGTCTGCAGAATGACAACACGCTCCACCTCTCCGGCAGTCATATAACCGGCGTGGATCGCAAGCGTGCCAAGCTTGATCTGCATCGAAGACTTTTTCTGCATAGCCTGCAATAATTGCTCTGCTGTAACCATATTTCGTGCCAACAGATAATTCCCAAAAAATTGAGCGTACATTTCTATCTCCCTTCAAAGCGCGAAGCAATAATATGATGTATAAATTCCGGCTGGATCGGCTTTTGGATAAAGTCTTTTGCGCCAGCCTCGATGGCAGTTTTCAGTTCTGACTGTGTTCCGACAGAGGATACGACAATAATATCGGCATTTTTATCGTAATCCATAATCTCTTTGATCGCTTCATTTCCGTCCTTTTTCGGCATGACAATATCAAGAAAGACAAGGTCCGGAGATTCTCTCTTATAGAGATCGACGGTCTCCTGTCCGTTCGTCGCCTCGAAGAAGGTCGGTGTGCCGTATTGAAGAATAATATCCTTTAATTTTTTTCTTGCAAGAATAGAATCATCGCCAATTAGAATTTTAACCTGTTCCAACATAGTTTGCATCTCCCTTAGCTGAAAATGATATACTTAATATGTCTTTATTCTACATCAAGTGAAAGAATAGTTCAATGATATATTGGAAGTTTGTTGAAAATTCATTTTTGGAAAAGAAAATTGAGATAATTTGTTGCAAGGCGCCGCTGCACATCCTATAATAGAAAGAAAACTGGAAATGAGAGGAACTGCGTGATGGATATAATGCTGCTATTTGACGTTGTGATATTGATTTTTGGATTGTTTATGATTTTTTCGGCGCTGCGCATGAAAAAAACAGGCGTCATCAGTACGGTAGTGATTACGCCGGAGGAAATTAAACGCTGTAAGGATAAGGAGGGCTTTATTCATTTTTTATATTGGAAGGAAGCGCTTTTTGGAGGACTGGTCGTAATCGTCGGGATCCTTGGTCTTGTCAACGATCTGATCGTGTCTCTGGGGGCGTTTAACGTGGTTGAGATGCTCGTGTTTCTTGCAGCTTTTTTGTGGTTTCAAAATGAGCTTCGCAGAGCCAGAAAGATATTTTTGTGACAGTATGGAGAGTTCGCTACGGCTGCTTAGACAGCCGCAGCGGACTCTTTTTGCGACATAGAAAATTGTGCTGCGATCATGCCTGCGTCAGATTTTTTAGCTGCGTTCTGACATTGGCACATAGCGTTTGCGTTCGCTGACATTTTTGTAGGCAGGACGCATGATTTTTCCGCCTCCGGTCACTTCCTCCAGACGGTGCGCGCTCCATCCGGCGATACGGGCGATCGCAAAGATCGGCGTGTAAAGTTCTACGGGAAGTCCGAGCATGCTGTATGCAAAGCCGCTGAAGAAATCGACGTTCGGGCTGACGCCTTTATAGATTTTGCGTTCCCTTGCGATAATCTTTGGTGCAAGGCGTTCTACCGCCGCATAGAGTGCAAATTCCTTTTCACAGCCCTTTTCTGCGGAGAGCTTCTCCACAAAGCCGCGGAAGATCTGTGCACGCGGATCGGAAAGAGAATACACGGCATGACCCATACCGTAGATCAGACCGGCGCGGTCAAAAGCTTCTTTATGTAGGAGAGCGGTCAGATAGCGGCTGATCTCATCTTCATCCGTCCAGTCGCTGAGCGTTGCCTTCATATCCTCAAACATCTTGACCACCTTGATATTTGCCCCGCCGTGCTTTGGTCCTTTTAGCGAGCCCAGAGACGCTGCAATGACAGAATAGGTATCGGTGCCGGAGGAGGAGACTAGGTGCGTGGTAAAGGAGGAGTTATTACCGCCGCCATGCTCCATATGAAGAACAAGCGCAATGTCCAAAAGCTTCGCCTCCAGTGGCGAAAACCGGCTGTCTGCTCTTAAAACATGAAGGATATTTTCTGCGGTTGAGTATTCTGCTTTGGGCGAGTGAATAAAAAGGCTTGCGCCGTCATGATAATGCTTATATGCCTGATAGCCGTAGACGGACAGAAGCGGAAAGAGACTGATAAGCTGCAGGCATTGCCTGAGCACATTTGGAATCGAGACGTCATCGGCAAGATCATCGTAGGAGTAAAGGGTGAGAACGCTTCTTGCCAGCGTATTCATCATGTCGCGGCTTGGCGCTTTCATGATAATGTCACGCACAAAGCTTGTCGGAAGGGTGCGGTAATGACCGAGCAGCCTGCTGAAGTCACTCAGCTCCTCCATCGTCGGCAGCTTGCCAAAGAGCAGAAGATAGGTGCATTCCTCAAAGCCAAAGTGGCTCTCTCTCTTCATACCGGCGATCAGGTCCTTGACGTTGTACCCGCGGTAGAAAAGCTCGCCGTCTGCCGGAACCGTTTCGCCGTTTTCCATTTTCGTAGAGCAGACTTCTGAGATTTCGGTCAGACCGACAAGCACGCCCTTGCCGTTTAAGTCGCGCAGCCCCCGCTTGACGTCGTACCTTGCATACAAATCGGAATCTATATGCGCGCAGACCTCTGCGCGGGAGGCAAGCGCCTTCAGCTCCGGAGTGATTTCGCAAAATTTGTTTGTATTCATAAGTACCCCTCCTTTTCTTTTATTTTCCTATCATACCATAAGTTTTTTTGAAAAAACAACAAAATTGCATATTATTTAATGAAAAATTAAAAAAATCAGGTGTATTTTAGTACTATAAAGAGAAAAAGTACCAGAAGAAAGAGGCGTGTGGAAAAAAGAGAAAATATTGGAAGAAATGAATTGACAAAAAAATAACATAGTGTATTATTTAGTGTAGCGGAATTTTTATTTTTTATTTAAGGAGGAACTGATATGTCAACAAAAGCATATTACCCAATTCATGAGATTGGCGCAGGAAAGCCGGGCTTTTCCAAGACA
>ERZ772969.1491-NODE-1491-length-17481-cov-10.893779_pt1 | contig 17481 bp, 17 predicted proteins | sample MGYA00511676_ERZ772969 | MGnify/ENA primary metagenome ERZ772969 (study PRJEB29015, sample SAMEA2737651) | human gut metagenome | biome: human gut; feature: human-associated habitat; material: faeces | place: China | collected 2012 ... | reverse complement strand
CAAAGGCCAGATCATAAACGGGTGCAGGAATATCCTTGCCGATTTCAGGGAACGCGGTACTGTCGCTTTGAATGGGATCACACAGTTTTTACATGTCAGACCGGTGTTGGAGTCCATTCAAAGTGCAGCAGAAAAAAGTATGCAGGCCAGCAACAGGGCTGTTGCCAGAATTGATGCTTTCAGTACGGAATACCACGAAATGGGGCGGCATTTCAAAAATATGGGCCGTACCCTTCAAGGAAAACCTGCGGAGACAGACGCAAAAGAAAATGGAAAGATTGCCAGGGTGTTCAAAGGTGCTTTCAAAGTGGAGGGCGCCCTTATATCCTCCATTAACCGTAATGCGGAGTGGGCACTTAATACCCTTGCCCGGTTGGAACAGACTACGGAAAGGCGCCCTTCTGTTTTGGAAGCAATGCGGGAACAGGTAGCAAAAACGGAACCGGCAAAAAAGCAGCCGGCACCTTCCCATGATAAGGAAAGCCGGTAATTGTCAGGTTCACATGAAAGGAGGAATTTGATTGAATCAGGAACCACTACCGCAGATTCATTTGATCCGTGATACAGACTTATCCGTCTTTGCGTATGAGCTCCATATTTTTGCCGGAGATTTTCTCAGGGAATGCGAATTCAATATGCGTTCTCTGGCGACAAATGCCGGGGCTGATTCCATTGCCATCATGGGGAAAAATCACATGTGGCTTTCCGACGCTTTGTTTGCTTATTGTTCTACGGCAGATCTTCATCAAATGATCTTAACAACGGAGTTTATCGGAGCGAGGGCTTTCCTGTTTCATACGGATCGCAGAGAGGGCGGTCACTTGTACGGAGATGTCCTGATGATGGATTTAGACACGCTGCGGCAGGATATAAAACGAAATATCCTCTATCCCTGCGGCGTCAATATCGAACGCAAAGATGGTTCAGTGGCTACGGTCAGCCTGAAAGAATGGACTGAAATGGAGCTTTACGAAAAAGATGCTCTGAAAAGCTGGGGATTTTCTTATGCCCCGAATCAAGTTACGGAATGGCAGTACCACTATTCCACGATGTTCAGACAGTGGATGGATCAGGCATTTCGTTATATGCCCCAGGATTTAGAAGAACGCCTGAATATGCAATATATGGAGGCAGCCCAGAACCCGGATATGGATAAGTACCGCATACCACAGGGAACGGCAAAGCAGATGCTTCTTTATGACGAAGCCCCTGTGTATCGCCTTCTTCCATCCGGTTCGGAGAAAATTGCGCCCATCGCGGCAATCTCTACGGGCCTGTGGTATGAAAATTACCGGGAGTTTGCCATTGCACCGGAGGATTTAGGCGCTCTGGACAAACTGATCCGCAGGGAAACTGACCGGCTCACAGGAAACCTCCCACAACTTCACAAAAACGAAGAACGTCGCCCTGCCCCGGAGCGATAAGAATTTTACACTGACTGGAGGTGATGAAGATTGGCAGGAGTGCATGAAGATTTCGGCGAAAAGATCGGCGGTGCGAAAAAAGACCTGTGGAAAGACCGCGGGCTGTATGCGGATGATCTGGAAGCCATGAATGAGCGCGAAGCCGAAAAATTTGTGAAAAAGGATAATGTCTGGAAAAAGCCGGACTATGCAGCCATACTGGAGGAAGGGATTCCTCTTGGCGTGGTCTATTTTATCAAAAAAGCGAGGGACGGCTTAAACGCTTCCCCTCAGTATTACCGCACGGATGACACCCCGGAAAAACGGACCGCGAGACAAAAGGAATATATAAAAACAGTTCGGGAATTGCAGGCAGTGCTTTCAGATGTCCGTACTGCGGAGGATGCTGTGAGAGCCTATGACCGCTTTTTCGTTGACAATGGATATTTAGAAAAAGTACAGGGCTGGGGCTGGGGAAGCGGAATCCACTACCGGGCAACGAAAAAGGGACAGGACAATCCCGTGATCACAAACAAATTGTCCAATACCATGCTGATCCGCTCGGCTGAATATTTTGAGCGCAACTTTACTCAGAAAGCAAAAAAGGAACAGTTTTGTGTTTCCAAAGAGCAGAAAATACCGAAAGGTTATGCGATCCACTTCAACGACGGGAAACATACCTATTCTAAAAATGAGGACTGGAACCCCGGTACCTACTATGTGACAAAAGGCTATTCGATCCTGCGGACCAATTTTGAGACCAAAGAAGCTGCCCTGAAATGGGTGCAGGAACTTGCCAAAGGCAGGAACAAAAATGGGAAGATCCGGTTTGTCCCTCCCCAGCTCGCCCATGTCAAACGTACCGGCCCGGATTATCGGAATGGCGTGGAGATCACCGGACAGCATTATCTTGATACATTTGGGTTCCGCGGCGGTGAGTTTGGAAACTGGATGAACCAGAACGACCGGCAGACCTCCCTTAACATGGGATTTGAAGCACTAAAGGATCTGGCGTCAGCCCTTAAGATCAGCGATAAAGATATTGCTTATCAGGGAACACTTGCTATCGCTTTTGGTGCAAGAGGCAGTGGCAATGCTGCAGCTCATTATGAACCTTTGCGTACAGTCATCAATCTTACAAAAATGCACGGGGCCGGTTCCCTGGCACATGAATGGTGGCATGGACTTGACGATTATCTTGGTACAAAGATGGGAGCAAAAGGGATGCTGTCAGAACAGCCCCACCTCTATGCGCCGTTCCAAAAACTCATTGACACCATGAAGTATAAACCGGAAACACCGGAACAGGCAGCAAAGCGCACGGAAGCACAAACAGAACGCACCCGGAAAAATGCGGCAAGCTGGCTGGATTCCTCGGTTCTTGCCTCCCTGAAACGGTATGGCAATGAGGAACAGATGGAAACCTACGCAGTCTTGCGGGAAGCATTTTTGTCCGGCGAACCCGGCTCTGTGGAACAGATCAGCGCATTTAAGAAGAATGTTACCGGCCGGGTAATTCCCAAAAGTGAACGGGAACGGCTGGAAATTTTTGAGCGTATGCTTTCCGGGATGCAGGCGCAGGAAGCTCCGCAGATTGGACGGACGGAAACTGATTTTTACCGTAATTCGGTACGCATGGGAAAAGAATGTGAAAAAGACGGCGGTTATTGGGACAGCAATGTGGAAATGACAGCCAGAGCCTTTGCCTGTTATATCAAGGACAAACTGCCCTACACATCGGATTATCTGGCAGGCCATGCCGACTGTGCCCTTACCCTGGTTTCCGGTAAAGACGGAGAAATGGAGGTATTGAAAGCCTTCCCTGTGGGGGAAGAACGCCGTGCGATCAACGCTGTTTTTGACGAGATCATTCAGGATTTGAAACGGGAACAGCTATTGACCCATGCCGATGTAACGCTTCCCCTCTCTGTTTCTGAACTTCGTGAGGCGGCGGACGGGCAGCTATCCATGTTCGGCGTCGGCCGTCCTTCCGTGATGGATCAGCTTGCGGCAAACAGACCGGCAGATAAAAAATCACCGGCACAGACGGTTTCCAGAAAAAACCATGAGCCGGAAATATAGCAGGAGGTGAACAGCATTTTGGAAGAAAACAGGGATTACCATGCCTACCGATATGGCGACTACTTGACGCCGGGATCAGAGCTTAAAATTGAGCACAGCGTAGTTTGTGAAAATGTGGATATTTCTACACTGATCACAATGGGAACAGATAGCCTGGAAGCCATGCGCCAGGGAAGTATCGACGGGGAGCAGAAAGCCTATGAAATCGTGGTGGCTGCCGCAAAACAGTGGGAACAGCAGGCAGCGGCAACACAGACGATCAACCGGGCTTTGGAATATCTTCGTACACCTGAGATTGAACATACCGGCAATCAGTGGAAAGACACCGATAACTGGAGGGCGGATCAGAAAATCAGCAACCGGGTCTATCAGATGACCTGCAGTATTTGGGAAGATACGAAATATGACAGGGAAACAAAACAGAGTATTCCGGTTGCCTGGTATGTGACATGGGAAGTCCGTATTCATTCCCCGAAGCAGGGATATGGAGAAAAGATTGCCGGACAAAACCAGAAACGATATACAGATAAGAATGCAGCCATAAAATACCTGGACGGGCGGAAGAAAGCCTATTCCCATTTATTCACGGAAATTTCCCCGCCAATTCCGAAAGAATATGAGCGTCATTTTATGGTTCATGGCACTCTCTTACCTGGTTATACGGTTGAAGGAACAGGCCAAAACGGAACATGCCGCCGCCGAGGTTTCGGAGGGCGGTATTTTTACGCCCCAAAACCAGGAGAAGCCTTCCGTCCTGGGGAAGCTCTCTGTGGCAAAAACCCAGGAAAAAACGCCAGCCGCTCCCGGTATGGCAATGAAAAAGAAGGAGGATATACAGTTATGAAAGTGTTAATGGTAGAGCCGGGCAAGTCCCCTTATGCTGCGGAGATTGAAAGCGGTCTGAAATCTTTGCAGGCGGCAGTGGGTGGAGACATTCAGGCGGTCTATCCGTATGAGGACCCGGTGGCTCTGATCTGCAATGATGAAGGCAAGCTGATGGGACTGCCTCTGAACCGGGCTCTCTTTGATGATGACGGCCACGTTTATGATATTGTGTCCGGGAATTTTCTGATCGTTGGTCTTGGCGAGGAAGATTTTACAGACCTTTCCCCGGACTTGATGGAGAAATACGGGGAGCAGTTCAAGTACCCTGAAAAATTTGCAAGGATTGCCGGCGAGATCATTGCAGTCAAGCAGCCTGCAACCAATGAGCACCGGGAAAAACCGATGATGCACCATTCCGGCCCGGATTTGTAGAAAGAAAGGAGCCAATTATGTTAATGGCAGTAAATGAACCTTATGCCCTTATGGTGCAGCCGGACGATATTCTGATCTCTCCCCGTGAGGTAGATGAACATTTTGGGACGATGGTATGCTTCCATCCCCGCTATGCGCTGGGCGACCATCACAACTATATGGACAAAGACGACTTCCTGCGGGAAATGTATTTAGATACCGTAGGACATGATGAAGCCGGCATGAAACGCTATGAACGGATGGTAAACATTGTAAGCAGCCGTTTCCGGCATGGACCAAAGACAGAGGAACGGGCGATCGATGAAGCAATGCAGAAAGTAATTTCGGAAAAGTATCTGATGCTCCCCCTCTATCTCTACGACCACTCAGGTCTTGCCATGAGTACAGAAAGTTTCTCAGGCAGGGCTCCTCATGCAGAATGGGACAGCGGACAGGTCGGCTGGATCTATGTTTCCAAAGAAGATGCCCTAAAGGAATTTGACGCTGACAAGATGACCGGCGCCATCCGGCAGAAAGCGGACGCACTGATGCGCAGTGAAGTCGCCGCTTACGATTCCTATCTGCATGGCGAATGTTATGGGTTTGAGCTTTATAAAAACGGGGAGCTGTCGGATAGCTGCTGGGGCTTTATGGGTAACTTTTCCGATGTGTTGAAAGATATGGCGGAATACCTCCCGGATGAGTGCAAAGGGATGGTCGATCATCTGGAGGAACAGGAACGCCCGGCTACGATCATCAAGACGCTTTTGAAACATGCTAAAATTCAGGTCGATCAGGCAGCAAAAGCCTTTGAACACGCTTCCCGACAGCAGGTTCTTGGGGAAAGCCGGTAAAAAGTTATTTCCATATTATAAATACCGATTTTATCAGAAAGGAGGATGCTCTTGCAGGAAGATCTCGAACAACGAACGGTTTCTGTTTCTATACAGGCAGCAAAACTGTCAGGGCGGGTACTGCGTGCGGCTATTGCTGCGGTACTCCAAAAGATGGAACAGGAACGCACAATGCCAAAAGTCGGGCGCAACAGCATGAAGCGGCTGACTTATAAAGACCCCGGAGCCAATACCATTGAAGTTTCAGGGCGAATCCGCTCTTTTGAACGGTATGCCAGGAAACATCAGGTACGCTACCATATAGAAAAGGAACTTGGGACCGATCCCCCAAAATGGACGGTATATTTCAAGGCAAACCAGGCGGATGCACTGACGGCAGCTTTTAAGGAATATACGAAGAAAGACCTTACACGCAGCACCAGACCGTCGCTGCTTACACAGCTTCATAAGTTCAAAGAACTGGCGCAGTCGCTTGGCCGTGACCGTGTAAAGAACAAAGAACACGGAGGACCGGAACGATGAAGATTGATGCAGAAACACTGAAAAAACAGGTCATTCTCCATCTGCCTTATATTCTGTTCCTTCTGGTATTTGCCAAGCTGGGCGAGGCGGTGCGTCTGGCTCCCGGAGCAGACGCTTCCCAAAAGCTGTTAGGACTGTCCGAAGGCTTTGCCCTTGCGTTTCAGAGTATGTGGCCGGGAGCGGCAATGGACTGGCTGATTGGTTTATGCGGTGCAGCCATTATGCGGCTGGCAGTCTATCTTAGAGGGAAAGACGCTAAGAAATACCGCAAAAATGTGGAATATGGTTCTGCAAGATGGGGAAATAAAGCCGATATTGCCCCATTTATGGACCCAAAGCCGGAAAACAATATCATTCTTACCCAAAGTGAAGGACTGATGTTAAACGGAAGGCCCAAAAATCCGGCCAATGCAAGAAATAAAAATGTACTGGTAGTCGGAGGATCAGGTTCGGGAAAAACGCGCTTTTTCATCAAGCCCAATCTGATGCAAATGCACAGTTCCTACGTCGTCACCGATCCGAAAGGTACAGTCCTTGTGGAATGCGGAAAGATGTTGCAGCGAGGCACACCAAAGCTGGACAAGGACGGAAAGCCTGTGCGTAATGAAAAAGGAAAGATCATCTATGAGCCCTATAAAATACGGGTATTCAATACGATCAATTTCCAGAAAAGTATGCACTTTAACCCGTTCGCCTACATTCATTCCGAGAAAGATATTCTGAAGATCGTCACTACCCTAATCGCCAATACCAAAGGCGAAGGAAAAGCCGGAGACGATTTCTGGGTCAGTGCGACACGTTCGCAGGCGGTAAAAAGTCTGCGCACAGTGTTGGTTTATTAAATAATAACCAGTCTGTGAACTGGTAATCCGATAGGTGGAATGATGGGGTAACGCCCTGAAACGTCTATCCTTGACGGACTTGCGTCAGCTGTAATGGCTGGGGTGAGAAGCTCCGTGACAACGACCGAGAGTAGTCGTAGGAATCTGCCAAAAGATTCTCGAAAACGCCCCAGAGGTGGGGTGCGCTACCTATAGGTCTAGGATCTATAAAATATCTATGGTTAGAATGTTTACTTTGGCGAGTAAACTGACGAAAACTGCGAATGTACGGTTCTAAAAGAAGACCATATAGAAATGTATGGGTGCGTTAAAGCGCAGTCAGTGTGGTTCAGTAGAAATTGACCCTACGAACGACCATGTTGTGTTACAGGCACATCCAAGCTGACAGGACTATAGCAGAGACCTAAGGATATATGTACAGATAGGATTATCGGAACGTGGAAAGGCATCAGATTCCATTATGGGATAGCCTGACGAAGAAAATAAGCAGGTGAACTGGTGCTGAAAAGCCGTGATCGAACTTATGATGAGTTCTGCGAAAAAGAGGAACTCGGAGGAATGGTCACAAGTCGGTTGAAATAAACAGGCATTATTCAGTCTTATGATAAGGATTACGAGTAAGACCAAAAGGGTCACTTTCGAGAGGAGGTGATGCCTTATGCCAAAGAAAAGTAAAACATTATGTGTAGATGACCTGCGTCATGCGGAGTACTATGGAATGCAAGATACTTTTGATGAACTATATCAAAAAAGTCAGAACGGTGAAGTATTTGAGAATCTTATGGATTTGATAGTGAGCAGGGATAACATTTTACTTGCGTACCGAAACATCAAAGCGAACAAAGGCAGCTACACGGCAGGAACAGATAAAAAGAACATCACAGATATTGGGAGTCGAACTCCTGATGATGTGGTAAAAAGAGTGAGATTTATTGTTACGGGAAGCGAACACGGCTACAGACCAAAGCCTGTAAGACGGAAAGATATCCCGAAACCAAACGGAAAAACACGTCCGCTGGGAATCCCATGCATATGGGATAGGCTGATACAGCAATGTATCAAGCAGATCATGGAACCAATCTGCGAAGCAAAGTTCAGCAATAATAGTTATGGATTTCGTCCGAACAGATCCGTTGAACATGCCATTAACAGAACCTACACCATGCTTCAAATGATGAACCTTCATTATGTTATTGAGTTTGATATTAAAGGATTTTTCGATAACGTAAATCATAGCAAGTTAATCAGACAGATATGGTCGCTGGGTATCCATGATAAAACGCTGATTTTTATTATCAAGCGAATACTAACAGCTCCAATTAAAATGCCCGATAATACAACGGTATTGCCCGACAAGGGTACACCACAGGGAGGAATTATCTCACCACTACTGGCAAACATCGTTCTAAATGAATTGGATTGGTGGATAGCCAGTCAATGGGAGGAAAATCCAATTGCTATAAGCAGAGGGCGAGAAAGAATAATCGGAAAAACTAAGGTTTTTGATAAAAGCCATGGTTATAGGATTATGAAAAACACAGAAATGAAAGAAATGCATATCATTCGGTATGCGGACGATTTTAGGATTTTCTGTAGAACGAAAGAGGACGCAGTCAGGACAAAAGAAGCGGTTACGGAGTGGATTGAAGAGAGGTTGAAATTAGAGGTGTCTCCTGAGAAAACAAGGATTGTGAACACCAGAAAACGGTGGTCAGAGTTTCTTGGATTCAAAATAAGGGTAAGGTTGAAGCATCATAAATATGTGGTGCAGTCGGCAATCTGTGACAAAAAGGTTGAAATTGAAAGAGCAAAGCTAGTGGAACAAGCGAAAAACATCGCAAAACCCAGAGAGAAAAAAAGTTGTTTATCAGAAATTCAGCTATATAACTCCATGGTGTTAGGCATACAGAATTACTATCAGCTTGCCACCTGTATCAGTATTGATTGCAGAGAATTCCATAGGCGAGTAATGACAGTTTTGACGAACAGGTTAAATACAGAAACAGGAAGTATGCTAAAACGTGAGGGTGGAACTATCACCCAAGCAGAAAAGGAAAGATTCGGACAGTCAAAAATGATTCGATATGTTTCAGGAATTGACCAGATGATCTATCCGATTGCATTCATCAAAAATAAAATACCGATGGCGAAGCGATCAATCGTTTGTAGTTATCGTCTATGTCGTTTTCATGCGCTGGAAGCCGCAGAAACACAGGCGTTTTCAGCCCTTAACATTCCACTTGCCACCCCATGTTTTGCGCCTTATCGCTCCTGCTCCCGCGCCCTGCTTTGGGACGGGTAAAGAATACTATCGACGTTCTTTTTGACAACGCCGTATTCCTGCATTTGCTTCTTGGCTTGCCGATAATCTTCATACAATTTGGTTTTCCTGTCGTTTAAGCTTCTATACTCCTTGCGCAGCGCGGCGAGATCGGGCAGCTTCTTTATCTGCATTTCCTTTAATGCCCTTGCCGCAGCTTCAAACAGGATAATTTCGCTTTCATGCCCCCGCAGATACTTTTCCTTGTCCCGCGACTTCTTGTATTCCTCGTAAATCGGTTTTAATTGTCGGTATGTGGTTGTGTGCTTGATAAGCAGCGACAAATCAGACATACGCTGCTCTACGTCCTTAACCGCCCTTGCCGCCGCGTCATGGGCGGTCATAATATCGGCTATCTTGCTTTCAAGTTCGCTATAATACTCAATCTTGTTTTCGGTTAGGAAGTTCATGCTTTTAGCAGCCTGTTTCAGATTATGGATTTTTGCCCACCGTTCATAGCCCGCCGACTGTTGGGCTTTGATACTGTTTTCAAGATCGACGACAAGCCGGATTTTCTTATCTTCCCGCAGCGTTTTTGTTTTGGCAACATACACGCCCTTGATACGCTCCTTTATCGCTTCTTCCGTATAGGCCGCGCCGAGCGTCTTTGTGCGGGTAAACCGTTCCTGTCCGGCAGCGCGAAAGGAAATGTATTTGCCCTGTTTGATTTCATACCCCATTTCCTGCAAGCGGCGCAGCAGTTCGTCAAAATCTTTCACTTGGGGAATGAGAGTATCTATCGCCGTTTTCAGCTTTGCTTTGTAGCTTGTCCCTTGCTTTTCGGCGGTGTATTCTGCATAGCTTTTTCCCTTGTCCTGTCCCGGTACGACGACGGATAGCCCATGCTCTTTACATATCCTGTCGCTGGTGCGCCGGATAAAGTGATAGCTTTGCTTGTTGGAATGGTACTTTTTGTAGTCAACGAAGCTAACCGCGTTGAAAATCAAGTGATTATGCAGATGGTCTTTATCGACGTGAGTTGTCAAAACAAACTCATACTTGCCGCCTAATACCGCCCCGGCAAGTTCCATGCCGATTTTGTGCGCTTCTTCCGGTGTGGTTTCTCCCACCGCAAAGGATTGTATCAAGTGCCGCCCTAAATGTGTGCCGCGATCTCCGGCAGCTTCCCGCGTCCATGCAAACTCAATATCGGCGGTTTCCAGCCCGCAGCCGAAAGAGGACGCAAGCAGCTTCCCGTCTGTCTTTTCGGGATTTAAGATATAGTCTATCGCAGCCTTTAAGGTTGATTTAATAGGGTGCGTCTTTGTAACCGCCATATCTCGTCCACCGCCTTTTTAATGTCCTCTATATCCTGCCTGTAAACCGTCCCCGTCGCATTGGCGCGTTTTGCAATTTGGTTGATGTTCCGGCTCACCGCTTGCAGTTCCCGGATATATGCTTTTGTGTCGCTTCGGTCAACGACAAGAATATACCCGTCTATCGCCATTTTACGGAAGTATGCCCCATACTGCTTTATGGGAAGCTGCTTCATCTTCTCGTCGATCAGCCGCTTTTCTTCTTCCGTAACGTAAAACTTCATCTGTATATTTCTCTTTCGGTTTTCCATTTCCGCACCGCCTTTCGGTATAAGGGTTTGGGATTATCCCAACAAGCATTTTCCGCAAACGGGTACTCGTTTGCTGTGCTTGCTATCTACTCCATACCCCCACCGAAAGGCGGTATTTGTTGCGCGTTCCTTTAATTTTGGACGCAAAAAAAGATTGCAGCCGCCATGCGCTCGCTGCAATCTCCTGTTTCCCATATTGTGAGGTTAGTCCTCTGCTTTTTCGACTTTCGTTATCTCCCTTGCTGTTGCGGTTACAATCCGTATGCCTTTATCGCTCATACCGTCCAGCAGCGCGTCAAGCTGCCGCCGCCCGGTGGATTTCTCCGCATTGCTGTTCGGGAAGAAAAATTGATCTACCGAAATATGATACCGGGTTACAAGGTCATAGAATACCTGTAAACTCGGCTGTTGTCCCTTGTTCTCGATATTCGCAAGGTAGCGCGGGGAAATATATAACTCGTCGCTTACCTTTTTGCGGCTCTCGCCGTATTCATTTCTCGCGGCTTTTATAGCTGCCCCGAAAGCCTTAAAGTCGTACAATGGTACGGGTCTTTTTGCCATTTTCATTCACCCTGTTACATTTTACAGTTCACCTTTCTTTTTGGATATGTCCACACAATTCATATCATTAGGTTAAATACTTCCTGTTGTGTATTGACAGTAGACTGATTTTCTGATAAAATAAAATTTATGTAAAAGGAGGCGGCGTTTATGTTGCATAGCATGCGTATTAGATAAGCATTGAAAAAAAGGATTTTCCCATTTTCAACATGGGCTTTTTTGTCATGCTTATTTTGCGGATGCTATACAAAAAACTAACGACGTATAGATATAGTATAGACATAGTGCAAGCTATGCCTTAGTTTTGTTGTACTGCTCTGTGCATTATAAATGCAGGTCAATGCTCATGTTGAGGATTGACCTGCATTTTTTTGTGTAAAAAGGACGAGTGAAATATAATGCTTAAAAAATATTGGATAAAATGTCCGATTTGTAACGGAAAGACGAGAGTTCAAGTATTTCATAATACTGTATTAAAAGATTTTCCTCTTTTCTGCCCTAAATGCAAATTGACGCATATCATTGATGTAGAAAAATTAGAGATTGTAATCAAAAATACAGAAAAACAAACTTTTATTATTTAGAAGAAAGGATATAAAAATGAAACGTTTACCTAAATATACGCCTGCGGAAGTACGGAATGATCCATACGGATTTACTTACAAAGAAATGTCGGAAGTTATTGGCGAGAATGAAGCAAAAGCCTTATATGAAGAATTATATAAGCAATTACCACGCAAAAAAAATCTATCAATGTTGGTAAAAAATATTTGCAAAAGCAGTGATACTGAAAAGTATGTTTACGAACTGAAAGACAACAAATACATTGAAACGGTTTTTATCAAGCGGCGAGATGGTGGAACTGTTTGCGTGAGCACACAAGTCGGTTGTCCTGTTGGTTGTATTTTTTGTGAGTCCGGGCGAAATGGCTTTGTTCGTAATCTAACATCGTCAGAAATCGTACAACAGATTATATTGTTGCGTCGAAAAGTAAACCGTATCGTTTTTATGGGTATGGGAGAGCCTTTATTCAATTATGACAACTTGATAAAAGCAATCCATATTCTCCGAGATAGATATGGGCTCAACTTTCCAACCGACGGCATTACCATATCAACAGTTGGTCCGGTCGATCAATTAAAAAAATTGCGCGAGGAACATCTTAAAATTCAGTTGACAATATCTTTACACGCAGCAACACAATCTGCAAGAAATCGTATTATTCCTCACATGCGCATATATGCTATTGAAGATGTTGTTAAGCAAGCCTTATCCTATTCTGAAAGGCATAATCGCAAAATTGTCTTTGCGTATTTGCTTTTACCGGGTATAAATGACCGGCCCTCAGATGTAAGACAACTTGCAAAATGGTTTCGGGGCAAAAAAGTTATGATTAACGTGTTACAATACAACCCAACAAGCAATTCAAGAATTAAAGCACCACAGAAACGGGAAATAGTTGCATTCAAACATCAATTAGAGCAAGCAGGACTTGAAGTTACTATGAGAGTTTCTCATGGCAGAGAGATTAACGCGGCTTGTGGACAGTTAGCTAACACATATAATAAATTCAAAAAAAAATGATTAAAAGTGCCAGACGCATAGACGCAGAGCCGATAACGCATTAGGTCAAAAAACCTATGTGTTATCGGCTTTTTTATTTAATATTGCGCAAAAGCCGCTGTTCCCTATTATAGAATGGATTGCGGGTAGTGTATTAAAGTCGCCCTTTTTTAAGGATACGGCGGTATCGGGGAGGTATCGCCGTGTCCATTTTTATTTACTGTAACCCGCCTAATGCTTTGCGGTCAAAAAAAGCTATGCTCCGCAAGCGGGATATTCCGGCTATGAATGTGAACTGTCAATACATTTAGCTACTGCTTACATTTCCTTTGCGCCCGTCCGCGTCTTGCGGACGGGCGCATTTTGCTTTTTTCAACTTTTTTCTGAAAAGCGCACTCAAGAGCCATCTCCCGAACGGGTACGGAGCGAAAGGGGCAGAGAGGACAAGCCCTTAACTCCCGTCCTCTACTCCACGCGGGAAGGAGGTGAACTCTATGGAGCTATCTTCTTCCGACAAGGAAAGAATACAACATCAGTACGACGCATTAGCAAAGAAAACTTTGGTCGGCGAAGCGAAAAGCCACCGCCGCACTCTTGCGAAACGCGCAGCACGCGAAGTTACTTTTTCGGATTTGAGCGAAAGCGAACTCGCGCAGCTTTTCACAACGGACGAATACGAAAGCGATTATTTCCGTTTTCAAGTGTCCGGCTTTGATGTACTCGTCAAAAATGAACTGCTTGCCGAAGCCCTTAACGCTTTGCCCGAAAGGAAACGCGACATTATCCTTTTGTCCTACTTCTTGGATATGAGCGACGCGGAAATTGGCGAACTGCTGAATGTTGTACGCACGACGGTTTTCCGGCACAGGAAATCCGCGCTTGCGAAAATCAAACAGTATTTGGAGGGAAAAGCAGATGATGAATACCGTTAGGAAGTCTGAAAATCTGTTGCCGTTCCCTGTCATTTCCGCAGCGGCAAACGGCGACACAAACGCCATGTGCGCGATCTTGAAGCATTACGAGGGTTACATAGCGAAACTTTGTACCCGCACGCTGAAAGACGACGCGGGCAATACCTATTCCTATGTGGACGAGGAAATGCGTAACAGGCTGCAAGTGCGCCTTATTACCCGCACCCTTGCTTTTCATGTAGGATAATCTTTTAGCCCATGCGGGGAGCGTGTCCCCTTTCCACGCTTCCCGTTATGGGCTATTTGTCGTTCCGCAAAAGCATATCCGCTGTTGATGTGCTTTTGCAGGCCGACAAAGCCTATTGTTCTTTGACAAAGAAAGCGGCCTTTGGTGCGCAGCATAACAGGCAAACGGGTACATTCCGTCTGTACCGAGCCAGTCGGCGGGTACGCCATGACAGCTTTTCCCCATAGGGGAAAAGCCGAGCGAGAACTACCGCGCCGTAAAACAGGTTTAGCAGCTTGTGGGCGACGACATACAAGGCGGCACAATGATACTCCCGCGTTGAACACCCTCAAAGTATTGCGCGGCGCACCCATAAGCATGGGCCGGGGTGAAACTCCCGTGAGGTTGCAGCTAACAACCGCCCGTTTTTGCCTTTTGACGAATATAGTTTATCCATACAGGAAAAGGAGGTTTTTCTAATGGATAAAAAACAGACAATTACAACCGAACGCAAAATAGGGAAAATCACCTATCTTGTTCAAGCGTTGCCGAGTGAAAAGGCAACCGATACAATCCATAAAAAGATTGAGAAACTCATTGTAAAGGATTTGCAGAAAAAGCCCGGAAATCCGGGATTTTTAGCGTCCGAGTAGTGCATTAGGCGGCGGGATATGGTATAATGATAGCAACACATTATACCTGTTTATTCGGCTGTCGGAAAGGAGGACTAATGTTACAGTCGAATAAAATCACCGCCCTTTACTGCCGTTTAAGTCAAGAGGATATGCAAGCCGGAGAAAGCGGAAGCATACAGCACCAAAAAATGATACTTCAACGCTATGCGGACGAACACCATTTTTTGAACACAAAGTTTTTTGTGGACGACGGATTTTCCGGCGTGAGTTTTGAGCGCGAGGGGCTGCAAGCGATGTTGCAGGAAGTGGAAGCCGGACGAGTGGCGACGGTCATTACCAAAGACCTTTCCCGTCTTGGCAGAAACTATCTGAAAACGGGCGAACTCATAGAGATTGTATTTCCCGAAAACGGAGTACGCTATATCGCGATCAACGACGGAGTTGACACAGCGCGGGAGGATAACGAGTTTACCCCCTTGCGGAACTGGTTTAACGAGTTTTACGCCCGCGACACAAGCAAGAAAATCCGCGCAGTTAAACAGGCACAGGCGCAAAAAGGCGAGCGCGTCAACGGGGAATATCCATACGGCTATATCCCAGACCCGAACAACCGCCACCACCTTATACCCGACCCGGAAACCGCGCCGATTGTCAAACAGGTTTTCGCTATGTTTGTTAGCGGCGTGCGTATGTGCGAAATCCAAAAATGGCTTGCGGAAAACAAAGTCTTGACGATTGGAGCGTTGCGCTATCAGCGTACAGGACAGGCGCGGTATCAGCGGGCAATGATCGCCCCCTATACTTGGCCGGACAAAACGCTCTATGACATATTAGCAAGGCAGGAATATTTAGGGCATACCATAACCGCGAAAACTCACAAGGTATCCTACAAGTCGAAAAAGACCCGGAAGAACGAAGAAGAACAACGCTATTTCTTCCCAAACACCCATGAGCCGCTTGTTGACGAGGAAACCTTTGAACTTGCGCAAAAGCGGATTGCTACCCGCCACCGCCCGACAAAAGCAGCGGAGATTGATATTTTTTCCGGCTTGCTGTTTTGCGCTGGTTGCAGACATAAGATGTATTACCAACAGGGCGTAAATATCGAGCCGCGCAAGTTTTCCTATTCTTGCGGCGCATGGCGCAACAGGGCAAGGACAGGCAGCGAGTGTACCTCTCATTATATCCGCAAAAACGTACTTCTTGATTTAGTGCTGGAAGATATGCGGCGGGTTTTGCGGTATGTTAAGGAACACGAACAGGACTTTATCTGTAAAGCTACCGAGTACGGCGACATGGAAGCGAGAAAGGCATTAGCGCAGCAGCAAAAGGAACTTTTCAAAGCACAGGCGCGTATGACCGAACTTGACACGCTTTTCCGCAAGCTGTATGAGGACAACGCATTAGGCAGACTGACAGATGAACGGTTTGTGTTTCTAACTTCCGGCTATGAGGACGAAAAGAAATCCCTTGCCGCAAGGATAGACGAGTTACAACAGCAGATCGCAACCGTTACCGAGCGAAAAAGGGATATATCAAGGTTTATTCAGATTGTCGGGAAATACAGCGACATACAGGAATTGACCTATGAAAACGTCCATGAGTTTATCGACCGTATTTTGATACATGAATTAGACCGGGAAACCAACACCCGGAAAATCGAAATCCATTATAGCTTTGTCGGACAGGTTGATACCGAGCAGGAGCCGACGCAAGTTGTCAACCATGACCGCCGCAACATGGTAGATGTAAAAAGTATCGCTATCTAACCCCAGCAAATGTCAGCCCCGTTATTTTATCCGTTTCCTCAATTTTAGCCGTTAGCATTATGATTGGATAAGTGTATTTCTTTCGGATAAGCTGGCAAAGTGAAAAGCCGTTCATATCCGGGAGCATAATATCCAGAATGGCAAGATCAATGTCGCCGCTTTCAATACACGACATGGCATCCGTTGCGCAGTAAAATTTATAAACGACGTAATTTTCGTTTTTCAAGTAGACCTCCAACAGATCCGCTATATCTTGCTCGTCATCTATAATCAATATCTTTTCAGACATATTTTCAACTCCTTTGCTCATATTTCCAATTAAGTATAGCAAATACAACATCTAAATTCACAATGGATTGCCTGAGAAATTATTAAGATTTTCCTAACTTTCGAATTTAGGCAACTCAAAATGCTAACGTAATTTACATATCAGTTTTTTATGTGTCATACATATTCTCCAATATACTTCCATATAATGCACAGATTGACTTCACAATTGCATGCCATGAAATATCAGCAGCATAAGAATAATTTTTTTGATATGTTTTCCATAAGGTCTCCATAACCGGACTTGATTCAATTTCGTCAAATATTTCTCTTACATCCTCAGCTTCTATCAGGTCTAATGTTCCCCTTTTTTTGGCTGTAGCCACAAGTGCATTCCATAAAACTTGCTTTTTGAGTTGTTCTCCATGCAACTTTTGTAAAATATAGATATCATAAAAATCTCTCATTCGTGTATTTGTAACGTTTCGACTAATAACAGTTTCCAATTTTTCAGCCAATACCGTTTCCAGATTATATGCCCATACCTCAATAGTGCGGTCTTCAAGCATAAGATTAAATTTGTACTTGATTTCTCTTGGTGTAATTACATCCCCTGTAGAAATATCAATCTTTAATGGTGTGATTACACCATCAAATTTCGTTTCCAGGCTTACACGAACACCCGGATAATCTGCTTCTTCCATGATTTCTGATATCCGTTTG
>ERZ772969.1488-NODE-1488-length-17517-cov-2.857347_pt1 | contig 17517 bp, 19 predicted proteins | sample MGYA00511676_ERZ772969 | MGnify/ENA primary metagenome ERZ772969 (study PRJEB29015, sample SAMEA2737651) | human gut metagenome | biome: human gut; feature: human-associated habitat; material: faeces | place: China | collected 2012 ... | reverse complement strand
AAAAAATACAAATTATACATCTTCTTTCATCGTGCCCTGATGCCTCTACCCTATTTCATTTTCCCTTTGTAAAAATAAGCACAACGACTGCTTGTACTCGGTCTGATACTACATATAGTTGAGCAAAACGATAACCCTGTTCCTGATAACCACACTAAAACGAGGATATGCCTCGAGCCAAAAAGTCCAAGAAATGTATGATTTTTTAACCGTTTTTTGCCCTTAAAACGCCCCATGAAAACTTTCATTCTAGCAAAAAACGATAGGCAATAAGGAAGCAAACAATTGAGATTTGGTAGGAAAAAATTGGGTGTTGACAGGGAAAAGCAATGCTTTTATTGCACTACAAGCATCACTTTACCTGTTAATAGATAGGTGATTGACTCACAAGAGCATGCATATTAAAGCCCAAAAGCTATGCTTTTGGCAGGAAAGATGATGAAAAAGATGGGCGAAACAGTACGATATTCGGGTAACGGATTGTATTATAGGTACATACGAAATCTGCTTATATTTGGCTTATTTGCGATAACAGATAGATCTACTTGCAAATACGCCAAGCACAGAGAAGTTGGTTGTCAAGAAAATTCATCATCTATCAGACACGAATCCAATACCCACACAGGTTTGTATGCTTAATGGTAATGAGGTGTAACACGGTGAAATGCTACGCGGCTGGATGACATAAAGCAAAAGAACGGTTTACGTCTTTCAAGCCTTTAGGCCCAACAAAGAATTTTTAGCACAGCAACAAGAACTCTTATCTTACATTCTTTTAATATGTAACGACAAGCTGTACAGCCTTCTAAACAGGCGTGTCTTCGGGACGCTCAGTAAAGATATCGTCGGCCGAGCTAATCTCATCAAGGTCGAACCACTGACTCATTTTTGCCTTGGCCTTTTGCTTGACCTCGTCAGACACCTCCCCCCAAACCTTATGGAGTACGTAAATCAATACCGCCAAGTCGTCACTGAGACCTGCAATGGGGATGGCATCTGGCACCACGTCAAGTGGACTGATGAGATAGCCCAACGCTCCAATGATGATGGCTTTATCCCTAACCGACACCTTGTCGTTCTCTAAGGTGTAATAAAGAATGAGTGCGGCATAGACAAGCTTTGCACCCGCACGCTTTGCAATGCGTGATATTTTCTCGACAAAACCAGAGTTAGAGAACTTGTCTTTATACTTCATAAAATCTGGCAAATTCATTTCCATACGTTAATCCTTTCTACTGTTATAATGATGAAGCAGATTAAACTCAACAATCATTTAGTTTATAATTGGTTGGTAAGATACCAATACCTAATTAAATAACGGGTATTTTCACGCATTATTATTTGTTTGCATGACTTCTTGGGGGAATAACGCCCTGATTGGGACATCACGTAGCTGATCCAAATAGGTCTTGCGTAAGTCGAACAGATGCTTCCAATCCGTTGAAGTGAGTTGTTCGTGCAAATCAAGTTGCATGTCCCACCGCCCCAATGCTTCCAATCTATCGACCATGTCACCTACCGTTATATGATCCAACGTCTGTGCGGGCTGATAGATTAAGTCGCCATCATGATCTTCATGGCAAACACTCGAATTGATGAGATTCACCTCTGTCAAATTGTACAACAAGTCGTTGGTGACGCGAATCGGGATATTTGTTTCCAGTTTTAATTCAAGAGCGGTATAAGGTTTCTTCCCCTCAACGAATCGGTTGCATATCTTGCTGAGCAGCACGGCACTCATCAAGAGCCGATAGCGATGACTAATTTCATTTGGATTCTTCCAAGTTCTGATTGGTGTAGCAGAGTTGTGCGCCAAACAAGCAAATGGTCCACGATATCTGCACCCAGAGCATGAACAATGGTAGTGCGGCAAACGACCCGTAAATGGCATTGTAACTGGACAGCAGCATTTGACCATGGATATAGAACAACTGCAACACCTGCATGGCCACACCGGCGAGGATGCCTGGCACAATGGCAGCGGTAATCTTGACCTTGGTGTTGGGCATGAAGATATACAAACCGATGAACACGCACGACATGATGATAAAAGGCATCACCTTCAACCCTATCTGCAACATGGGTGCGAGCAGCATATAGCCTTGCGCACGGTCGACGAATGCGGTCATAAAGATGGAGATACCAGAAATCAAGACAATCAAGATGGGCATTAAAAAGACCATGGCAAGATAGTCGGTGACGGTACGGAACAGCGTGCGTTCGTGCTTCACCTGCCAAATGTTGTTGAAAGTTTGCTCAATCGTTCGCGTCAACCGAAGCACCGTCCACAGCATGAAGAGTAAGCCAACGCCAAGGATAACGCCACTCTGTGTGTGCACCAAATACGAATTAACAAAGCCAATAATAATCTCAGCTGCCTGCGACTGCCCTGACAAGGCATTGCGGAACCACTGTTCGATGTACTTAGAAAAACCAAAACCTCGCGCCACCGCAAACACTACCGCACAGATGGGAACAATGGCCAACAACGTAGAATAAGTGAGTGCGGCAGCTAAATCGCCCGTTCCCTTGGTGAGGAAGAACTTGACAGCTAATGATAGTTTTTTGACGATGCTAATGAGCAGATATTGCAAAGGCGACACGTCTTTGGGTGTAATGCGCCAGATGTCTACTGTCAGGAAGCGCTGAACTTGCTGTATATACTTGTTCATAGGTTGTACTTCATTACAAGGCAAAGCACTGATGTCTTGCCTTGGTGATGCTATTTGATTTCATAAAAATAAGAAGTGTCCCTATAAGCCGGGTTCTGTAACCAACGATGTTGGCGCTCTGCCATTTATCTACTTTGGAAGTCGCCCTCCAACTCTAGCATTCTACCCTCCATTGTACGCGAACGTTTAGGCGGACAACCTTCAAACAATGGTATACGCGAACTTGCAACCTCCAGATGGCACAGCCTGATGATCACCCATCAGCTGGTGGTCTCTTACACCACCTTCTCACCCTTACCCTTGCGGGCGGTTATTCTCTTCTACCGACACCTACTGTCACCAATAGCTTCTAGTTTCAGAAGTGGAGCGTCCTGTGTTGCCCGGACTTTCCTCTCGCATCCAAAAGATACCAGCGGCAGAGCCGGAACACTTACTTATGAGCGCAAAGATAGTAAAAAATAAAGAGATGAAGAGTGGAAACAAAAAGTTTTTACTTCTAGGCCATTGAAGTACAAAGAGGAAGTACACCAACAGAAAACCATTATACACAAGCGTCCAAACGTCTGACATGGTCATCGCTTAATCGTTTGGATAAACCTAAATCTTTGAGGATAATTGAAAAACACAGGCCCTGGAATCTTCAATATTTGTAAAAACGCATGACAATGACTTAAGAGCCGTTAATGTGTTAAAACAAATTGTTAAATTGGAATAAAGAAACTGGACAAAATGGCAGATTAACGTTTTTTGCGCTTAAATTTGCATCAGTTATAAACAAATGGCAGAATGTTGCTTGCCATCTATCAGGCAGAACATTCTCGATGCAAGAAATAAAGAACAATTTAATCATATTTAAATGAAAAAGTATTCTAACTATTTGCTAACAGCAATGTGCCTCATCGCACTTGCTTTTTCTGCCGGCTCGTTTATTAAGGTGAACGCAGCTGGTGATCAAGTTCCCGCTGCAGGACAACCAGTAGACTTAACTTATGCTGCTGATAAAGCGTTGCCGGCAGTGGTTCACATCAAATATGTGCAGAACTCGAAGACCAGAACCGTGGAGGTACCTAGCAATCCATTCTCTGACTTCTTTGGCTTCCCATTCGATTTCTTTGGGCAAGGACAAGGTGGAACACAAAAGCGACAAATGCAAACTCCACCGAGGAGAGCAACAGGTTCAGGCGTGTTGATTTCTGATGACGGATACATCGTTACGAATAACCACGTGGTTGAGGGTGCTGACGAACTAACTGTCACATTGACAGATAACAGAGAATTCTCAGCAAGAGTGATTGGTACCGACAAAACGACCGATCTGGCACTCATCAAAATCGAAGGAAGCAAGCTTCCTACCCTTCCCATTGGCGACTCTGACAAACTGAAAATTGGCGAATGGGTCATTGCCGTTGGCAATCCATTTGGACTAAACAATACGGTAACGGCCGGAATTGTCAGCGCAAAAGCTAGATCTTTGTATGCCAATGGTGTAGAAAGCTTTATCCAAACTGATGCAGCCATCAACGCAGGTAACTCGGGTGGTGCCTTGGTTAACGCACAAGGAGAGCTGGTAGGTATTAATGCCATGCTGTATTCTCAAACGGGTTCGTATGCCGGTTATGGATTCGCCATCCCGACAAGCATCATGAACAAAGTGGTGAGCGATCTCAAGAAATTTGGTACAGTGCAGCGTGCAATGCTCGGAATTCAAGGGCAAGACGTGCTGAACTACATCAACGTGCAAAAAGACCAGGATAAAGATGTGGATCTGGGAACCAACTCTGGCGTATACGTTGCCAAGGTTGAGAGCGAAGGAGCGGGTGCTGAAGCTGGTCTGCAAGAAGGCGACGTCATCACCAATCTGGATGGCAAAAAGATCAACAAGATGGCCGAGTTGCAGGAAATTATCTACAGCAAGCGTCCAGGTGAGAAGATAACCATTACTTATCTGCACAACAAGAAAAAGAACACCAAGACCGTTACGCTGAAAAACGCACAGGGCAACACAAGCGTTGTGAAGGTGGCAGACCTCGATGTGCTTGGAGGCAACTTCAGAGAAATAACCTCAGCACAGAAGCAACAGATGCGCACGAGCTACGGCTTGGAAGTGATCAAGATTAACAATGGGGCACTAAAAGAAGCTGGCATCTCGAAGGGTTTCATCATTCTGGAGGTGAATGACATGCCAATGAAGGCATTAGAGGACTTGCAAACTGCTGTAAAAAAGGCATCAACAAGTAAAGATCCCGTGCTTTACATCAAGGGCATTTGGCCATCTGGCAAGAGAGACTACTTTGCTGTGACGGTCAATCGATAAGCTTTCAAACAAAGCTAAGTATCTCCTAAAAGAGATATTAGATAAGAAGAGAATATAATCCGCAAAACGAAACGTTCCGAAAAAATAAAACGAAGCGATGTGTTTCGTAAAACGAAATGTTCTTTTTTCGACTTCCCCCCACACACAACTTAAAAACGCCTCAGAACACTCTGGGGCGTTTTAAGTTTCTTAATGATAAAAATCTCACACATTCAAATCGAACTTCACGTTCTCATTACCATCAAGCAGTAGCCTTGTGCGCTCCAAATTATTCTCGTATATGTGTATATTTCCGAGATTCAGTGTGATGTTCTTCAATGGTAGGTCTATCTGGCGTGCCATGAGATAGAGGTGGTATATATCTGCTGGCAGTCCAAGGTTCGCATCACTGCTTCGCTGGTAGGCTGACAATACCAGCTCACCCTTGTCTATTTGAAATTGTACCAGACTGAGGCATGGTGCCTGGTTGCTCTCCGCACCTGTCTCACCAAGGAGCAATACATAATTCTTACTGTTCCGCTTCTCACGGTTTATCCTCGCTAACAATGGCGGCAGCTTCTCAAAGTAGGTGGGATAACTATTGACGAGCACGGAGGCACAATAGTCCCACCAGTTGATGCCAGCCTCGCGGTACTTTTCAACCTGCCGTTCACCTTGCATGAACAGCTGCAGTTCGTTCTTCAATTTCTTTCTTGCAATGCCGTGGCTTTCGAATATGTTGAGCAGGTCGGCTGGGGATAAAGACAGCTGCTCATTGAGCAGATAACGGATATTGCCTTTCTTGTTGATCTGAGTTTTTCCTTGTTCCAGGATCTTGTTCAGTATCTGATAGTATTTGTTCATCGTTCAAACGGTATTAGAATGTTATTCAGGCAACATCCGTATAGAGCATGATGTCTGTGTAGGACGAGTTGTAATTCATGCGGGCGTTAAACTCTCTGCGGTGGCAATTCCTGAACGGGTCGCCGAGATTCGGATGTCTGCTCATCCAGTTCACAATTCTATGATAGAGGACTTGTTCGAGGTGAAATAAATGAAGTGGTGTCCGGAGAGGACCGTCAGCACATCAAGGTAATCGGACAGTTTCCAATACATTCTGTAGGTCTTGCTGTCCGTGCTCAGATAGGGCGGATCGACGAGGAACACAACGCCAGGTACGTCCTTGTAACGCTCAAATACTTCCTTATAATCGCAGGAGGTAATGGTCAGCCCATCGAGATAGTCGTCGCAGGGTGGGTAATCCACGCCCTTGATGTTATTATATAAGGTCTCTTTCTCCAGGTCTGAATATTCCGTGGCATACTTCATTGAAAACAAAATAGATGAAGACAACGTGATATAATCCACATACCCGTGGGTACGCTCATGCTTGCGGATACACGACAGTACCTGTTCGCGCTGTGTACCTATGATAGCCTTGTGGCGTGGCACATCCACTATTGCCCGTAATTCTGACAGCAAGGCATTCGTCTGGGGCAAGGCTTCCAGCCTTTTACGATAGCCGTCAAAGTCATTATACACAACTGTGGAGTTCGGTTTCTGACACTTGGCGATATGCGACAACAGACCGCTGCCGCCAAATAAATCTACGAAGGTTGTACCGTCAGGGTACTGCTGGAGTACCTTAATGTACTCCCGGGCAAACATCCGCTTCTGTCCCTGGAATGGAAGCGGTGCTGAAAGATGTTGTTTTCTCATTGTCGCACTTACTTGATATGGCAAAGGTCGCCATATTCGGCGATGCAAAAGAGCGTTTTCGTCAAATCACACTGCAAGCGACTTGCAGTCGCTTTGGAACCGTTTGATAAGCATATATACCTTGCGCTCGCTCACCGCATATTTTTCTGACAGTCGAGCTACGATATATGACACTTTCTCGCCACGATTCAGCAGCGTAGTATAATCTGTATATAAGTCCACAAACTCCTCGTCTTCCAGACGGATTCCAGCTATTTTGAGTCTTTTTATCAGTTCCCTGTTAAATTTCAAGACCTCTATTATCTTCATATTCAAAAATTTTGTATCTTTGCAACATCTCACTTACACAAGAATCAAAAAGCACCGTGTGCGAACGAGGGTATTGGCCCCCGGTCGAGCACACGGTGCATTGGTTAATATGTAGGTGAGATGACTATTAACAGGCTGGGGGCTTTTTCTATCCCTCCCTCGAATGATTCTTTACTACATTATACCATTCATGGTTTTATCAATAATGTTATGGTGATTAAAGGCATCGCTTGTATTATTCTTTGCCCAGTTTTTTGTGGAAAAATATGGCTTATTATTACTCCAATGAGCTTCTATCCGCAATCTTACTTCTGTATACTTTGAAATTAAAAAATTATTTCCAATATTTGCAGTGAGGATTCCGTAGCTAATGACTACCGATTCCTCGACTGCGGGGGCTGGCCATTGGTCAGCCGTCTGTTTTTTTTATTTGCTTATGATGTCTTCGATTTCCTTGTCAATGGCCTGTTCTATTTTCTTGTCGAGTTCGCGGCTTTCTCCAATGAACTGCCGCTGCGGTATGTGTATGGTTGAGCCTACGGGCTTTTGTGCCATGCGGTACCAGAAGTCTGCCTCGGAATTCTTGTGTTTCCTTGTCCACGAGTCTCCGTTTTCCTCCCGGAACTTTGCCCAGAAGAATCGTTTCATTCTTTTTGTTACTACGATGTCTCCTCCTGAATTGTGTATGTCGGCGTATGGTACGGAGGTACCTACGGTTACGGCTGCGTCGGTGGGCGTATAGGCTATGGATCCGTAGAGGTTCTGCCGTGATGACATGAGCGGCTTATACTGTTTGCCTGCCCCGTGCGCGTACTGCTGTCTGTGTGTGCGCTGCCATGGGTGCAGGCCCCCGTCAACGAACCCACCCTGCCGGAAGTTGTCCTGGAAGTGGTCTTTTGCTATGCGTCCGACCTTGACGGGCAGTGTTCGTTGTCTGGCATGCTCTATCTCGCGGCTATGCTGCTGTAGGAGCTGCAGGAATTGTTGTGGTGTCATATTGCTAATTCATAATTGTGGCAATCAACTTGTTAACTTGTAAACTCGTTAACTCGTGAACAAAATTATTTTTCTTCATTTTCTTTTGTTGTTTTGAAATTATTGCTTATATTTGCGGTGAGAATAGTCTTGACGTCTATGCTGGATTGTATTTCCAGCCGTGACATTGAGGCTATTTTTTGTTTAGTCCTATGAGTACATTCGGGCTATCAGAAACGCTGTAGAGCATGATGCTACCATCTTGATACTCCTTGACGATGATCCAACTCTTGTCGGCTTTGATTTCAATTTCGAAAATGTGTACGAACTTGGTTCCCGCCTTTTGTGACACATCGGTCTTTTTCCCAAGATACTTTGCGTTTTGAAGTACTTTCCCTATAGAGAGTATCATCAAGTTTTTTTCCTGATAGTGTATGTGCGGCTGGTTTGTCCATTCGTCAATACTTCTTCTTGAAATTTTGATTTTCCCTTTTAATTTCGGGTGTGAAATTGTTGTTCCCTGCAGGGTTTTCCTTGCCTCTTTCTTGATTTCCTGAAATTCCTCTTTTCTTACTGCTTTCTCGACGGCCTCTCTGGCCCCCGGGTACGCATTTGCGATGTAGGGGTGCGATGGTGCGAAGAGCTGCGCCGTGCGGCCTGGGTTGCTGTCGAGCCCCGGCTGGGGGTCGTGGGCGTTTGCCGGGTCGGCGGGCACCGTGGTTGTGGGTTTGTCGGTGGCGCGCAAGTCGCACTTGCAGTTCCATCGGTCTCCCGGTCTGTGTTGTTCCCAGAAGGGGTGGTCAACGGGCAGTATAGTTCCCCAGAAAGGCATGTGGTCTGCTCCCGGGTTTGGCGATGTGGATGGCATCCACTCGAGGTTTGGAAGTACATCTTTCTCTCGCTGGAACTGCTGCCAGTTGGCTGCTTGCCTTGCGCGCAGCACGGCGGTGTCGTACTCCGTTCGCAGCCATGCCTTGCACTGGTGTGAGGTAATGTCCTGCACATCGTTTTTCCACCGTTCAAACGGCTTTAGATTGCCGTTTGAATCCATGAGCTGCCGTGCGACATCGTTCTGCAGCCGGTGCGTCTTGAACGCTGCGAATACGGCTGTGTTGTGTCGTAGTGCGTTGAGAAAGTCGTCTTCTGACTTTTGAGCCTGTCTGATTCCCTTGTCGGCAGCGGCGTTGAGTGTGGACACGAATGCGTGGAAGAATCCCGGCTCGATGTCGGTCTTTGGATTGAAGTTTCGCCTGTAGATGTTGTGAAGTGCGTACTCTATGACTTCGTCGGATATGGCAAAGCCCTTTTCGGGCGATGCGAGGCAGCACTTTCCTTCGTCACCATAGTAGAGGTCGTTGACTACCAGTCTAAATGAGCCCCGTCCTGCGGGGCCTGGGCGAAAAAATGGTGTACGTTCTTTTGCTCTTGTTTCTTACCATCACTCTTCCCTTTTTGGTCGTCGTTGTTTTGCGGCTGCACTTGAGAATCGGAACGAGTTTCATTTTTCTCGTTTGTATGGGATTTGTCGTCTGGGTCTTGCATCTCCATGATGGACATGTTGTTCCTACGCTCTCCCACTGGCATGGAATACTTTTCAGCGAAATAGCTTGGGTCCACTTCGTAGCGGTCAGCCACCATCGTCTCGTAAGCCACCTGCTGCTCCGGCGTGAAATCAACGGAGTAGTCCCAGTCGAAGCGGCAACCCTTGAGTGGGAATCCATGCGCCACCATGCGTGGCAAGAGCTGGTTGTTGATCACATCCCTGAGCATGTCGGCATCCGCTTCCACAAGGTTCTGAAACACCTGCAAGTGGGTCTGACTTTGTGAAAGACTGCTGCCGTCCTCAATGGTCATGGTCTGTCCGATGATGAGTTTCGAGAGTTCTGAGTTGGCACGGTCCACGCGCTGGTTATAGACATTGTAGGCATCGCCCCGCGTGGATTCGATGAACTCCAGTTCGGTGTCCAGTGGCATGACGGCGGTCTGCGAGGCACCCGCCTCGATGAGCATGCGGTTCAATCGGTCTATATCCTTGCTATCACGCGAGGCAGTCTTGGCTATGCGCATCGGCATGCCGAAGATCTCGCCGAAGGTGTCCCAGAAAGCAAGCATGTTTTTCTTTGGGATAGTGTGCTGCGCGGCTTTTAAGAACAACCCGAGATTGTCTGGCTGTCCTGCCTCTATGAGCCAATAGGAAAACGGCGGCTTGTGATAATCAATTCCCGTGTTCCAGTTTTGCCCAAGGTCGCTGACGACACGCCCATATTCAGGAACAACATGTTTGCGCGGTATGAGCCGAACGCCACTATAGCAGGCGCACCCGTCACCGTCCTTTACAACCTCTCCGAGTTCAATGAGCGAATGCCCCCAACCTACGGAGTCGAGCACGAGCCTACACAGTTGCTTGAACCACGACTGGTCAAAGAAATGCAAGGCCTCTTTGTTTTCATTTTCTTTGGCGTCGACAATCTTGAAGGTTTTTGCCATGACAAAGCCCTGTCGCTGCCGCACGCATCCCGAAAGATGTGCGTCTACCTCCGCGTCCCGATAGATGTCGTACAGCCGTTGTCTGTTGGGATTTTGTATGTCAATCGCCAGCTGCCATGCCCTGCGCCAGTCAGCAATGTCTTTCCTGGTGAGTGCGTCGGTGGTCTGCTGTAGCGTCATCACGACGTGTTTCATTCGTTTTCGGTCATCCTCCTTGGCAAGGTTGAAACTTCCGTAGGGGGTATGTATGACGTTCGTGTCCTGTCGTCTTCCCAGTGTGCTGAATAATCTCTTTATATCCATGATGGTTTCTTTCTATTTTTAGTTCACGAGTTAATTCATAATTAAGAATTCATAATTCATACTTTTAGTTGAGAGTTGAGAGTTGATGAGTCGTTAGTAAAATTATGAATTATGAATTATGAATTATCATGAGTTTACCAGTTATTTCTTAAAGGTTTCTGTGAGTGAAAGACGACCCCGACACCTGACGGCTCCCCTGTCGCATCCACGCAGACGGGCAGGTCAGGCACTATCTTTCCCGCCTGTACGCCTTCCAGCCATTTCACGGCACGCTCGTAGCGTTCCTTCCGGATCTCGCTTCCCATCTTCTGTGGTAAGGATGCCGTCATGTGGTACAATGCGATGTCACACATATACATGACGATGAGTTTATTGCGACTGAAGCCATCTGCGGCAAACACCGCTTTGCAGTCATAGACAGGTCTGAGATAACTCGATATCTCCTCCTGTGCCTCGCTCTCTGCGTTGGCCCGGTTTTCGGCAGAGGTCTGCGATACCGTTTTCAGGGCTGCCTCGCCGATAACGACTCTGTAATCTTCATCTGTGATAAACATAGGAACCCCCTTTTTATGTGGTTACATACAATGCTATCTTTTCAATATCCGCTACCTTGACCCCCTTACGGAAACGGTGGGTGTGCACGAGGTGACGTATGTTCTGCTTGGGCACAACCTTGAGCCTGCCACCCATATTGAGCACATAATACTTCATTCCGAACAAAGCCGACAGCTTTTTGGCCTTCCGGACTGCACGCTTGTATTTCCAAGCGAAAATGATGTCTTTTATCAGTTTTATCATACTACCATGAATTTTTGGCGGTCGGTCTTTTTCCGAACACCGGTTGAAAACTCTCCTGTCTTGCATTGCGCTGCAGAATCCAAATAGCCCCCTCGTCTGCGTCAGGCGCATCGTCGTTGCCAGCCATGCCTTTTTCGAATGCGAGTGTCTGTTCGACACCGGCCTGCATGTCCGGGTCTTCCTTCTGCGAGATGTCATAATAGACAAAGCCCCGTTCCCATAGCGGACTGATTGCCTCTACTCGCTGGAACTTGTCCGGTTTTTTGCGTGTATCGCCCGTGATGGGGAGTTGGTATCCCCGAAGATTGCCCTCTATTGTGAAGTCGTCAAGGATAATATCCTGCATGAAACTTGCCTCCATTGCAAATCGTATGGCGATGCCTACCTCTCGGCTCCACTCGTAGAGGTCGTAGCACCAGCGTACGAGTTCGGCAACAGACGCCTTACGGACGAAAGCACGCAGGTGCCAAAGATGTGTTTTGTGCTTTCCCCAAAGCTTGGCAGCCTTGGTGTCGTTAGTCTTCTTGCTTTTCCACGACGGGTCGATATATAGTACAAATTCGGAGAAATCGCGCCATGCCGGTCGTTTTGCCCAACGGATCCATTCCTGCCGGAAGACAGTTCCCTCGACGATGGGATTGTGCATCATCTCCTTGTTCCAGGCACGATAGCCCACGAAGCCGGCATATTCGCGTGCTTCCTCCTTGGTCCATTTCTCACGCCATACGGGATTGCCCTCGCTGTCCACGGCATATATGGTTGAGACATGCACGCCCTTTGTCTTGCAGATGTTGGCCAAGACAGATGTCTTCGAGATAAGGTTGCCGACCATAATGAAGCGTCCACGCCCCACATCGAGGGCACCGAAGAGGGCTTCCTTGACCCAGTCGGTGAGTTCCCGCACACGGCGCTCATTGCGGCAGAGCTCATCGTCATCAAGGTCGTCAATGATGATATAGTCCGGCCGTGCCTCACGCTTGCGGAGACCACGCGGCGACTGTCCACGACCACACGCAAGGAAATATACCCCCTCCTTGGTGGTGAATTCCCCCTCCGTCCAGTTGCCCATCGACATTTGCTTGCCGAAGTCGGCAATGATGCGCTTGTTGTACTGTAGTTCCGCCTGAATGTCGCCGAGAAGCCGGTTTGCACTATCCTCTGACTTTCCGACGAGCACCATGAAGTTTATCAGCCGCTTTGGTTGGAACATGAGCCACAGGGGTGTGAATATGTCCATGTGGGTAGACTTGGCATGCCCTCGAGGCCATTTGAAGACCGCCTTGAGGTTCGGCGTGTTCTTTACCTTGACGGCTGCAGCGTTGTGGAAAGGCGCGTTGTGTACCGTGCGAACCACCTCTCCCGTCGTCTTGTCACGAAGGGTGAGAAAATGCGGGAAATAATACTCACAAAAAGCGGCATAATTGGCCATCAGCCTTTTCTTGCGCTGGTCTTTCTGGGCAGGCGTCTCATGGGCAAGTGCCGCCGTGTCGGTGATCGACTGAATGCGCTTGCAATGTTCCTTCCACTGCTCAAATGCCTGCTTCTTTTCTAATGCTGTAGCCATACGTATTCTACTTTATTCCCATCTGTTCGGTGAGGTACATGTCCTGAAACTTGTTGATGGTCTTGATGAGTTCTGGCGTGACGGTAGGGTCAATCGTCGAACGGTACTCCAGCCACTTGGAGAATGCCATGAAAACTTCAATCGCATCCACCACATTGGCCTTCTTGTCGAGCTTCTCGATGACGGATGACAGTTTGGCGAGCTTGTCGCCCAGCCCTGCAATGAGCGATGGGTCTTCCGACTCGTTCACCTCGGTTATCAACTTGTCTATGGTGAGCAGCAGTTTGTTCACCAGCTCGGGTCGTGTCACGTTCTTGGCCGCCCTCGCCTCTTTCCACCCGCCCGCATTGCACCACTTGGATATGGTGACCCTCGACACCTCCACTTTGTCAGCTATCTCGTTCTGCTCCATTCCCGCAAGGTAGAGAGAGCGGGCCAATGATTTTTTCTTTTCTGTTTCTGCTTTTGTCATATATCGGTTTGTTGCTTTACCATGCAAAATTGCCTTATTTTATTGAGGTTTCAAAAAAACGGTGCAGCCGCTTCATAGAAGCGTGCAGTGGTTTCATACTTTTTTGGAAGTCAATGATTTATGACGTAATATTGCAGTCAAAATTGAACATGAAACGCAAATGGGAAAACGTGTAAGAATATCAAATGACAGCCTGAACAGCTATGGGTTCAGGGTGCTGACGCATGGTATGGACGTGGCTCAGTACAACCGTAACCCCGTACTGCTTTATATGCACGAGCGTGGCAATGTGGTGGGTTATGTGAAAGACCTGAAGGTGGAGAACAATGAGGTAACCGGCGAACTGATGTTCGACTGCGCCTCCGAATTGAGCCAACGTTGCAAAAAACAGTTCGAGTTCGGAAGTCTAAGAATGGTGAGCGCCGGTTTGGAAATATTGGAAACAAGCGAGGATGCGAGCATGCTTGTCCAAGGGCAGACACGTCCCACCATCACCAAGAGCAAGCTCTTTGAGGTCAGCGTTGCTGATGTCGGTGCCAATGATGATGCCCTCGTGCTTCATAAAGACGGAAAAAGAATAACCCTCGGCAGGGACGGAGATTGCCCGCTGCCGCTTTTGAATAATATTAACAAACAAAAAACAGAAGAAATGGAAAACAAGACCATCGCCCTGAATTTGGGGCTGCCGGAAACGGCAACCGAGGCTGAAATCTCCGCCAAGATTGCCGAGTTGAATGCCGTCAAGGAACAGAACACGTCGCTGCTGCAAGAAAAAGAGAAGCTCACCTTGGCCAGAATCAACAGCCTTGTCGAGCAAGCCATCGCCGACAAGCGCATTGAGTTAAACAACAAAGACCAGTTTGTAGAGCTGGGCAAGAAGATTGGCGCGGAAGAGCTGGAGAAGACGCTCCGGGTGCTGCACCCTGCCGTGCGCCTGTCCTCCGTCTTGGGACATCAGGGAGGTGCGTCTGACAGCAACCAGCAGATAACGAAACTCAGCCAGGTGCCGGCCAGCCAGCTTGCCACCTTGCGCTCGGAGAATCCCGAGGAATACAAACGCCTGTACAAGGCTGAGTATGGCATCGAGTGCCAGATATAAACAAAACAATTCATACCAAAACTATAAAAAAAAATGAACAGACTCATGAAAACAGTTCTCGCACTGCTATTCAATGCGATAGTAGGTGCCGTCATTGCTCAAATGCTGGGCTTGCCTGCCATGGCTGGCGCATTGACCCTCAACTTGGTGGCTGCCATGGTGGGCACCATGCCAAAAGGCGCACTCCGCGCTGGAGTATTTACAGAGATATGGACCGGCGAGCTGGTGAAAACCCTGCGCAGAGGCCTTGAAGGCTCATGGCTCGACGGCGTGCCAGACCAGAGTACCATTATCAACAACGACGTCATTCACCTCGTCGACGTAGGGGTCGACCCTGACGTGCTGGTCAACAACACCACCTATCCCATACCACTGCAGGCATTGGACGACAAAGACATTGCCGTCAAGCTCGACAAGTTCCAAACAAAAGTCACACCCATCACCGATGACGAACTATATGCCGTCAGCTACGATAAGATGGCACGGGTGAAAGAAAGTCACGGCAACGCCATCAACGATTCTAAATTCGCCAAGGCTGCCCATGCGCTCTGCGCTCAGAAAAACAGCGCCACCACGCCCGTGCTCACCACCACCGGAGAGCGCGACGCTGAAACTGGCCGACTGCGCCTGACACCTCAAGACCTTGTGGCCATGAAGCGTGCGTTGGACAAGATTAAGGTGCCGGCAGAAAACCGCCGCCTCGTCCTCTGCCCCGACCACGTCAACGACCTGCTGCTCGCCAGCCAGAACTTCCGTGAGCAGTACAACATCGACCGCGGAACCGGTAAGGTAGGCAAGCTCTACGGGTTCGACATCTTCGAGTATACAAACACGCCACTCTATACGCAGGCTGGCGTCAAGAAAGCACTTGGCGCAAAGGCCGAGAAGGGAGAGTTCCAGTGTTCCTTCGCCTTCTACACGCCACGCGTGTTCAAGGCCACTGGTTCGACCAAGATGTATTACAGCGAGGCTTCCACCGACCCAGAATACCAGCGCAACAAAATCAACTTCCGCCATTATTTCATCTGCATGCCTAAAAAGACTGATGCGGGCGTGGTAATGGCAAGTGGCTATAAAGAAACCGCATGATGAGCAAGCCGATGAAATATCTCGTTATCCATTGCACCGCCACGCCGGAGGGGCGCGAGGTGTCTGCGGCTGAGATACGCCGATGGCACACCGCGCCACCCCCGGCAGGCAGGGGGTGGAAACACGTAGGCTACACGGACCTCATTCATCTTGACGGCACCATCGAGCGGCTGGCACCCAACAACGAAGACGACCGTGTAGACAACTGGGAGATCACCAATGGTGCGGCAGGGTACAACAGCGTGAGCCGGCACATCGTGTATGTGGGCGGATGCGACAGCCACATGCACCCTAAGGACACCCGCACGCCGGCACAGTGCGAGGCACTCAAGCGATACGTCCTCGAGTTCCACAGCCGGTTCCCGCAGATACGCATCGTAGGACACCACGACCTCAACCCCGCCAAGCAATGCCCCTCGTTCGACGTGGGCCAGTGGATGGCCGAGATAGGCATACGGCAAACGTTCAATCAGCATTCATAACACAGAGCAATGGGAGACACGATATTTCAAATCCTGCAATGGGCAATCCCATCGGGCGGTATCGGAGCCGCCATTGCCTGGATCGCCAACCGACGCCTCAGAACCGTCGAGGAGAAAAAAAAGATAGAGGATACCTACAAGCAGATGTACGACATGGTGAGCCGTGAGCTCATCAGTCTGCAACAGCAAAACGAAACCAACTATGACAAAATTGAGAATCTTCGCACCGATGGCGACAAGATGCGACGGGCGCTCAACCGCCTCTCACGGGCCATCGAGGCTATTCAGATATGCCCTCATCGCACTACTTGCCCTGTCAGCGTGGAGCTGTCGCTCGACCAAGACAGTGACACGCCAAAGCCTGCACGGGGAAAGCATGAGCCTGCAAAGGGACAACCTCACGGCGACGGTCACCCAAACATGGCAGAAACCAGTGAGGGTGCCCATGTCAACAGTCGGTCTCAGGCTGACACTCGACAGCATCAGATCTCTGCCACCGTCAGCGGCATACACGGCAAGGGAAAAACAGGCGACCGTCAAGCTCCAAAGGAAACCGGCAACGCCCAATGAGCCTGAGCAAATCATCATTGAGGCACAATGTGACTCACTGCTACTGGTAGCCGCAAGTTACTCAAAGAACATCATCACGCTCAAACGGCAACTCACTGAGGCGAACAGGTTGAACAGCGAGTTGAAGGGAACGACAAAGGAGCGCGCCGCACCTGGTCTCAAAATTACATTCATCGCCTTCATCGTCGGGGTGGCGACCGGCATAGTATTAACCATTTTAATAAGAAAGATATGGCAAAAAGTGTTTTAGACGGAACAAACCTCATCCTTAGCGTGGGTGGCAGCGCCCTGGGATTTTCCACCGGATGCAAGGTAACCACCACCACCGAGACAGGTGAGCGCGTCACAAAAGAGGCTGCAAGTGGCAAGTGGAAGGAGAAATATGTAAAGAGTTTCTCAGAGAGCATCTCCGCAGAGGGCTGTGTGCTCACCGACGGAGACAGTAGCACACCCACCTATGATCAGCTCAAGGAAAAACAGCTCGCTGGCGAACCCATCGACGCCTCCTACGGATTGCGCGATGGCGACAAGCGAACTGGAAAAACTAGCGGAGGATATAGCGGAAAATACATCATCACATCGCTCGAACTCGACGGGCAGGCCGGTGACGACGCCAAGTACAGCGTACAGCTGGAGAACTGCGGAAAGGTCGCAAAGGTGGCGGCAGGTCTTAGCGAGTCTGGTT
>ERZ772969.1483-NODE-1483-length-17557-cov-3.037996_pt1 | contig 17557 bp, 13 predicted proteins | sample MGYA00511676_ERZ772969 | MGnify/ENA primary metagenome ERZ772969 (study PRJEB29015, sample SAMEA2737651) | human gut metagenome | biome: human gut; feature: human-associated habitat; material: faeces | place: China | collected 2012 ... | reverse complement strand
GAGCTTTATATCAGATTATAACGTTAGTAGTACGAAGGCATAGAAAACTCAGATATCGTAGCTAGCAAATTGAGCTACAAGAAAACTCGGAACTATATGTGAATTGGCTTTTGTAGCTTCGGCATTTCCACAAAGTCTACATGGATTAGTCATAGTTTTATTATCTTCACCCATTTTGATTATTTTGTTATTGTAATAAATAGAACAAGTTATTGAGGAGTTCACTTATAAGAGATTCCTTTAAAATGACTTTTAAAGTGGACTCTCAATGTATTATTTGAACAGAACTTTATTTTACCATCGAGCAAGGTCTTGCGGACTTTGATAAAATCTTTAAATTTATCAAACGACAAGTCTACGTCAAGTATGAGGCGGTTCTTGAGAAAAGTTTGTCTATCTGAGTTTTTAGTCTCTTCATCCGCCCATTGTTTTAGAGGCGATGCTTTGACTTACCCTCATCTCTTACTTTCCGGAAATCATTGAGCTAATAGAGTAGCCTTTCATCAGGGAGTCAAATAGTCTTTCAACCTGGTCTGCTCCCCATACATACTCTCTTTGGAAAGCAGGAATAAGGTATTCGTGTCTGTGAATATGTTCCATCGCTTCCCCAATTGAAATAGGCGATTGAAATCCTGACATATGATTGACTTTAAAAATTAATTAGATTGGTTATTGTCAGACAACATTTACATAATAGTTATTTCATTATTATCAAACCATCCCTTATCAATACATGTTCTTTTGACAGCATCTGGCGAATCTGTGTAGGCAAGAATTGCAAGTGAATGTTTTGCACGGGTGCAGCAAACGTAAAATAGTCGCATTGTCCTGTCCATCACAGATTCTTTGCCTTGCTGTATATTTTCTTTATCCCGTTCAGATAAAGGCTTAGCTCCAAAAAGTTTCTCGTAGCTGAATAAACTGCCTTTTGTCGACTTTTCATCTATAATGACCATTACACGTGAATATTCCAGACCTTTAACTCCTTGATGGGTTGTAAACGCTGTTTCATTGTTAGCGTATTGGAAGTAACGTTCTATCTGCTTAAAAGGTAACAGAAATGCCTTTCTCCAAGCCTTAACCTCATCTGAATCTTCAATTGTTTCATCTTTCTTAGCGAAAAGAATATTCTTTGGTACTTCAAATAACTCGTTGCAACAAACAAAATCAATTACAGTACCTATCTTTGTATCTTTATTATCAAGTAGTTTTCCAAGAGCATCTACCTTTTTGGACAAGTCGTGTAAGACTTTAAGAGAGTCGTTTCCTTTTGATTGTATATTTTCTTTATCTTGAAGTTCTAAAAAATATTCGTTAGCTAGTCTATAGACTTCAGCATTGTCTCTTTTCTTTACGGCTTGCTTTAACGGGACAAGTATATTTTTTAAAATACTCATGTCTGAAACAGAGCCGTCTAGGAACCCCTGCTCATATTTCTTGGTACCTTTGAAGGCATCAAAAAACTCTTCAAAGCCTAATCTTGTCGCAGCCATGCGATGTTCCAAAAGTAATTCCTCAACTTCTTTCTCATCAAGCCATTTGCCATCACTTGTAATCTTTGCCATCTCTGACCGTACTGATTTTTCTGTATTCTCTTTATCAATTTCCTCTTCGTAGCCTTTTATAAAAAGATGTACAAAGCCATCAGATACATCTACTTGTGGAGCAATTTCAGAATTTTCTTCTAGATTATCAGCTATCTTATTTGCAAGCCTAACAATTCTCTTATCAGACCTCCAATTCAAAGCGAGTTTTTCTTTGGACCAATTCTCATCAAGCAAAGGCTCCATGTCCGGCTCTCCATCAAGGTAAATCCGTTGCTTTACATCTCCAAGAACACCAAGCTTAAAGTCATCAGGATGATTCTTATGAACAACAAGCAAGGCTTCCATTATATTCTTGTTGGTGTCCTGTCCTTCATCAATGATAACAATAGGATAACCGCTAATTAGGACTTGCTGCATTAGTGGCTTCTCTGTAATCAACTTCGCACCAATCTTTATAACATCTGAATGATTAAGAGATCCACGACCTTGATTATTACCATTGGGGTCATATGAGAATATGCTTATCGCTTTCAAATCTTCTATTTCGTCTGACAAGTTATCATATTTTTCAACATTGCTTGCATAAGTTTTATTTTTCTTTTTTGTCCTATCTATTTTATTTTTCAGTTCGCTAAGTTTTTCTTGCTTAAAGCTGATAAGACATTTCTTTATATCTGCCTGAAAAGGTTTAATAAGCGTCCATATAAAACTATGGATGGTTGAAACAGAGAATATTGAAGAAAAGTTTATACGTCTTTTGATTTCGTCAGTTGCTGCATTAGTATATGTAATAACGGCACAATGTTTACCTTTGATTTTAAATTCCTTACCGTATATGCTTTCTATTTCCTTTAGTAGTTCTACTAAAGTATATGTCTTACCAGTACCTGCACCCGCAAACAAGAAAAAACTCTTCTTATTTTCAGGTTGTACTAACTTTTTTAATTTTTCGTCGAATGCCATAGGTTATTCTTCTACATTAGGTTTGGTAGATAATTGTTCTTTCAGCCATTTCAATCCTTCTTGAATATAAACAGGAGTATTGAGATTATCGAAGTTGTCAGAATATAGTAAATCTACTGCGAAACCAGCTTTAGACTTGTTTAATGAGTCGAACATCAATTGATGGCACTGTTCAATAGTGGGCTTTTGGACGGCTTTATGAAATTTTCTGACCATACCCACGCCTTCTTCATCCTTGAAAAAATTGATATTAGCTAATCCAACAGCATCTTCAAGGGTGTATGGGATAACACTTTTATCATTCCCATTATACTTTATGGTAACTTCATGCTGATAAGCTACTCTAACTTTGTCTTTTATTTTGTCTTCATCCATTAGAGATAGTAGATTATCAATTGTATCATGTCCAGAACCTGGAATCCATTGCTTCAATGTGTCATTATTAGTTGTATATCCCTTACCTCTTCTTGGTAAACATTTTCTTATTTGTCCTGAGTCTGAATTCGTTTCCTGTGAGTCAAGATCAGTAACAATTAATGTAGGTATCCCAAGTTTTTCTATCAATGGACGGAATCTGTGTGCATGTGCTCCATTAATCTCTATTATGGAAATGTAGAGATTGTTCATGCCTTCCTTTGATATGAAGTGTGGCATAAGAATTCTCTCACCTGATCCCTCAACCAATATGATGCCGTCAGCAAAGAACATATCACAGTGCGTCAGTCTTATGTATCTCGAAACAAATTTCTCAGTTTTATGAGCTTTATCATCAGATCCGAAAATGCCACTCAGGTTGACTACCTCCGCAATAGGCATATTGTCTTTATCTTCACATCGTCTGAAATATCTCAAGTTCTTGAAATCTTGTTCAAGCGCAATATGCCCGGAATGAGTACTGACAATCATTTGCGTATGAAGTCCATTGCCATCAGTATTCTTTACCAATGTCTTGTATGCATTGTTAATAAATACCTTTTGAGCCTGTGCATGAAGATGTGCTTCTGGCTCTTCTATAAGCATAAGATGAATTGGCCTAACTACATCATCTTCTTTGTTGTTGATCCACTCTTCACGGAAATGCATCAGTTGGAAATACATCGAAATAAGATTTCTGTATCCAAGTCCATTGTAATTCTCTGATAACTTCATAGAATCATCATTATTGTTGATTTTAAAGAGCACTGATGACTCATGGGATATTGAAGTCTTAGGATCAAACCTGGCATTCATAACAATAGATGGATTGTTTACACCGGGATAGTTCATGCTTTCTATCTCTGATATAGGACTTTTTAGAAGAGTTGTAAGCTGATTGTTGTATTGCTCGGTTAATGACCTTATCTCTTCCAACAATGGAAGCATTTCCTCTGTAATAGCTTCGTAAGGGTCTGATTGACTATCATAATAATTACCTAACTGTCTTGATAAAGTTCCAAAATTAACACCGTTGTTGTCATCATTATCTGAGAATCCACGCTGAGCAGAAATAAAATCAATCTTGATTAAGTTTCGAACGATATTGATATCTATACTTTCCGCAGGTGTTGGTTGAAACTTGTCTTTAATAAATTTACTTTGATCCAACTTATAAGCTTTTAAAGTGAAGTACTTAGTCAAGTGCTTTCTGTGGTCGAGAAACTCCCACAAATCCTTTGGATAAATATCTTTGGTATTATTTTTCTTTCCTGTTTTTGATTTCTCTAAACTTATGGCTTTGGACTTTGCGTCTTTATAATCCTTTATCAATTCTTCAAGTTTAGGTTCAAGCCTTATTCTGGCACCTACATAACCGCCATCCCAATCCAGAGAAGGAACTAAGTCCAGCACCCTATAGGTCTCTTTGTTATCAACTTTAAGCCATAAGTCGACAGTAGGAAGTAGATTCTCCCATTTATCAATAGATGTATCTGCCTCATTAATTTCATCAACCATCCATGAATCACCGATCTTGTTAATCTCTTTCCAAATGTTTAGAGTAAAGTCTTTAGTATTGAAGGTGCTATCCTTAGACAAGAATAGCAGTAAAGCATACATAAAGGATGTTTTGCCACTATTGTTTGCGCCAACAAACAATGTCTGTTTCTCGTCAATTTCAACGTGAACAGCCTTTAGCTTTCGAAAATTCCGGATGTGGATACTGGATATTTGCATATATGTTTAGGAATAATATATTAGCGTAATCGATATGATATTTAATTATGTATTAGATGTAATCCCAATTTTCTTGGTACCAGAGCTAAGATGAGCTGTTTCAATGCTACGAGCTTATCAACATTAGCAGTACGGTGCAAGATGATGCATACTGGATATTCTCTTTTCGTACTTATCTCTGCCCTTTCATAATCTCTGAACAAATACTTTTCTGGATATTTTCCATATTGGGTTAAATCTGTGTGTGGCTGTATTCCCCATTGCTTACTTAACAGGCTTAGCATCGACTGGTCTTCACGATGAGCATCAAAGCCTTGAGGATTCTCAAGGTGTAAAGCTATGTTATCAGGATGAAGCAAACGGATATCGCAACAACGACGTAACCATTCAGCAACGAACTTTACAGACTTCTCTGACTTACGAAATCCCATAAAGCTTCCCTGAATCTGTGCTGTTTGTTTAAACTCATCGGTATCACAATTTAGAAGTTTGAAGCAGTCAGCCTTTGTAAACTGCCATTCTTTAAGTGGAACAGGCGACACAAAGACGTCTTGGTCACCCCATGCTTTTATGATATGGTCTACACTACGAATGAAAAAGGAAGCTGCATCAGCATAAAACAGATAATCTCCTTCTTTACACTCTTCATTCAGTGCCTTATTCACAACGTAAGGCTTCCATAACCAGAGTCCTGCACCTTTCTTGAAAGACAGAATTTCCTTGTTCTTCTCCTTAAAGTCATCATCTATATCCTTAGGCTTATAAATAATGACTTTATCAAACTTTCCAAAACGTTTCGCCATTTTACCCGCAAAGTCACGAGCCTTGGCATAACGTTCATTAGAGTATGTAACGAAAATCTTCATAGTAATTCCGTCAGTTTCTTGTATTTATAACCATGTAGTAGGTCTTGTATCTTGCTGTCGTCGAAATACGTGTCGCCACTCTCTATCTTCAAGTCTCTTTCCGGCCAGTCAACAGCCTTAACACCTGTACCATATTTCTTGGATATAACTTCCGCAGCATCATGAAGAGAATATGTCTCTCCGCCAACATTGTAAATCTCGCCATTAGACTCTTCTGCAAATCCACCGTTGATGACTTGATAGCAAAGGTTTTCCATGTGAGTAAACGTCCTCTTGATAGTACCACCACCATAGAGAGTTATATCTTTGCCTGCCGAAGCCATCTTTATAAAGAAGCCTACTGTACCAAAAGAATAGTCATTACCAAGCAGATTACCATAGGGAACACAGATGCGGAATACTGTATATGGAATGCCGAAGCAATTATGATAGATGTCGAGATAATGTTCACAAGCCAACTTGTTGGCTGCATAAATAGTCTTGGCATCCTTTTCATCTGTCTCCTTCAGTGGCTTATCCACTCCTTTATATACGAGTCTACTTGATGGGAAGATGACCTTTGGACGATATGGTGACTGGCGAATGGCATCCAAAAGATTAAGCAAGCCTATCTCATTGATATTCACAAACGGGACATACTTGTCGAATCCAGCCCATGTACCAGTAAGGCCGGCAAACATAAAGATGTAATCTACATCAAGGTTTATCTTTGAGACTGAATCCTTATTTGTCAAGTCTACCTGGGTGTAGTTCTCTGAATCGTCAGCCGCCACATCATAGCCTTCTGCTGTGACGCCCATCTTAGACAGATACCATACTAAGTGTCTGCCAATATATCCTTTAGAACCTATAACTGCGCACCTTTTCATTTTGCCATCTCTTTAAATTGTGTCATAAGGTCAGCCTCTCTTTGTACTAGCCGATATTCTTCCTGTCTTGTTTCTGAATCAGCTATGCAATCCTTGAAACGAGAGATTGACTTGCCAAAAGCATCATCTGCAGGCAGTTTGCGCGTCTCATAGTCCTGGTTCTTCTTGATAGTGTACTCAGGAACGAAACCGGCTGGTGCTGTAAGGATTCTGTTAGAAGTCAAAGTACCTTTACTTCCCCAGATTTCAATCTCACATTTATAGTCATTATCCATTCCAAAAGCAAGTTGGGCTGTAATTCCATCCTTGTTGACCATTGTAGCAGAACCGTACATGTCTACTTCAAACTCTGGAAGATAATTGAGTTGTGCTGTCTTAAGTTCTGCTGTGTAACCAAGAAGGTAAGAAGCGTACTTTAAAGTGTAGCCACCAGCATCTATCAACGCTCCGCCACCCAATGCCTTGTTGTAACGGAAATCATTCTGTGCACGGCGAGGGAAGCCAAAAGATATACGGTAAAGACGGACATCACCAAGTTCTCCACTCTTTACCACATCATCAACAGCTTTTAACTGGTCGTGATAGATGAACATGTAGTTCTCATGAAATGCAAGACCCTTATTGTCTGCAATCTGAATCAAGTCAGCGGTGTCCTTCGCATCAGTAGTTGATGGCTTCTCCACGAATACGTGTTTGCCATGTTCCAATGCCAGCTTTGCCCACTTGTAATGAAGTGCAGGTGGCAGTGGCAGATAAACAGCATCAACATCATCAGATGTTACGACCTGTCCATAGCTCTCAAATATCTTTCCTTCTCCAAAGAAGTCCAAGAATGTCTGAGCCTTGCTATGTTCTCTATCTAAGCGTGCTTGGTTTGCCTCCTTATCGTATGACTTTCCCTTGCCGTACCATTCCTCTGCACTTGCTACGCCTATGCCTACGAACTTAAAGTCATCTGCATGCTTTTGCAAAGCCGGAGAGAATCTTCTGTATGCTATCTCAGAAGGGCATATAATTCCTATTCTAATCATGATCTTAAGATTTTTAGTAAAAACTTACTGCTGAAAGAAGGCTTCTTGCAGCAATATTCAAGTAGTTGTTGTATGAAACGAATGACAGCATCTGATTAAGTGTCATCCAGCAATAGTTCTCGTCAACTTCTATCGGAAACTCATCACCAACCTCAACTATGGTGTTAAGATTCTGCTCCTTATAGAAGCGGCCTCCCTCTTCACTCTGATAGGCAGCATACCATACCTTGTCTTTAGGAGCATTAAGCACTTGCTCAAGGTATGGTATTGTGTACTCATTTTTTCCCTTACGGTAATTACCTGTAAGGCATTGAACTGTTGGTGCCATCTCGACAATATCGAAGTTACCCGCTTCAAGTTTTGCCTGAACAAGGAAATGGTATATTCCGTTTATCTTCTTAACAATGAACCCCATCAGACCTTGTTGTGCTGAACGAACCATTGGTTGATCCCATGAAGTAACCTCGCGGTTGCCAATCTTTACATTGACACCTATTACATCAAAGTACTTGTTTGCTTCGTGGTGAATGGTATTGCCATCGTAAATCCAATGGCTCATTTCTGAAATGCCGATTTTGTCAACATTCAGCTCATACTTGAACTTCGATGCCGTCATCCAACGGATTATCTCTGGAAGCTCATGCAAATGGTTGTCGTGGCTAAGGACTGAGTACAGATAAGACTCTGGTTTAGTGTGCATGTCCGGATTAAGCTTTTGTATGGCTCCTATCAAATCGAGAGAATGCTCAGAATAGTTACCGAACTGAATACAAGAGATGACAGTACGGGTATCCATATTTACAACGTTAGGATAACGCAGAAGTTCTTTAATCTGTCCAAGTGTCACCCAAATGAATCCTTCTTTCTGTTCAATCTCCTCGTCTTCCGGAATCTCCACAATAATATTGCGGTTACGCTTGTGAAGGAACCGGGCTCCTTGCTCTGACTGTAGCTGATCAACAAGAACTTCAACTTTCTTCTCCCCAGTAAAGTATTCAAGGTATAGCGGAGAATTTCCGCCATGTACACGCATATAGTTGCTGCGTGTTGCCTGCAATGTCGGCGAAAGCTGGACAACGTTGAGGTTACCTGGCTCTATCTTTGCCTGTATGAGGAAATGCAGAATGCCATTGAACTTCTTTACAATGAATCCCAAGAATCCGATTTCCGGCTGATTGATAATTGGCTGATCCCAAGTGGAGACATTGCGATAGTTGGTATGTATGCGAATACCATCTATACTGAAGAATTTGCCACTGTCATGACGTATGCGGTCATCACGATATGACCATCCTCTAAGTTCGGAGATAGGAATAATCTCCATATTACTAACGACTTCCTCGTTCTGCTTTTTCATCCAAGCTAGTATGTCCTGTGTGGACATGAAAAAGCCATGATGCATAGCGGAAATGAGAAAATCTAATGCTGTATCTTTTGCTTTCATATTTATTCTATTACTTATTCAATGTATCTCTTATTGCACTCAGTAAATCACTGGCTATTTTGTCAGGATTGTGCCTCTCGAGTGCAACTTTGCGGGCATTTGCACCAAATCTTGATGCTGTTTCTTTATCTTTTGCAAGGTTTAGAATCTGTGCTGCCATTGTCCACGGATGGTTTGCTGGCACAAGAACACCGGTCTCTCCGTTCTTTACAAGCGTAGACGTTCCGCCAACATCTGTTGCTATAACGGGACATCCAAGAACTTGCATCTCACAAACTGTATTAGGACTATTCTCTATGTACGACGGATGTACACACACATCTGCTTCCGTAATGGTATTTACTAGAGTTTGAGCATCTATAACTCCTTTTGCATATACATTAACTCTTTTGCCATTAATCTTTGTCAGCCTCTCCCATAGTTTAAGTCTACTTGGATTAAAGCCATAAATGTTCCATTCAAAATCTTGATTACCAAACTGTTTTAGCAAATTAGCAGCTCTCAGTACTACATCTCCACCTTTATAAGTAGGACCAGAAATAACAGAGACTATTTTTATTGCACCTTTGTCTCTATTGGGCTCCCATATTCTCTTACTGTTATAAATCTCAGGTCGAAGCATCTCACTACAGTAAAAATACTTTGAGTTAGGCGAGACTAATTTGGAAATATTCTTATCCCATTCTGTACGACCTAAAAAGAACTTGCAAGCTTGCATTGTTTTAAGTTCACGTTTCATTTGAGCCTTAAGGTGGAGATAATCAATAATGTTCCTTGGATTATTTGCAATATAGTCCTTCCATGTCATTCTATTCGGCATCCATGTCTCAAAATAGGGATTAAGAATTCCTTGCAGATGGATTAGTACAGGTATATCAGTGATAGTATCTGCTAATGCCAGTCCATTTTCTGTGCCAAAACAAAGGATAACGTCAGGTTTGAAATCATCAATCACATATGATATATCATTGCAGAACTTTTTTTCTTTATCTTCAGTCCTGATAATTATATGCTTTGGTTGTGGAATTCCATAATAATCAACATCGTCTAACGTATCTTTAGAAGATGTATCTGTAGGCCATGCCAATCCTAATTCAAGCTCTTCACTATGTTTTTCTAATAATTCTTTTTCTAATGATGCTATCCATCCTCCACCGTTATATCCACTATTATTACCATATAGTCCAGGAGTCCCTGCCAGCATAAGTAATCGTATCTTGTTCATATATCTATTCAATATTCAATTTCTTACGAAGTTGCTCACAACGTTCATATTCATCTTTATAAGGTTGTTCTTCTGTCCAAGGCTTTATGCTACTTTTAAGCAGCTTTGCTGGTACCCCCCCAGAGGGAATTAGGAATATCAATGCTTTTATTTACAAATGTCATTGCAGAAATTGAACATCCATCAGCGATATTTGTCTCTTTACATACAACAACATTAGTACCAATAAATACATTGTTGCCTATATGTTTATGATGCCCATCTGCAAAGGTACTGCGATACAAGCAACAATAGTTGCCTATTCTAGTGCCCGGATTTAAAATAATACCACATCTGTGACCAATTCTGCATCCATATCCAATAGAATGAAGTGGAATTTCAAAACCACACTTAACAGAAATCTTCTGAAATTTGTGTTTATAGAGTAAATATAATGGCATCCAAAGAAAATTCTTCTTTTTCTTATTGTCTAAATATTCAGTGATTCTTAGGGTCTTAAGAAATTTCTCTATAGGGCAAGGATAAAGTAATCTCTTTAGAAATCCATGCGGAAACACTTGTTCATTCATTATTGCATCCGCCTTGATATAAAATCTGAGAGTTCTGAAATTGGTTATTATAATGATAATATTACTCCTTATTAGAATAAAAAAGTTTATTCTTTAACTTTTTCTTCCTTTTTCTTTACCTCATAACCACACTCCTTCGCAAATCGGATGAATCTTTCGTTCTTTGAGTCCTTTAGTACCGATGTCATTTGCGCTTTTAGGGCTGAAGAGTTTGTTGCATTGATTATTCCTATATAAAACGAATCATGCGTAAGGATGATTTGGCAACATTCACTATCAGTAATAACCTTTGCAATAATCTTGTCGCACACATCAGTTTTCCATTTCTCAAGTTCTCCATAATTTCGAAGCCATGGTTCAAAGAACTTGAACTTTTGCGCTGTCATTGGAATTGTACCATTACAGAACATATCCCTAATATTACGAATTTGTGTGGTTATCTGGGTTGCATCAACATTCGCAAAGAGCTTCTGCTGATATTCTGGGAACGTCGAAGAGAAGCTGGTAGCCTTGCACAAGTCAACCAACAACATTGCACAGAATTCTGTAGCATTCTGTGGAAGAACTTTAAGGTATTTTGAACCAATAAACACGTTTATTGCTTGCAGCCAATAGTACGTCGGTGTTGTTCTATTGTTATATAGGGTATCTGTTGGAATAGTTGCCAATTTGATGCAAATGTCTTTGCAGAGATATTTTGCAAGTTCCGATTTATCAGCAAGGATTGCAGGAAATGTTACAGTACTTGGTATTAGCTTTTCTATCTCTACCTTGTCAAGGTCATCCTTCTGGTTGCTAAACCAAAGTGTTAGGCCAGATAACAGTTGCTCAACAGTAATTCCTGTTACAGATATTATTTTCTCGAAAATCGGTAGAATCTTATTAAGACTTAACTCAACTCCATTCTTCTTTTCAATTTTATCCTTTACAACGTTCCTAAGAAGGGTATATGAGCTCGAAGTAGCCATTATTAGTAATTCATCATATCTCTTATAGTAATCAGTTAGCTCTGCTATCTTTTCAATATTTGTGTTATCATCAATTACGATATTTGTATCTCCAAGACAGAGTTTCATAGATTCAAGGTCACTTCTGCCATGTTCTTCGTCAAAAACCTTGTTGGTTTGTATAGCACTATAAAGGTTATTTATCTTGGTATGATCAATTGTATAATCCAAGGTTTCTCGTTCTGAAGTGTTTCTATAAGCCAGTATAATTGTCCCAGCATTATTATAATCAAAAGAGTCTGGCTGAGCATAAGCTTTTTGTATAGCTTTAAGAAGTTTATCGAACTTATAATCTTTGTCGTCCAATAAATTCTTAAGACTATCAGCCGTAGAATAATCTAATTTTGATAAGTCAGATAGGTAAGTATCAAGTTCATCAGGATTACATACCACCTGCCATTTTTTATAATCTTCTCCTCCTACCTTAATGAAATCAATAAACTGTTGTGTGGTCAATACCTTCGATCTGACAGGAATCTTGCACTCTAATTTATTCTCATCTATGAACTTCTGTGCCTCAGCCAATGCATTATGATACTTTTCGCCTTTAAAGTCTTTAAAATAATATAGAGCATTATACCAATTGTCTAAAACTCGCTGTTGGAACTCTTCGGACGTGTGTTTTAGCAATATCTTATATGCACCATCAAAATTCTGGTCGTGTATACCAGCCTCCCTCTTCCGTGCAATCAAATTCGCCCATATTGACTGAGGTACAAGTTGTTTGCTATTGATATTGCTGACAACAGCTATAGTAGAGCCAATTTTGGTCAGATCTACACTGTTAATAACATTGCCTAAGACAAAAATAAAATTCTTGTTTTCAGAATAAGTGTTTATGTCATTTTCTGGATTATCAATACATTTCATAATATATTCCTCAAGAGGTATTTGTAATGCATCACTTACACCTACTCCATAGTAAAGAGCAGCTACAGAATTTTGAAGTTCAATGCCATTGTTTATCAATTGCTCTAGAGGACCAAGATATTTACCACTCAATATCTCGTCAGATGGATTTTCAGAAATCTCTTTCTTACCAATCAGATAAGCTGCAATATGGGGTATTGGGATTTCTCCTTTATCCCATTGCTGCCTCAGAGATACTAATTCGTTTATGAAAGACATAATAGCTCTTACATTTGGCTTAGAATTGGATAGTCTGTAAAATCTATCTACTGTTTCCAAATCAGACAAGCTTTCACTATCACCAAAGGCATCTTTTATGTAAGACATAAAGACCGTGTCATAATCTTTCTTTAGTGGAGGTGCAACTCTATATACTACAGGAAAGGTTTTTTGAATAAAGTAATCAATTACTTGATTTGCCGTGCTATCTTCAAATGCATTGGCAAGGTGTTTACGGTCAAAAGGTATAATGACCCAAATTCGTTCAAATCCCTCACCAGCAAAGAAGGTATGGATTGTAGACCATAAACGTTTAACTTTTTCCGCCGGCAACCTGTCCATATCATCAAAGACAATAACAACTTTCTGATTATCGTCCTTTTCAATTAACCCGTTAGATATATCTTTCATCCAATTCCGGAACTCTTCTACCGTGGGCTCTTCAGAACTGATGGTTTCGAACTTGTTTTCGTGAATTTCTTTACCCTTGTAAAGTCTTAGCATGTTACTCAAAGCTCTATCCCAACAGCTTCCCTCACCTTTTCTTTTGTGTTCTTTATACACAGCAATAAAATAACCGATGAGTATCATCAATATAGGTATAAGCAGGAAGACAATTGATAACCATTTTATGTTTTCAAAGCCTTTTGCAAGATTAGTACAAATTGTTGCAAAAACGATAGCTAAAATTATCAAAATGATCCACCGGCAGAGTTGCGGTATAGTATCTGTCTCAACTTCTTTCTTGCTAGCAAGAAGATACTTTAATCGTTCTTTCCATGAAACGGTCTTAGTATCACCATTTTTTAGTTCAACCTTTGTCTTTTCTGGAAGAAGATCTTTCTTTTTGTCATTTACAAGTCTATTGGTTAATCCTTCTAAGATAGATCTGCGTTGTAAGTCTTCTTGATTACCCCATGCATTGTATATGTAGAAATTGTAGTCAGCTTTAAGTGGAGAATTACTTAACATCTCTATGACATTGGATTTTCCTGATCCCCATTCACCTTCTATACCTATAATCCTGGGCATGACAATACAATCTTTATTTTCTGCATCATCATTCTGTATCATATAGTCAGCAATGGAATTGACTAGCCGTTGCTGGGACTTACTGTCGAATTTGTCCTGTCCTTTAGGTTTAGGGTCTAGAAAATGAGGGTAATTCATAATATTATGTTTAGATATGAAATAAAGTAGGATTGCGTCTTCTAATTTATGAAAGAATTGAGTATAATTATAATACTTTTAAACTGAAAGAAAATTTATGATTTCGTTTTTGTATACTACTACTTTTTCTTTCCTGCAAGAGATTCCTTTACCATCTTTTCCAACTGAAGTCCAACTGTTGCTTCTTCCTACTTCTCTTTTTCAAGCGAACTGAGATTTTTATATCCAAGAGAAATAAAGTTTTCATAAAATTATTTATGTTTTACTAAACTTCCAACTTCCTCTATCTTAATAGTGTCCATCACATCAGTCAGTTCATCCGTCACATTCCCATATTCGACATAAGTCTGATATCTCCTCATCAAAGCCTCAACTTCCGGAGTGAGAGTTTTAACCTTTTCCTCATAGTTCGTCCCCTCAGTCGGTAGAGAAATTGTTCCACTATTATATCCAAAATCAGAATTAAGTTTATCGTAATATATCTTTAGGCAACGCTCCAATGGGCGTTTCTCTCCCTTCAACTCTTTATAGAACGCAGCCATTTGTCCTACAGCTAACCTATTCATCAGAGCAGACTCAGAATAAAAATTATAGGCATCCTTGGATTTTATACCAGCCAAATCCATTATACCTATATGAGACGGTTTCTTGTTGATAAGTTCTATCATTCCATATTCATCAATGAATCCGAGAAGGAACATAAGCTCTGGTACTACGCTTTCGGAAGGCAGTGAAAATATGTATTTATGGCTATATATAAGGTATGGCTCACCATCTATCACTTTAAAAGTTTTAGGAGGAATGTTTTCGGCTGATGAAATTTTAAATGTCCAATTAGTTCTTACTACCACCCCCTCTTCAAGTACATCTTTATTCAGCCTTTTCTGCACTTCTTGGGCAAGGAGCTTTGTAGGAGGAGAAAGCGTTATAGCTTTGCTGTCGAGCAATAAGTTGACATAATTGAGATTTGGGTGTTCACTCTTAAGATAGGATATCACTACTACCTCTTTATCATTATCTGTGAACGATGCCGGGATATAAACATGATGGTATGTACTATTATGAATCTCTGCTGTTTCTGAGAGTATCCATTCGACTGCTTCTTTCGAATGAGACCTGAGGTATTCTGCTGCAATCTTGTTATATTTGCCAGCAAACTTCTTCACTTCCAGCAAATAGCGTAGATTAATTACATCTTGGTCAATTAGTGTTCTAACGATATTCTCATTCAACATTTTCAATCCATACAGATCGATAATTTTCCAGAACGACCTTTTATATACATATGAAAGTTGCATGTAATCATCTACAAGTTTATCTGTAGGGTATGCCGAAAGTTGATTACATATGGTTGGCTTTAGAAGTTCTGCACGGCTATTGTAAGCGCTTATCATCTCTTTGGTCCAATCATTCGGCTTATTCGCCTTAGTGATTATTTGGTTAACATGGAAGAGTTCAACCAGATCCTCCAGGCTGTAGTCCTTTTTTGGCGTAAATACATTAAGAACTTCTACTGCAGGACCAAGATTCAGTCCAATCGTCAGATCATCCTCTGAATAATATGTAACTCGCTCGCGCATGATGATACTTTTCTAAATCTGACGTGTACCGGGACGATACCTTCATGGAAATAGCGGTACCATCAGTCAAAAACACGATAGTTAATACTATTGTAGATACAAAACTGTTCCAGGCTAATGCCTTTGCCCTCAGCCTTGTTAAGTAAGGGCAGAAGTTTAATTTCAGATGTTCTCTCCCTAGAATGTATGAATCTAAGTAGAGGACAAAAATACAGATTTTAAGGCATTAAGGTATACGTCATTTATGGACGCTTACTTTTACCTTCTGAATTTCTTATGATATATATCAATAACCTTACATGTCATCATCTGCCTCTCATGACCATTGAGGCCAAGGAAATAAGAGGCAAGGGTAATGCAAATTACACAAGCTATACAGACAGCAAAGAAGCGGGATACCGTGTCGTCCATCATACAATACAATATGAAAGGAATGATAGCACCTGAAAAGACAACGAGGACTATATGAAGCAATACCTTGTGCAACCACATGGTTATAGGCATACCTATTTGTTTCCGCATGATGAACAGTCGAAGGAATATTCCGACCATGTTCATGATTACAGTAAGAAGGAAGAGTGTTTCTGGTATTCCAGTGAGCCGAATAACAACATAGGTTATTGGCATGCAAACGACATTAAGTGTTCCTATCAATGTATGGTATATTCTTACTTTGCCTGTAGCGAGGTTCGCCGTAAACATTGGATTGACCAAGGTGCTCAGTATCGTGTTTATCAGTGTCAGGCGGAGGAAATTAACGGTATGGTCTGGATATTTACCAAGCCATATTCCCAATATAAAAGTCGCCTCCAACATTACAGGCAGTGTTAAGAGATACATCAAGTAGAAACACACCTTAGAACTCGCAAAGATGAGTGTAAACATTCTGTGCATATTGTTCTGAGAGTATGACTTGATGATTTGCGGATTTATTGCCGTTTGAATGTTAGTTGTGAATTGGTTTATGGCATTCTCTACCTGAACGGCAATACCACGAGCTGCATTCACTGCTGCACCGCAAAACATGTTTATGAGCAAGTTGATACCCTGGGAATAGAATACATAGGAGAAGTTTCCAACCAGACTCCAGCTTGCAAAGCCACCCATGCTTTTGAGCAGGTCTTTGTCCCATACCTTAATTATATGGGATTCAGGAAATTTAATATGGCAGTAAATCTGATTAAAGAGGAAGTCAAGAATTTGAATGCAGAAAAGTAGTGTTGCATAAAATATCAACTTGTCAAACGGTGCTATTGCCAATAGGAATACTATAAGCAGCTTCATCACCGAATCGAATATTGATATGTAAGCATAAATATCCATCTTCTCATGAGCGATAATGCTTGAAGAGAACGGCACGGCGATGATTGACATCACTGAGGATGCAATTGATAACTGATACAGCCACTGGGCAGCAAACATTCTGTCTGGTGGTATCACCATTTTGTTATAAAGGAACCAAAGACCTATTGTCTCTCCCAATATCACTATCAGCAAGGCTATCAGGCAATGGATGAAGAAACCCATGGAGAATACGACCTTCAATCTCTTCTCGTCGCCTTTACCCAATGCGAAGGTTATAAAGCGAGATGTTGTATTGGTCATAGCTCCATTAATGAAGCTGAACATTGCGATGATACCACCAATAACATTGTTCAGTCCATAGTCAGTGAAACCTAGAGTTGCCAATACAACTCTTGATGTATACAGACTTACGCACATTGTAAAGAACATGCGGAAGTACATGAACAAAGTATTCTTCGCTATTCGCTTATTGTTTGATAGGGCTTCTACCATTTCTGTCTTCTTTATAGATGCTCACTCATGCTATATGAATCGTCCGTCTCACTATCATTGTATAAATAGTTGCGAATCTGACAGATAGTATTATGAACAATGGAAAATATAGTTTGTCGTAAGACCACAGAACATTATAAAACATCCTATGACTTCACTAGTGTCTGTTAAATTGTGTAAAATCAGGATTTAACTCGCTGATTTATAACA
>ERZ772969.1469-NODE-1469-length-17702-cov-16.252621_pt1 | contig 17702 bp, 27 predicted proteins | sample MGYA00511676_ERZ772969 | MGnify/ENA primary metagenome ERZ772969 (study PRJEB29015, sample SAMEA2737651) | human gut metagenome | biome: human gut; feature: human-associated habitat; material: faeces | place: China | collected 2012 ... | reverse complement strand
CATTTGTGAAGTTTGTTGTGTATGATTTATGGTTATCGTGTTTGCTCTTGAATTTTGGAAAAGAATCCTGACAATGCTCTGTACGGAACCATATTTGTAAGCTGTTCCTTTACCACCTTAAGCTCATTGTTATATTCTTTGATTGCATTTTTTATTTCTACTTTTGATGCATTAGCAGGTAAGCTGCTGTATTCAGATAACAAATTTACTGCCCTTTCAAGCCAGTAGAACTTATAACAATACGACGGATCCTTCATCATCTGTGAAAATCCTTCTATATCCAGCATGTTGTAATATTTTTGTTCAACTATTAAATGGTTGTCACCTTGTGAAGTATAATATTCAGCCATTGCTCCGTACCCCTGTCTTGCCTTACATCACCTGTTACCCAGATTTTTTCTTTCTTAAATCCATGTATAGGCTCCATCAACATATTAAGACTTTCCTCTGTAAGATATGTAAAATACCTTTCATTTCTTACGCCCTCAAAATCACCATACTTAAAAGACATATATATCACGCCGTTTCTTTTAAGTGCATGATACAGCCGCTTTATCATATCAGACAGTTCGCATTTCTTTAAATGAAGAATTGATGCACACGCCCATATCCCATCATATGTATTACTGGCATTAAAATCCTCGAAAAGCATATGCTGTACCTGAATACCTGTGTACTTTGTTGCTGCCTTACATAATTCTTTTGAACCATCCATTGCATCAACTTCATATCCATTATCTATAAAATACTTAGTGTCTCTTCCTGAACCGCATCCAAAATCCAATATTTTTGCTTTCGCAGGCAAAAACGATAAGAAAAGTTCCTGTATTTCATGGAAATCCACATTTTGAGTTGTATTGACAAAATCTGCTGTATGCTGGTTGTAGTAATCCAATGTATTATTGTCACTCATTTTTTCTTACTTCCTGATGTTTCGTTATCATTACTATAACACAAATACCAGTTACACTAAAGGCTGCTTTAAAAATATGGAAACATAATTCATTATAAAATTCACATCAAATCTTAGGGTCTTTTTAAATTAAAATTACTACTACATTTCCATGATGCTATTTTCATCAACATTACACCCCTGCTCACTAAGTATTTCCTGACACTCTTCTATTGTATTGCCATATAACAAAATCCTATGTTTATAATTAAGACATCTCTCAATTTATAAACACAGGATTTCTATCATTTCTCTTTATTCTGATAATATGCACAATACCGCTGTATATGTATTAAATACACTATATGTTACATATCACATTTACTATCTTTTATGTCTTTGCTTCATATTCCCCAAAACGGAATTGAATACATCATAATTATGACTATCTCTTGGAGAACAGTAAACAGCAAATTCAATTGCACGAAAGGCATGTATATATTTGTCAACTACATTCTTAGCAGCCGCGGCAACAACACTTGGGTTATTCTCAAATGCACCACAGCCAAATGCACCAAGTATTACTACATCATTGTTATTGGTCAAAGCTATATCAAGTATTCTTGTGAATCTCTTTTCATGTATTGCAAGCAGCTCATCATCAGTTATTTTAACTCTTTCATTACCATCACCACTATTCATCATGTTACTTGGCTTTTCTCTAAGGTTTGGTGCAGCACATGTTATCATATTAACCTTATACCACTCATTTTCTGGCATAAGTATAGGGTTTGCTGTATCAGTCTTTATTATATTACTACAACATCAGGTGTATATATGCAGTCATCGTTATGTATCGGATTGTGCTCCATTCTGTGTGGTGTGTAAAATCCTGCCCACATATCAGGCGAATTAAGATTAAAATACAGTGTGGAACATCTACACAGGCATTCTTCTTGTGCAGAACTTCCAATGTCCTTTTCTTTGATACGATAACCTCCGCAGTATTTTTATATCTATCCTTATCTGGTACAGATATTTCATCAGTCTCTAATATAAGTTTCTGATTGGCACTGGAATTATCCACTGCATCCTTTAATTTACTATTGCTCTTAACCTGCTTTTCTGTATCCATAAATACAGTAACATTTTCTTCTCTTCCCATAACATTCTCCTCCTTTACACATCGTTATTTATTTTATATTTTCTCGCCTCCAAACTTGCTTTTTTACAATTGTAAAACTATGCTCCCCAATCCTAATCCTTGCTGTCCAATTTCCTTTCTCACTTTTCTTCCAATATGCGAGACTCTCTTGTCTCGTTTTACTGATCAAGCAACCATATAGCTATATTCTCCATAAAATAGTCCATATCCAAATCAAGAAGTTTCATTTGCCTATCTGCTTTCTCTGCAAATATTATTTTCCCCAGCCCGGACATATACTTATCAACATTCCTTGGCAATCTGTTTCTGAAAACTAGGGAATACATCGTTCTGTCATTCATTTTTCTTGATATTTAAGGCATCGGCTAATGCCTTGGAACAAAATATATACATAGCCAATCTACTCCTTACATTTCCATAGTGCCATTGGATGATTCTTCACTCTTTCAACTATCTCCGCATCTTCAAAAAGCAACTCAGGCATGTATTTTTTCTCTTCGAATCTATCAAGATATTCCTTCTCTTTAGTAGTCAACACCATGAGATCCGATATGTAATTCTTCGCAATCTTCTTTCTCTCATCCAACTGGAAATTATCTTTCTTATTAAGCACTGGAAATAAATCTCTTCTGATTTTGTTGAAATCAAGTGTGTCAATAGCTGAGGTGTCAAATGATTTATTAAGCGTATCTGCTGAAATCGTCATATAAAATAAAAAGCATTTTCTAAACAAATCACGCTGTTCTTCAAAGAGACCCTCAGACAACATATTGCACCAATCATACAAATCCCTGGCCGCAGCTCTTGTAATAAGAGCATTGCCTTTAGCTGCAAATATTTCCATAGGATCCACCATACGTATCTTCATACTATCATCAAAAGTCTCAGGTAGAATACTCCTATATACTGGTTCAAAGATATGCGCCCTTAAGGAATAATTGAGTTCTATCTTAATCATATCCCTATTACCACCGGTGTTCTGATAATTGTAGTGAAATGCATCCAAGCTATGGCTAAATCTTGATGCTTCCGATAACTGATACCCTTCTAATTCCATGTATTCCTTAATTATGTCCGTTATCTTTGCACGGCATTCAAGCATATCCTCTCTCGTATCATTAGGAGTATAATCCATATCGATATCTACTGATAATCGAGGAAGGTTAAATACTGTTAAATTAATTGCTGTTCCGCCCTTCAAGAGTAAATGTTCCCTTAAGAACTTGTCCTCATTCAGAAATTTTAATATTTCCTTCAATCGAAGCACCTTTTCGAAAGTATCCCTCACAAAACCACTTTCTGTGCCCATTCGTCCAAGTTCTGCTCTATTATATTGTGGCATCTTCTATCACCCCATTTTTCATATTGTAAATATTCTCTGGTATCACAAGCTTCCATTCATCAACATATCGTCCACACGACATGTCCTTCGTCAGGTAACGCTTACTCTTTCCAATCTGACTCTTACATGTATCAAAGAATTCATCTGAAAGCCCCATCTTCTCCTTATGCTCAGAAAGAAGAAATCCCATCTTTTGGTATAGGAACTGATTCGATAATAAGTCTAAATATTTCAAGACTCTTTTCTCCTGCATTCGCTTCATACTTCCAATATCCTGTATCACTTCTTCTATTCCAGCTATTTTATCCATATCCTTTACGCAGTCTACCAAAGTTCGTTCCCGATTTGTAATACGTATTCCACCGCTTAGTGCAGGCGTTTCCACGCCTTCCATATCCTTTGACGCCACATATCGATACGTATATCCATCAAATTCAAACTCTCGAAAGCTGGTTTCTGATGCAACATAGACATCGTAATATACCTGATCGGTTATCCCATAATATTCCATAGCGGTATGGTGAGACACATAAGAGGTTGGCGTAATCTTGCTTGCTATCTGAAATCGATTAGCAACCGGCGCCCCTGTCTCTCCACTGATGCAGCTATACATATTGTTACGGATTTTCGCCACCATTCCCTCCTTCATCAATCGCTTGATTGCAGAGCGAGCGCTGTCCATATTGTCATAATATTTATTTACATCTCCTACAGTAAATACTGGAGTTTTCAATAGTTCAAAATACAAATTCAAAATCAACACCTCCATGTTTTATAAATCAACTTGGGTTATATGTAAACTAATTTGTCACTTTTATAAACCTAATATAATACCAGTTTCCAACAATGTCAAGTTTAATTTTATTTCAAAATGGTTTGTATAATTGTTGATTTGTCGCATTTTTAAACTTTTACAATGGATGATGCAGAATTTGCACCAACCACATATGGTATTCTCGTTGCTTGATTACCCAGCATACTGTGGCATATCATGATTTACCTCAGCCCTATAATAACTGCTTATGGTACTTCCTGCATTGAACAAGCTGGCAAGTAAATAACTCATTATCCCTGACACTTATCTCAACCACTCTGCACCGGAATCCATTCTCACGAAGTCTTGCCGCAACACTCTCAGCCAGAATGTAAAGAACAATCTTTACATCCTCATCGCATACCATATCCTTCGGCGTCGTTGTACTGTTACCCACCGATTTGATTGGAGCGTGGGTATTCTCCAGCTTGACAGGTGAATCATCATAGCCATTAGCAAATGACCATAAGATACTGCCCATCTTTCCAAGGTGACTGTTAAGCACATCTTCATCTGCTCTTGCAAGATCACCTATGGTTTTGATACCAAATAATGCAAGCTTTCTGTTCGTACTTTTGCCAACGTATAGAAGATATGCCACCGGAAGTGACCAAGCCTTCTGCTTAAACTCACTTTTATACATAGTAGTTATTGCATCCGGCTTCTTATAATCTGAACCAAGCTTTGCAAATATCTACTTCCTTGTAGACGGACCGAAAGAGACTGTACGCATAGACGAATCTATCCTGCCGGAAGATACTACTTTCGCACCTATCCCAGTCGGAGAAGATGATCGTTTAGATATATTTGGTAAGGTTCTCGGAAAATGTAATCCTGCTGATATTACCAAGAATTGTAAATAAGACTGGCACCGATTGCTACAAGTCCTTTTTATTGGACATGCAATCCTTCATAATAGATACTAAGAAATGCTAGAATCTGAAAGAAGGAATTTTTATGGCGATTGTCAACAATATCAAAGCAATCCATGAGCAGCGTGGCATCTACCAGGATGAACTTGCTGAAGCTACCGGATACTGTACCAAAACCAGCGGTCGAATAGAACGTGGGGAAAGTACCCCGTCCGCCGAATTTATGCTACGGATTTCAAAATACTTTAATATGATGGTGGAAGATGTCTTCCATGTAGAAGATTGAGCGGGGCACATGATACCCCGCTCTTATTCAACTACACTATCCAAATTTCCAACAGTATTCTGCATATATTAGCTCATCATTTTACATGAAATACACATAAATAAACCATATCTCCAAACTATTATCTCAATTTTTCCTACTTTCATATATCCCTGCTACAGAAATAGTTACTGTTCAACGGATGTATTTTCATTTCCTGATTTGATAATGACATCTAGTTTATTTATAAAGTTTTCTGTATGCTTTGCTGCAATATTCTTGTTTTTCTGTTTATATTCCAGCATTACAGAATTCAAATCATCTCTTAACTTTTTGAGTGACTCAACTGTCACTTGGCAATCAATCTCTGATGAATCATTATAACGTCCCCAAATTCCAATAAACCAGCTAGAAAAATGTTCTTTATCAATATTATTTGCATTCTTAAACGCATTAAATGTTGCCGATTCCATTTCAAGAGAAAATGTATTGTATCTCTTATTACTCAAATCGCAAAAAGCAATGTTTAAATCTGAACTAATCAAATCAATATAGAGTTTCTGATTCTTTTCATAAGTCCATACATCATTATCTCTAAATTCTTTTATAATCTGGTATACTGACCATTCATCTTCTGTGAAATACTCTTTACTATCATCTCCAATCATTCTGTGAGAATGGCTATCTTTTTTATCAGATTTAACTAAATATTTAATTTGTTTTCTAATCCCATCTCTAACCTTTTCCCAATTAATTGTAGGCAAATCAACGTTATAAATTCTAGAATAGCAACAATTATTAAGGAAAAGAATATACTCATCTAATGACAAATTTCCCGCATATACTTCTACCAATAAATCCTTAAATCCTTCATCAATTATTTCTTCATTGATTTCGGGAAGATTATGTGTTTTTAGTATTTCAAATGGAGTTGCAGCTTTCTCCTTTTCTAAAAATACATTTATCTCCTTCGAAATCACTTCATCATTCCACTCTCCATGTAAAATCCACTTTGAAAATCCATTCACAATAAAATTGGCATTAAATACTTCAGGATAAAGTTTTTCTACATCAAGATACAGAAATAAATTCCCGTATCTTGAAGATTCTCTAATCAATCCCGCTTTATTTGTCATCATAAGACAGGTAAAAGAAAGAAGCCAGTTGCTACAGTCTTGAATACCATTTTCAATCAACTTATTATATACACGTTCAAAGTCTTGAATAGCACATTTAAAACTCCTTATATTATGTGGTCTTCGTGCTAACATCCCGCGAAGTTTTTCCTCTTCTTTTTGATATTCTTCTCTTTTCTTGATACTATCAAGCTTATAATTTTCAGCTTTATACTGTTCAATAATTACGTCATCGTTAAAATCACCTGACAGAATTTTAATCAGCAATTTCTTGTTTTCTATAAGAAATTCCTTGTATTTTATGCCACAAGACATTGACTCTATAGAATTAGAAACAACCTCTTCATAATCTGGAACAAATGGAATAACTCTTTGTACTATTTTTTCTTTAATTTCATGATATAATAATTCATTATTTGTCTTATCTTTTATTTTTTCTTCATTTGCAACAATAATCGTATTAAAGTTCTGATTTTCACAGTAGTCATTAATACACCCTAAGAGATCTGTGTAAGTAATATTTGTTCTTTCCAAATCATCAAAAACAAGTATAACCTTTTTATCAGAAATCGTATTGCTTATAGGTACAAAATTAACTAAGTCCATAATTGAAGAAACCACTTCTCCTTTTTTTTGCCAATTTTCAGGCAAAATATCCTTGATTGTACCAAAAATTCTTTTATAGGAATCTGTAAATTTTGAAACTTTTATTCCATTCAACTTATCGAGTTCACTTGCCTTCTCTAACCATTTTTTCTTTACCTCTACTCGTAATCTATCTAAGGAGTCTATACCAAATAAACTAACACACACAAAAACATAGTTATCTTTCACTGACGGAATAAATTTGCTCTTAATTAGATATGTTTTACCAGATCCCCACTCTCCAGATAACATCAAGGCACCAACAGGATTATTTATTTCACAATAATTTTTTAATTCTTCAATCAGATTCATTAGCTCCTCCAACCAAAAACATAGTTATTAATAAGTCAATCATGTGAGCAAATATAGATGGATTCATTCTATTTAAATTTTATAATCCAACATTATTAATGAATATCTCAAGATTCCAGATTGTATACTTTTTTATATCACTCATATATCCTATCCACCTCAGCTTCATATACCGCCTCAGTATGTGTATCGAACAGCACCCATTCCACCAAGTCAAAGCTGTCTGGATTATACTGCAGACATCTATTAACTGTATAAACTGCAACTTTCGCTGCCAGCTCTACCGGAAAACTGTACACACCTGTTGATATAGATGGAAATGCGATTGTTCTAATTCCATTCTCCATTGCCAGCTTCATAGAATTAAAATAGCAGTTTGCAAGAAGTTCTTCCTCTTTGTTCCTTCCGCAATTCCATACCGGTCCAACAGTATGAATTACATAATCACATGGCAGATTATATGCCTTTGTGAGCTTTGCCTCTCCTGTCTCGCATCCATGAAGTGTTCTGCACTCGGCTAAAAGCTCCGGTCCTGCTGCACGATGAATAGCACCATCAACTCCGCCACCTCCCAATAGAGAATTATTGGCTGCATTAACGATTGCCTGCACATCTGTAATTTTTGTTATATCACCTTTAACTGTCTTTATTATGTACATCAGTTCCATCCTTTCCAGATATCCGGCTGATAACCAAGTGTGGACTGCTTTCCATTCCTTACTACCGGAGTTTTGATTACCTGCGGATTCCCAAGCACTTTTTCCAGCTTGTCCTCATCAGCAGTATATTTAATGAGTGCAAGCAAATCTTTGTCTTTGCCATCCCAGTTAATCATCTTCTCCAGACCACCATTTACCTGTGCAACAGAGTTAAATTCGCCTTTGCTCATACCTTTTTCTTTCATGTCAATGAACTGATACTTGATGCCACGCTCCTTGAAGAAACGCTCCGCCTTCTTAGTATCATTACATTTCTTAGTCCCAAATATCTGTATATTCATAATCAGTATTCCTTTACTATCTCTTCATCTATTCCGTACATAACCTTAAAATGTTCGAGATCTACCAGACTTTTTATCAGCATTATCTCTTCTATCTTACCTGTATGTATATCCTTAAAGCCTGCTACCTGCTCGCCATTACAAATGCTTGCTTTGATTACAGGCTTTTTGTTTTCCTTATCATATGACTGTTGAGTTTTTTTCTTCTTAAACAGTCCCATTTTGCTCACCTTCCTTCGCCTGTGCCATCAGCACAAGCTTCTCAAATGACCGTGCAAAACGCTTGTCATCTTCACTTGTCCGCTTCTTTGGGTCTCCGCTTCCGCTCCGGTTCGCGCAAAGCCGATGTCCACCGGACATCGTGCGCCCCTTAATATAATTCTTAGAAGAACCTCGTCTTGCTTTCTTATTAAGATGTCTTTCCATAAGCATCCGGTCAATATTCTCATCTGTGTACAACTTGCCGGATTGATGAATTGCATATACACCCTTGCCAAGTGCCATTGCAGCAACACTATAATCCTGCGACACTACAATATCTCCCTTATGACAGATACTGATCAGCTTATAATCTACCGCATCAGCCCCAGCGCCAACCACAATTACTTCACTATAATCTGAATATAATACATGGTTCGTGTCACACAGCAATGTGGCTGGAGTATTATATTTTTCCGCAATCACTTCTACAATGCCCACTACCGGACATGCATCTGCATCTACAAATATCTGCATATCTTTCTCAAATCCATTCAACTTTAATTGTAATTTACTGGAGTTCTTACCTCAATGAGGTTTCCACTCGGATCATAAAATCTCACAAGCTTCTGTCCTCCTTCAAGTTTCGTCAATTTATTAACATAATTCAAACAGAAATCATAGGATTCAAGTTTCTTGATGAAACCTTCCATATCATTTTCTTCAAAGTACAGTTCGGTCATATTGTTATGAGATGTTGTAGGTATTTGGGTACTTTCATACCATACATTAACATCCTGCAATACCAGTCCCTCTGACAATATTACATTACCTTCCTGTTTCAAAATGACCTGTAATCCAAATAAATCCTTATAAAACCTGACAGATTCTTCTAGATTGTCTACGATAATCAAAATATTCTTTAATCTCATGCCCTGCTCTATTTATTTTCAAATATCAAAAACAACTATCACTGATTTAATTAGTTAAATTATCGGTTTAAATTAATTAAATTTGACCAAATTAAACCAATTAAAAGTATTAATTTATAACAATTTCTAGCATTAATTGGCTTAATAATCGGTTTAATCCAAACAGATAAAACAAATTTTAAACCGATTATTTTTTATAATTGCTTATAAATATTGTTTTCGATACTCAATAATAATCTATCCTCTTTTCAAAATAATATTATACCATTTCTCGTTTTCCCGACCCTGCCTTGCATCTCCTGTAATCCACTGCTTTTCAATTGTCAGCAATGGTATATTATTCAATAACGCTGCAAATGATTCTTCTGTAAAATCTGTAAAATATCTCCCATTTCTCATTCCTTCAAAATCTCCGTATTTAAAAGATGTATAAATGATGCCAGTCTTCTTTAAAGCTCGTGACATCTTTTCAAAAACACCTGAAAGCTCTGCTTTATTCAAATGTAAAATAGAGGCACATGCCCATATTCCATCATATTTTTCTCGTTCATTCAATTCCTGAAATAACATGTGTCTGACCTCAATTCCTGTATATATTGATGCCAGTCTGCATAATTCTGTTGAACCATCTATAGCCTCAACATGATATCCATGTTCCAGAAAACACTTGGCATCACGTCCAGAACCACAGCCAAAATCCAATATATCAGCTTCTTTTGGCAACAAATCCATAAACATATTTTGTATATCTGAAAAGTCTACGTTTTGAGTTGATTCTACAAACACATAATAGTTTTTATTATAATAATCAATCGTCAATTGACCACTTACGCTTTGATTATTGTTTTTATTAATCATCATTACCAACCTCGTTTTCTACTATAATATTCCTATATCTACGCTGATAGTAATCCATAATTCTATACTCTATAGCATCTTTCATATGATAAATGAATGCATTATTATCTATTACTTTGCTCAATTCATCACTTAATGATAATATTGTTCCTTCTTTTTGAACAAAGAAACCTACCCCTGATTTCAATAAATATTTTACTGGCATCTGAATAATTTTCTTTAAGTGCTCTTTATCTGAAATATTTTTATATCTCTCATACGTTATTCCATCCTGTAAATCTTTCCAGTTTGTACCTGTGTCAAAAAACTCTTTCCAGCTTATTAAAAGTTGTTCTTCCGTCACGCTTTTTTTAATCATTCCATGATTATAGAAAGCCATCAAAACTGGCATCTTATAGATCTTTGACATGTTTGTTGTTTCAATATAATTTATAAATTCTCTACCAATTTCATGGTAAAGTATCTTTTCGCCCTCTGATAGTAACTCATATCTTTTAAGATACTCTAAATAGTTCTTTAATGGATTATCCTTAGCATGTCCTATCATTAATTCATAAACCCTATCATCCGCATATGTGAAAAATTCAATTCTTGTTGGCACTTTATCAAGCAAATCCTTTATTCGTAAAAATTCATTATCAATCTGATCTTTTATTTTAAGACTTTTTCTATCCATCTCTGTAAAAAGATCTATCAGTTTCATATCAAAATCTATCATACAGTCATCTGGAAAATCAGAATGATCAGCTGGATTATATGCGACATTCACTTTATTTGTATTTCCTGTAAGCAGATATCTCACACGTCCGGCTTTTTCATAATTCCCAATAAAATCCAACACGTTAAGATATTCTTTACCTCTGCTTTTTCTAAGTCCACGTCCAAGCTGCTGTAAAAATACAACTGGTGATTCAGTAGGTCGCAAAAACATAACCATATCTATTGAGGTAATATCTACACCTTCATTGAACATATCCACTGAAAAAATCACCTTTATTTCACCACTTCTCAACTTACCGATAGCTATTTTTCTATCCTCTGAAAATTCTTCGTCCGAGTTGCTGTAAACAGCCACTGCTGGAATCCCACGATTACAAAATTCCCTGGCCATATCATTAGCATGAGCTCTTGAACAGCAGAAACCCAATGCTCTTTTTGAACCATATTTACAATAGTATTTATATATCAAATCATATCTTTTAACATTTCCTATATAAGTCTCGTTTAGTTCCTTTTCATCATATCTTCCTTTGACTATATGCATCTTTGAGTAATCTGTCGAATCAAAAATACCATAATAATGAAATGGAACAAGCATTCCCTTATTGATTGCATCTTTAAGTGTAATCTCATATGGTACATTATAATCACAAATTTCATATATATTTTTACAATCCATACGCTCTGGAGTTGCCGTAAGTCCAAGCATAAATTTAGGCTTAAAATATTCCACAATATTTCTATACTGTTCATTAACTGCATGATGAAATTCGTCAATAATCAAGTAGTCAAAATAATCTGCTTCAAAAAATTGTTTATTCAGATATTCCTTCTTACCCAGCGTGTATACAGAAGCAAAAATAACCGCTTTATCAGTCTCCTTATCACTACTGTTAAAAAAGCCATAATCATCTGATTTACGTACATTATAAAAAGATTCAGCTGCCTGCTTTAATATTTCTTCACGATGTGCAACAAACAATACTCTTTTATATTTCTTTGAATCAAATGCTGCCAGATATGTTTTACCTACACCAGTTGCAGCCAGAATCAAGGCTTTATTTGCACCTTCTGCCCGCGTATTTTCCAATGCACATAAAGCTTCTATTTGTGCTCCTCTCGGCTCAAAGATACTAATAACTTCATCGTCTCTTTCTAATTCAAAGATATCATATCTATCTAAATCTTTTGCAACAGCCGGTCTATGCCATTCTTTAGAATATCTTTTTAGTTCTTCGTCATCAATTACTATTGAATGATTTTCAAACAAATCTTCAAATGCCTGATAAAATTTATTGTAATTTTTTTCATCGGTATGACTACTAAATCTGTAGTTCCACTCAACTCCAGAAGTCAATGCACTCTTTGAAATATTTGAAGAACCTATGTATATTTCACTATAATCCCTATAATGAAAAATATAAGATTTTGGATGAAAAGACCTGCCTTTCTCATTATAGAAACGCAAATCCACACTCTCTCCTAATTTACTTTTAATCAGATAAAGTGCAGATGGCTGAGTAATCCCAAGATAATTGCCAGTTAATATGCGTACCCTTGCCCCTCTTTTTAACGCATTTTCCAGCTCTTTAATAAGCATTTTAACACCGGATTCCATCAAAAATGACACTATTATATCCACACTTTCAGCCTTTTTTAAGCTGCTTATAAGCTGATAATACAAGTACATTCTTTTATTGCTTCCACCTGTCATTACATCTGTGGAATACGAATATTCTTTCTCTTCCATTATCTTTGTGGAATTACATTCACTCATTTGCATTCTCCCTGATTCCTGCTACATTAAATTGTATATTTTACTGTTATGCTATCATTTTCAGCTATTAATCGCAAGTGTCTATAGATTTAATATTTGTATTCTCAGTAATGTCTATATTCTCTTTTTCCTATATCTATAATTTTACATATTACCCCTACATCCGTTGCAAACACCACTTTCACCTTTGCCTTATCTCCAATCCTGTCATGCAGTCTTCCAGCACTCATTGACTCGCCCTTTACTGTATATGGGCTGTTAGCCACATATCCAACTTTACCAAGTCCCTTAATATTTACTTGTATTGCTTCTTTGTCATATTCGTTATCTGGTTCCTTTATAAGTTTTACTTTCATCCCTTTTTCCATAAAATCACTGCCGAAATAGTGATTGCATCCTGCTATTATAAAATACATTCCTTTCATAACGCACTTCCTCCAATCTACCAATCTTCTCCAAATTCATCCATCGCATCATCCACGCCATCCGCATAATTGCTGTCTCTATTATATCTGTCATAATCATAATCTCCATCCATATAGACATCGTCATATCCATCATCATAAGAATCATATGATTTCTTCTTAGTTGTACTACTCTTCTTGGTACTGCTGCCATATGATGACTTACTTGTAGAATTTGATTTATTACTGTAACTGCTACTTAAACTTGAACTGCTTGTACTGTTTTTAGAAGTGTTGCTGGATGATTTATTGCTATATGAAGAAGTGCTATGTGATGATGAACTACTTCCAGTATATGGTTTATGAAGATAGCAATAACTACTACCACTAGCCTGTTTATTATCACATCCTGCCTTAATGCATTTAGGCTCACTAGCCTCTCCTATTAAACCAATAATAATAAGACACCTACTATTACAAAAAATGCTATTAAACCCTGTCTAAAAGAATTATTCTTCATACAAATCAGCCTCCTTATTGAATATCTTAATCAAAATCGTAATTGTCTTGATCTAATCCTGCTTCTTCTAACGATTCTGCTCTCTGTATCTAATCAATCAAAATCATCCTTATCAAGCCCTGCATACATAAACTCATCTTCAAGTTCTTCCTCTTCATCTATCTCCTGCATCCCCGAACAAAGCTTCGTGTTCTTCTCTGCTTCCACATAACATTTCCTCTGCAAAAAATAGTTCTGTACTATCTACTTCGCCATCACCATTAAAATCCATCCAATCTCTCATTACTGTGTCCTCTTCTCTCTCTCATTTCAACCAATTGTTGCGGTGCTACCCATTTTCTATAGCTGATTCTCCCTCTACGCAGAAAATACACCCTGTATTTGCAAGACGGTATTTCCAAAACAAAAAAGGCACATGGATTTTTATTTCCATGCACCTTGCGCTATTATAAAATATTTAATTAAAGCAGTCTTAGTAACTGCACCAGCTCATGTGGCTCCTGATCTTTTGAAGTGGTTTGTCTGGTATCAAACTGTGAAAATTTGTTATCATTATAGTATTTCAACAGTTTACCGTCATTATTTGCCTCAAGAAATACCACCATTTCTCCACCCATATACTGCATTTCTTCGATAACCGACCATGCCAGTTCCAGCATCTCTGCTCCGGTAATTTTATTGTTTCGACCATCAGCAAAGTTTTTGCCAAGCTGTGCGATTAAATATGCTGACATTATATATGTCTGTGATTTTTCATCCAACTCACTTATTCGCAGTAATTTTCTTTTTACTGTATTGCTTACAGTTTCACCTCTCACGGTCAACGGCTTCAATGCTATACTAAAATAGCCTATCAGCTCCTAAAGCTAAATACTCACGAATGTTAATCATCGTATAATTATCTCTGACCGACATCCGCTTTCTTCCTCTTTTCCATGAATTTTCTCAACTCTGCTTCTCCCTTTATCTGTCTCGCAGATACTGGAGTGCGCACCGGGCGATTATTGACAGAATTCTCTATCGCATCGACAAACATCTCTACCTGCTTCTGACCGGATATGATAAAATTCTTCGTGATACTAGAAGTTGCCATATAAACACCTCCTAGTATGGCTGTTCTAAAAATTTTGAAATTTATATTACTTCCTCCTTCCCCTTTGTCTTATCCGCTGCATCCCTTCCTGCAGGTGTCTCGGACACCCTAGCCTTCATTGCTGCGAGTTTTTCTTGCAATGAAGTCGGTTCTGCGGCTTCATCATCCATGTTAAACAGAGCATTAAGCTCTGCCAGACGCTCCAGTTTCTCTGAAAGCTCGCTTCCTGTGGAAATGGCTTATCTACCTCTGCTTTTGCTGTTTTGCTAATCGTCCTCTCTTTCATCATTCCATTCACTTATTTTCTTCATAAACTCATCATGTGCTTTTTGGTGTTTTCGCTCCAGCGCATCAAAAAACTCTGAATCTATGTCTCTTCGTCTTTTAGTTGTAAACTCATCTGACCAAATATCCAAGTAAATTTTCACATTGTCTATAATTTCATTTAAATGCATATAATATGAACCTTTATGTGGTTCTGCTTCCTTGAGATAATTTTCCTCCATCATTGCTCGCCAAGTTTCTGTAAATGAAGTTCCATCACTCATCACACAAGCCGCCTTATTGATATCTCCTATTTTCTTCAATGCTGTCTGATACTGTCCCAATTCATAACACATCTGATGGTATTCTAGTGGCAAACAATAGAATATGTTACTTTCAAGAACATTTGACCAAAACTCCATAAGTTCCTCTTTAATATCATCTGGAATTTCCTCTATTAAACGCTTTACTGATTTTTCTGATAACCCAGTTGTCTCACAAAAATCTGTAACTTTTGTGTTCCCACTTTTCAAGGGTGTCCTACCAAACAGGTAATCTGCAGAACAACCAAAATAATTACAATATGCCATAACATACTTACCTTGCAACTTATCAGCAGATTCCCATATTAAATGATCTTGTATTCTTCTAGCCATATTACTTTTTGCAATAGTTCCATCATCATACTCGCTAACCGTCACTGTAATATTTCCACTTTCATACAGAGCCTTTGCAAGATCTCTAGCTGTTTTTAAATTCTTTGCTTCCATCAAACTTCTTAATCTTTCGTTAAATGCGACTTTACTCATTTTTGTCCTCCTAATCATATTTGTCTATTTTAGTTATAAAAATAGCAAAATTAGACCGCTTTGAAGATAGAATTGATTTAGATATGATGATATGATATCTTCATAAGCATAATCTGTCAATCCAAATAAAGGAGGATATTTCAATGGAAAATACACTAACAACACCTGTTACTTCAACCAATCCTTATGAAGTACTATATCAAAATATTTCTGAACAAGTTTCAGAGGTTTCTGCTACGCTTAATGAAACCTCAAAAGAAAAATATGATAAGAAAATAACACTAATTGAAAACGCACAAGACATGACTACAAAAGAAAAATTAGATGCAATTGACAAGTGCTATGACCGCAGAACACAGGAATTATGGCAAAACATTCTACACTTAGCTGGAGTATCTGCTCTAATCATCGGACTTGCTGCAGGAAGCCCAGCTGCTATTAAATCATTCAAAAGACTAATTTCATAAGCAAAAACAGCCATAGCACGAAGTTTTTTCATACTATGGCTGTTTCTCAACTTACAATTTTTGCTTTAAGATCCAATCCCACTATTCATCTACACAAAAAAGGACGCAGGATTTCTATATACACTGTTCTTTGTATAATCCTTATCTAAATGACATTGGGATATTACTCCCACGTCCTTACATCTATCTGGCTTTATCTTCCCTTACCTTCGCTGTTTCCCTATGTGCCACTTCCTGCTTCACCTCATCCACACCTCTAGTCTCAAATGCATCTGCATTATACTGATACTCCTGCGGTTCAGCAACAATTGGAGAGTATACAATCTCCGCTTCCACTCGCTCAGCTTCTGCCCTCTCCGTCTGTTCCTATGCTTTCGCATTCTCCATATGCTTTTCCTTATCAAGCTGCACATTCATAGCCAGATTATCCAGCTTATCAATCGAAACATCCAGATAAAGCTCCATTATTAAAAGCATCTTTTTCACTGCTTTCATAGGTGCAAGCACCGCCTTTGTAATTGGGTGTTTCTGCTCTTTCTGTGAATAATCTACCTCCGGTTTGTCAGCAAAAATACGGAATGCATTAGCTGCTGTCTGACTAGCTTCACGAAATCCTTTTGCAAGAAGTGCTGTCTTTGCTATATCCTTATATATGCAAGCATTTCCAAATAACTTGCATTTCTCGGATTAACACCATTTATCTGTACATTTGTATCTGTGTAATTTTCTTCTTTATCCCAATATCTGACTCTGTATTCCGGTTTTGCTGGATCAAATGCATCTGCTTTATATACAGATGCACTACTGCCATCCGGAATCTATTCTATTGCCTTTGCACATTTTACTTCATATATGTATCCTGTTACAATTGGTCTTCCAACAGATGTTGTAGAAGCTACGCTACACTGCATTCCATCATATGTCGTATAAATATTTTTTCCATATCCAGCTACCTGAACACTAACATACACATATCCATTGCATTTTTTTGCTATTTTATCTTCCCTTTATAGTAACAGCCGAATTATTGTTCGCCTCAAATGGATATTGTCAAGTATGCATATACGAATTTTCAGTTAATAAACCTATAATTAAATTTTTACTTTGAGTTTTTCTAATTTTTCCAGAAAAGCAACATAAAACTCTCTTTCTTTCATCCTGTGGAGCATTCGGACCAATCATATCAAATGCTTTTTCGTTAAAATCCGTATCTTCCA
>ERZ772969.1464-NODE-1464-length-17739-cov-3.819554_pt1 | contig 17739 bp, 20 predicted proteins | sample MGYA00511676_ERZ772969 | MGnify/ENA primary metagenome ERZ772969 (study PRJEB29015, sample SAMEA2737651) | human gut metagenome | biome: human gut; feature: human-associated habitat; material: faeces | place: China | collected 2012 ... | reverse complement strand
TCTTCAGGCGGACGGCTCCTACGTTTTTAATGTAACGGGGACTGCTTGGAAGCGATTTTTGGCAGATGTGTACGGAGCGATTTCCTATGATGACTTAAAATACAGTCAGAAGCTTGGCTACGATACGAAAAATGCAACGGCGGATCAGGTCATGGCATATCTGCTTGATTCCTATGGTGTGAGCAAGGATTATGACGCCGCAATGGCGCATAAGATTGTGATCGTCCGGTTTGCAATGGCACAGAATGCTTATCAGAAGTATATTGCGACAACGATCGCAGAAAATGTTTCGGAGGAATCGGTCGCTTATATCAAGGAGCATTCGGATGAACTGCAGGGTGTGGATGCTGTCAGCGATACGATCCGCAAATATAACGACAGTGAATATTTTGCTTCTATTATCGGTTACACAGGCAAGATTTCAGAGAAAGAATACGAGACGCTTTCGGCAGCCGATGACAGCTATACGCTCAATGACGTCATCGGAAAGGGCGGCATAGAGCAGTATATGGACAGCTATTTAAAGGGTGAAAAGGGCTATGAAAAGCTTTATGTCGATTATATGGGCAAGGTGCTGGAGGTGATCGACAGGAAGGAGCCGACGGCAGGAAATGACGTCTATCTTTCTATCGACAGTGATCTTCAGAGCGCCGTCTATCATCTGTTGGAGCAGGAGATTGCAGGAATTGTTTACTCAAACATTGATAATCCGACCTCAGAGATACCAATTCCGATCACGGATGTCTATTTTGCACTGATCGACAATAATGTGATCGATCTGGAATCGTTTGCCAAGGAGGACGCGACCGCAAATGAGCGTGAGACTGCACGGATTTTTGCGTCGCGTGAAACAGTTGTAAAAAACAGACTTTCTGCGGATCTTGCAGATCAAAATGCAGAGCAGTTCCGGAATTTGAGCGAGGAGGATCAGGATTACTTTACTTACATCATCAATCAGCTCAAGGGCAATAAGATTTTGATCGAGGAGCGGATTGACGCCTCGGATGAGATTTATCAGTCATGGAAAACAGGGGAGGTGAGTCCGTATATCTACCTCAATCATGCGATTTCCAAAAACTGGATTGACATTACGCAGTTTACGATCGAGGAAAAATATTCAGATTCTGACGAAATCTATACTGCCCTATGTCAGTATATTTTGGAGGAGATTGCCACGCAGAAGGAGTTTTCCAAGATCATTTATAAGTATCTGGTAAAGGAGGGCGCCATCTCCGGACGTCTGCTTTGTCTGATCCTTTTTGATCAGGGGGTATTGCCTTACAATGAGGCGGAGATTGCGGGCTTACAAAACGGTACGATCAACGCGGTAACATTTTTGAAGGATAAGATCAAAAATCTTGCGATCACGCCGGCGCAGCTTGCGCTTGATCCATGCTCAGGCTCCTGTGTCGTGACAGATACGAAAACAGGCGAGATTTTAGCGCTTGTCAGCTATCCCGGCTATGACAGCAACCGTCTTGCAAATACAGTGGATGCAGAATACTTCAACAGTCTGCAGACAGATAAATCACTGCCGCAGTACAATTACGCGACACAGCAGGGTACGGCGCCTGGTTCTACGTACAAGATGGTTCTGGCAACGGCAGGACTTGCAGAGAACTATATTACGCTCGGAGAAAAGATCAAGGACCTCGGACAATATGAAAATATCAGCAATAAACCCAAATGCTGGATTTTCTCAAGAGGCGGCACACATGGAGACGTCAATGTCGCAGAGGCGATCCGTGATTCGTGCAATTATTATTTTTATGAGGTGGGTTACCGTCTCAGCACAAACAACTACCAGACAAATTATAACGATGCGCTTGGGATCTCAAAGATTCAGAAATATGCGGCGATGTTCGGCTTTGATGAGAAAACAGGAATCGAGATCGAGGAGGCTGAGCCGCGGATGGCAGATGAATTTCCGGTCATGGCGGCGATTGGCCAGAGTAATAACCGCTATACAACAGTGCAGCTTTCCCGCTATATCACGGCTGTGGCAAATAAAGGAACGGTATATCGGTATACGCTCCTTGACCATGTTGCTGATTCGGAGGGCAATACGATCGCATCCTTTGCACCGGAGGTACGCAATACCATTGATGTTTTGAATAACGAAGAATGGGATGCAATTCATTCCGGTATGCGGATGGTTGTAGAAAATACAAGTAAATTTAACGGTTTTCCGATAGCTGCGGCAGGTAAGACCGGTACGGCACAGCAGAATCTGACACGCGCGAACCATGCGCTCTTTGTCGGTTATGCACCCTATGAAAATCCGGAAATAGCGATTGCAACCCGTATTGCCTATGGCTATACCTCGCAAAATGCGGCAGAGCTTTCCAGAAATGTACTTGCTTATTATTTTAAGGCAGAAGATGCAGAGGAACTCTTAAGCGGTCAGGCAGAGGAGGTTAATTCTACGTCTTCCAGTCAGTTCAGCGACTAGGTGGAGGGAGTTATGAGTCAGGCAGTTATCATTAAAAGCAGTAAATGCGGAATTACGTTGGTGTTGGATGCGGCGCTGCCGTTTTCAGAATTGCTGGATGAGATTTTAAAACGCTTTCAGGCTTCGGAAAAATTTTTTGCAAATGCATCCTTTGCAATCTCCTTTGAGGGGCGAATACTCACAGATGAGGAGAAGTATCAGATCATTGATGCGATCATTGAAAATACGGGGGTTGACATTCGCTGCATTGTCGAGGAAGACGAGCTGCGCGACGCGATTTTGTCTCAAAGGATCGCTGCGCAGCAGCAGAATGAAAAGCTGCAGCAGAGAGTGACAGGTACCTTTTATTATGGGGCCCTTTCTGCCGGAGAGCGTTTGGAGACAGATGAGAGCGTGGTGATCATCGGCGATGTGCCAAGCGGCGCATGTGTTGTTTCACAGGGCGATATTGTGGTTCTTGGCGCATTAAAAGGCAGCGCATTCGCGGGAATGTCCGGCAGACAGGGCAGCTTTATTTCCGCGTTGGTTTTTGAGCCGGAGGCCTATAATATTTCCGGCATTTATGGAGAAGCCCCACCAAAGGGCAGGGCTTCTTTCCTTTCCAGACGTAATAAAACCCCGCTGGCGATGCTTGCAACGCTCAGCGCGGGTATTATTAGCCTTAATCCCTTAACAGCGGATTAAGTAATAAAAAACAGGAGGTCTTTGACAAATGGGTGAAGTGATCACTTTTACCTCAGGAAAAGGCGGCGTTGGCAAGACGACTACAACAGCAAACGTCGGTGCGGGACTTTCACTGTTAGATAAAAAGGTAGTATTGGTTGATACCGATATTGGCTTAAGAAACCTTGATGTAGTCATGGGGCTGGAGAACCGGATCCTCTATAATCTTGTGGATATTCTGACCGGAAAATGCCGGCTTAAGCAGGCGCTGATCCGTGACAGGCGTTATCCCAATTTATGGGTGATTCCCTCTCCGTGCTCTAATGAGTGTAAGGACAGGCTCAGTCAGGCACAGATGTCTGATCTGCTGGAGGATCTGCGCCGGGAATTTGATTATATTTTAATTGACAGCCCGGCGGGGATTGATGAGGGCTTTCGTCTGGCAACGCTTGATGCAGACCGTATCATTCTTGTAACCACACCTCAGATCGCGGCGATCCATGATGCGGACTGCGTGCTGCAGCTATTGCGGCGGCAGAAGGCAAAGGAGGTACAGCTTCTTGTCAACTGTTTCCGCAAGCGGATGGTAAAGGAAGGAAATATGCTGGATATTCCTGATATCTGTGAACTTCTGGAGGCAAAGCTCATCGGAGTCGTTGCGGAGGATGAGGAGGTCATCATCGCCCAAAATCACGGAGAGCCCGTCATTGGCACACGTTCCTCCGCGGCAGCGTTAGGTTACCAGAATATTGCGCGCAGACTTCTGGGAGAGGAGCTGCCGGTCGATGAAGATATGAGCCAAAAGCGCGGCAGTCTGTTTTCCCGTGTTCTGTGGGGAAACACCGCAAGAAAGACGGTGTGATATGTGCCACAGAACGAAAAAAAAGAATGTTGCAAAAGAACGTCTGCGGCTTATGATCGATGCGCGCAAAAAAAAGCTGGATGAGAATGCGATGAACGAGCTGCGCCAAGAGATCGGACTGCTCGTCACAAAGTATATTGATATTGAACCCGAAAACATAGAAATTAAAATTATTCTTAAGGAATCCTGAGAAAATGCCAAAACAGTATAAACTAAAGAATTACAAATTTACCTTGATCCTTTTGGTAGTGATCTTAAATATTATAGGCATTCTGCTTGTCGGAAGCGCAAGTCCGGGAGACCAGCAAAAGCAGCTGATCGGGATGCTCTCGGGTCTTTTGATCATGGCGGCGGTATCCTGTATTGACTACAGCTTTTTGCTGCGTTTTTCATGGGTGATCTATATGTTTGCCGTAGCCCTGCTGGTGTTTGTATTTGTGGCGGGTGACGACGCCGGCGGCGCACAGCGCTGGTTTGAGATCGGAGGGTTTCGATTTCAGCCCTCGGAGCTCGTAAAGATTTGTGTTATTTTATTTTTTGCCTATTATTTTATGAAACATGAGGAGAAGATCAGCAGTCTGCGGGTACTATGCCGTTCCTTTCTTCTGATCGGAATCATCTTAGCGCTCATTATTGCGCAGCCAAATCTCTCGACAACTATTATTATGGCGCTGATATTTTGTGCCATGCTGTTTATCGCAGGGCTAAGCTATAAGATCGTCGCGGGAGTTCTGCTTACCTGTGTACCTGCTTTTCTTGTTTTTATGACACTGGTCATTCAGGATAAATTTCCGTTTATCCGCTCCTATCAGATGGGGCGTATCATGGCATGGCTTTATCCGGAGGATTATCCGGATATTGCCCTTCAGCAGCAGAACTCCATCATGGCGATCGGTTCTGGAATGCTCTTTGGAAAGGGTCTTGGAAATACGGACCCTGCATCTGTAAAAAACGGTAATTTTATTATTGAGCCGCAAAACGATTTTATTTTTGCGGTAGCTGGAGAGGAGCTTGGTTTTCTTGGCACGGCGGCGATCATAATACTCTTGCTTTTCATTACGATTGAGTGTATATTTATTGCTAGAAAAGCAAAAGATTTGGCAGGCAGATTAATCTGCTGCGGAGTTGCCGCGCTGATCGGTTTCCAAAGCATCATCAATATTGGAGTTGCCAGCGGTCTGCTTCCAAATACAGGCGTAACCTTACCGTTTGTGAGCTATGGTCTTACTTCGCTATGGTCATTATATATAGGCATCGGACTTGTTCTAAATGTCGGTCTGCAGCCTAAAAAATATTAACAGGGGGTATCTGCGAATATGAACATTGGATTGATCGCGCATGATTCAAAGAAGAAATTGATGCAGAATTTTTGTATTGCTTATCGGGGGATCTTAAGTAAAAATGAGTTGTATGCAACCGGAACGACCGGACGGCTGATCGAGGAGGTCACAAACTTAAATATTCACAAATATCTTGCCGGGCATCTCGGCGGTGCGCAGCAGCTTGGCGCGCAGATTGAGCACAATGACATTGATCTTGTCATTTTTCTGCGCGATCCGCTGGCGCCGAAGTCCCATGAGCCGGATATTCACAGTATTCTTCGTATCTGTGATACGCATAATATTCCGCTTGCGACAAATCTGGCAAGCGCGGAGCTTTTGATCAAATCATTAGACAGAGGGGACTTGGAGTGGCGTGAGATGTATAAGTAAAACTGCGGCATTTACACTTATGATATGTCTGGTCTTTGCCGTATACGGCTGCGGCAGCGGGGAAACACTCACAGATTCCTATGACGTGTATGAAATGGCGGATTCACTTGGCATTTCTGCGACGGGTTCGGACACTTCTAAAAACTATTTTTCCACCGGACTTTGTGTGTCAGAGGATATTGCGCTTGGTACGGACGCGACAACCTCCTCGGTGGCGGAGGGCGCCGGCGCGTTTAATCTTTCCACCGGGGAGGTTGTATATGCCAAGAATCTTTACGAACGCTTGTATCCGGCAAGCACTACAAAAATTCTGACTGCCTATCTTGCTCTTAAATATTCTGATGATCTTAACGTCTATGTGACAGTCAGTGAGAATGCCGCCAATCAGGCTGCCGATTCGTCTGTCTGCGACTTAAAGGCAGGAGACCGTGTGACACTCCGGGACCTTCTCTATGGAATGATGCTCCGCAGCGGAAACGATGCGGCGATTGCGATTGCAGAGCATCTTGCCGGATCGGTAGAGGCATTTGCAGAGCTGATGAATCAGGAGGCGGCAGCAATGGGGGCAACACAGACTCATTTTGTCAATCCGAACGGTCTGCCTGATGAAAATCATTATACGACAGTCTATGATATGTATTTAATTTTTGCGAAAGCTTTGGAAAATCAGATGTTTTCAGAGATCATTGCTGCAAAGTCTTACGACGTTGTCTATACGAATGCGCAGGGGGAGTCAGTTGAAAAGACATGGGAAAATACCAATCTTTATCTGACCGGAGAGGCAAAAACACCGGAAGGCTTCACGATCCTTGGAGGAAAGACGGGAACGACCGGAGAGGCAGGCTATTGTCTTGTTTTGTATTCCCAAAATGCGTCAGGACAGCCGATTATTTCTATCGTATTTAAAGCGGACGGGAAATCAAACCTTTATATGCTGATGAATGAAATCCTTGCAGGGTTTGCAAATTAGTAGTTGTGTTTTATGTGCATATAGACTATAATTGTTTTATAAAACCAACTGCTTTTATACATATTAACAAAGAATATGCATAAAACAGGACTACTAGGAGGAAATGACCATGATAGAGATTATTTCAGGTGAAAAGGGAAAAGGCAAGACAAAGGAATTATTAAACAAAGTGAATGCTTCTGTTGCTGCCGTGTCCGGTAATATCGTATATCTTGACAAGAGCCAGAAGCATATGTACGAACTGAATAATAAGGTTCGGCTCATTAACGTGACAGATTATCCGATTGATAATTGTGATGAATTCCTCGGCTTTATCTGCGGTATCGTATCGCAGGACAATGATCTGGAAGAAATGTATTTAGACAGCTTTCTGACAATTTCCGGCATTGATACGGAGGAGGAGATCAGTCATGCGATCCAAAAGCTTGATGTGATCAGTGAAAAATATAATGTGAAGTTTGTTTTAAGCATATCCCGCGATGCATCTCAGCTTCCGGAATGTGCAAAGGCGAAAATCGTCATTTCCTTATAATTTTAAGAACAATAAAAGTGCTGCATGTTGCAGCACTTTTTGTTGACATAAGAGTGGCTCGCGAAGCGTGCCGCTCGTTGTTGACATAACAGGTTCTTTTGGAATTAGAAAACTTCGCGTTTCCCATGACTTATTTTCTTATGATCTTATCGCTTATGATTCTTCCATAGAACGGATCCTGCCAAAGAGACTGAGCAGATATAAGCCGCCAAGCCCAACAACCGCATAGATGATCCTGGTGAGCCATGACATATCGCCGAATATAAAGGCGACGAGATCAAAGCGGAAGAAACCGATCAATCCCCAGTTGACGGCTCCGATGATCACTAATGTGAGCAATGTATAATCCAACCAATTTGTATTCATGCTGATTCCTCCTTTTTCGATAGTATGTACCGGACAGATTGCATTTATACATTGCAGAAGTTGTTTTCTTTGCGGTAAAATGATAGAATAGATTTATTGAAATTAAAAAAGGCGGGTATTTTTTTGAGTGAAAATAAAAAGGTAGTAAGGTATCGCAAACCTTTTAATCTGAATATTGGCATCATTATTTTTGTTGTTATTTTTATTTATCTTATTTTTAATGTGTTTACCTATATGACTGCGACGCACATCTCTCCTTATGAGGTGGAGCAGGGAACGATGGCGGCAAACCATGTCTATCGCGGACTGATCCTGCGTGAGGAGCAGGTATATTATGCAAATTATACAGGAACGATGAATTTTTATGTAAAGGAGGGCTCTAAGGTCAGTTACAATAACCTTGTATGCTCGATTGATGAAAATGGAGAGATCTCAGATTTGCTTGACAATGCAGAGCAGAAGGTTTCGGAGCTGGATCCCGATGTTCTTTCGGAGCTGGAGGAGAGTATTTATGATTTTCAGACCTCCTATCAGTCAGAAAATTTTTATCAGGTATATTCCTTTAAGGAGGACGTTGCATCCTCGCTCAATGAAGCCTTGAATCTAAATGCGCTTTCACAGCTTGGCGATTATACGGCGAGCGCACAGGCGGGAAATACCTTTCATCCGATTGCTGCAGATACGCATGGTGTCGTTGTCTATTATACGGACGGCTATGAGGAGGTTACCACAGACAGCTTTACTGCGGATATGTTCCATGAGGCTTCCTACAGCCGGGTGAGCAATCAGAACGCAGGAAAGATTGAGAACGGAGCTCCTCTTTATAAGCTGATCACGAGTGAGCTTTGGAATATTGTCCTTCCTGTTCCGCAGGGTGTGGCGAAGGAGCTGGCAGATGACGACACACTGAAGCTTCGTTTTGTAAAGGATGATAAGACGGCTTATGCGACGTACTCCCTCGTCAATCGGGACGGGCAGGATTATTTGATCCTCAACCTGAAAAATTCAATGATCCGTTATGCAAAGGACCGCTACATTGAGATAGAGCTGCTCCTGCAGGAAGGTACGGGCTTGAAGATCCCAAATTCCTCTATCACACAAAAAGAATTTTTTACCGTGCCAAAGGAATATTTTTTACTGGGCGGTGATTCACAGGAGCAGGGAATCCTGCTGTCCCGTGTGGATAAGGACGGAAAGGAGCACACGGAATTTCTCACACCGACGATCTACTATGAGACAGAGGAATCCTATTATATTGATGATGAGGACGTCGGAGCGTCGGATGTCATTAAAAAGCCGGATTCCAGCGCTTCCTACCGGATCGGGGAGAATACTGCTGTTTTGGATGGCGTATACAATATCAATAAGGGTTATGCAGTATTTAAACAGATTGATGTTTTATATCAGAACGAGGAGTATTCGATTGTCCGTACAGGAACAGACTATGGAATCGCATTGTATGACCATATTGCATTGGATGGCTCTAAGATCAAGGAAGACGATTTAGTTACACAGTAAGCTTTGGGAGGAAAGAATATGATCACAGAAAATTTAGCGTCAGTGGAACAAAAGATTCAGGCTGCATGTCAGGCGGCGGGAAGGAAGCGTGAGGAGGTCACGCTCATTGCCGTGAGCAAAACAAAACCAATCTCCATGCTAGAGGAGGTTTACGCGGCAAATATTCGTAACTTTGGAGAAAATAAGGTGCAGGAGCTTTGTCAGAAGATGGATGAGCTTCCGTCAGATATTCGCTGGCATATGATTGGGCATTTGCAGCGGAACAAAGTAAAGTATATCGTCGGAAGGGTGGCATTGATCCATTCGGTCGATACCTACCGTCTCGCCGAGGAAATTAATATTCAGGCAAAGAAGAAACATATGATCGTTCCGATCCTCGTCGAGGTCAATATTGCCGGAGAGGATTCCAAGTTCGGAACCTCGGCGGAGGATGCGATTCTTTTGGTGGAGGAGATCGCAAGACTGGAAAACGTGCGCATTCAGGGACTGATGACAATCGCCCCAAACGTTGCAGATGCCGAGGAGAACCGCCCGTATTTCCGCAAAATAAAGCAATTATCTGTTGACATAATGAATAAAAACATAGATAATGTATCTATGAAAGTATTGTCTATGGGTATGACTGGAGACTACACCGTTGCCATCGAGGAAGGGGCAACGCTTATTCGTGTGGGAACCGGTATATTTGGGGAGCGGATTTATAAGAACAGCTAGAGTCAGGAGCGCAATTAAATGGGAATTATGGATAAGTTTTTAAATATCATGCGTCTGAATCCGGATGATGATGACGATTTTTATAATGAGGATTATGATTACGATGATGATTATGAGGATGAGGATATTAAGCCGAAATCTTCGTTCCGCAAGGAAAAGCGTATGGATGATTATGACGACGATTATGATACCGGAAAGTCGTATCATGAAAAATCGTCAAAGACCTCCTCAAAGGTCACTCCAATCCGCCCGGTGAAGAAGGCTTCCGGCAATGGTATGGAGGTCTGTGTGATCAAGCCAACCTCGGTAGAGGATGCAAGGGAGATTACGGAAACATTGCTGAATAACCGCACCGTAGTTTTGAATGTGGAGGGGCTTGATGTGGAAATTGCCCAGCGGATCATCGATTTTACCTCCGGTTCCTGCTTTGCGATCAGCGGAAACCTTCAGAAAATATCAAATTACATATTTATCATCACACCAGCGTCGGTAGACATCTCAGGAGATTTTCTCAATCTGGTAGACTCCTTTAATGGAAGAAATATCCAGACGGATTTTTAATGTATATGAATGAACAGGAACTTTGTCAAAAGCGCCTGATCGATTTATCGAAACAGGCGGACCGCAGGGGAATCGTTTTGTTTAGTGATTTCCTCAATTTGAATGAATTAAATATTTATCACCAGTCAAAGAAGCTTTTTGCGACAGAAACAGAGTGCTTTGGCGGTGTTTCTTTTGCAGAGCGTCAGATGATTGCATTTCTTCCTGATGCTCTTTCCTATGCATGGAATTATCCGATTACGGCGCTGCGTATGACCCCTTCCTATCCCAAGTTTGCAGAGAAATTTGGTCACCGGGATATTTTAGGCGTGATCATGAATCTGGGTGTGGAACGCAACAGGATCGGGGATATTATGCTCGGAGAGGGCGCTGCTTATCTCATTTGTGAGACTGGCATCTCCGGTTATTTTATGGAAAATCTCACAAAGGTGCGGCACACGCTTGTTCATCTGGAGGAATGTGAGCTTGATGAGATCAACGATGTGCAGGCGCCGGAGCTTGCGACGGGAATCATCACCTCCAATCGCATCGATGCCGTTATTGCTTGTGTTTATAAGCTTTCGCGCAGTCAGGCGCTGGAATTGTTTCGGCGTGAAAAGGTATTTATAAACGGAAAGCTTACGACAAGTCCAACCTATAGCTGCAGGCAGGAGGATGTCATATCGGTGCGCGGCTGCGGTCGTTTTATTTATCAGAGTGAGCAGGGAACGACGAATAAGGGCAGACTGAAATTTACTTATCAGATTTATCGCAATTAAGAAGGGATATTGCTTATGGCAAAGACAATTTCCGTCAGAGAGGATGACAGAGAAATCTACTGTATCAGACTGACTGATGATTTTTGTGAATTGAGTACACAGCTGATAAAGCTTGGCTATGAACGTACACGAAAGATTTGTATTGTGACTGATTCCAATGTGGGAACATATTATGGCGCGCAGGTGAAGGCATGTCTGCAGGAAGCATTTGATTTTGTGGCGCTATATACCTTTGCGGCGGGAGAGCGCCATAAAAATCTGACGACTGTGGAAGGCCTCTATGAATTTTTGATCAAGCATCGTTTGGAACGGGGAGATTTGCTGCTTGCTCTGGGCGGAGGCGTTGTTGGTGATCTCACAGGCTTTACCGCCGCCACTTATCTGCGGGGAATTGATTTTATTCAGGTGCCGACTACACTGTTAGCACAGGTAGACAGCAGTATTGGCGGAAAAACAGGCGTTGATTTTATGCAGTATAAAAATATGGTCGGCGCTTTTTATCAGCCGAGACTTGTTTATATCAATTCTTCTGTTTTAACGTCATTGCCAGACCGTGAGATTATTTCTGGAATGGGTGAAATTATCAAGCATGGACTGATCCGTGACGCTTCTTATTTTGCGTGGCTGAAGGAAAATCGCAGCGCGATTTTGGAAAGAGATCTTCCCACTATGGAGGAAATGGTTGCGCGAAGCTGTCTGATCAAGCGTGAGGTCGTAGAGCAGGATCCAAAAGAGAAGGGAGAACGTGCTCTTTTAAATTTCGGACATACGATTGGCCATGCAGTGGAAAAGCTCTGCGATTTTTCTCTTTCGCATGGTGCGTGTGTGGGGCTTGGTATGATGTCGGCAGCTTATCTTTCCATGAAGACGGGAAATATAGATGAAACGGCGCTAAAGGAGATAAAAGACTGTCTGATTTCTTTTGGCTTTGAAACCTCTGTCGGCGGTATAGAACCAACGGAGATTCTTGCTGCGACAAAGTCTGACAAGAAGATGGCGGGCGGGCAGATTCAATTTATTTTATTGAGAAAGCCCGGAGAGGCGTATATTGCGCGTGGTTTGACGGACGAACAGCTCTTAGATGGGATCTCCTATATATGCCGCTTGGAGGATGTGTAAGAAGAAAGAAAGGGGAGCAGATTTTATGCGTACATGTTCCGGAATTTGTAAAGGGCTGATTGGTTTCTTGGTATCAGCAGTTCTTATTTTTCTCGATCAATTTACAAAAAATCTTGCAGTCGCCCATTTAAAGGGACAGGAATCCATTGTTCTGTGGGAGAGTGTATTTGAGCTTCGTTATCTCGAAAACCGCGGAGCCGCTTTTGGTATCTTGCAGGAAAAGCAGATGCTTTTTCTTATTTTAACGACTGTGGTCACGCTTTTGATCATTTATTTTTATCTGTTCAGGCTGCCGAATGAGCGGCGTTTTTTCTGGCTGCATGTGGCTGCCATTTTATTTTTTGCGGGTGCGATCGGAAATTACATCGACCGACTGACACAGGGCTACGTTGTTGATTTTTTCTATTTTTGCCTGATTGATTTCCCCATTTTTAATATGGCAGATATTTATGTGACAGTTGCTGCGATTCTCTTGATCGTGCTTGGTCTTTTCTATTATAAGGAATCTGATTTTGAGCGCATCTTCCCTTCTAAGAAAAAGGAGGAGGCATGAACAGCGAACAGTTTGAAGTGGGGGCAGAGTATGAGGGAGAGCGTCTGGACAAATATTTGGGACTGCTTTTTGAACAGACAGGCTCCGGTTTGTCACGCTCTTTTTTTCAAAAATTAATCAAGGACGGTCATGTTCGTGTCAATGATGTCACCCGGAAAGCAAATTATCGGTTAAGGGCAGATGAACTTATTACGGTAGAAATACCTGACGCGGTGGAAACGCCGATTCTTCCTGAGAATATTCCGCTTGATATTTTATATGAGGATGAGGATGTTTTAATTGTAAATAAACCGAAGGGAATGGTCGTCCATCCCTCTGCCGGACATTCCGGGGGTACGCTTGTCAACGCAGTCATGTATCACTGCCGCGACAGTCTCTCCGGAATTAATGGTGAGATTCGTCCGGGGATCGTACATCGGATTGATATGGATACGACAGGCTCCCTGATCGTTTGCAAAAATGATGAGAGCCATGTTTGCATTGCCGCGCAGATCAAAGCACATTCTGTCACACGAAAATACAGAGGAATCGTATACGGACGGGTGAAGGATGATTGCGGCAAAGTTGACGCGCCGATCGGCAGACATCCCATCGAGCGAAAAAAAATGGCGATCAATGAGAAAAACGGTAAATGCGCCGTTACCCATTATCGTGTGCTGGAGCGGTTTACAAATTATACCTATATGGAATTTGAACTTGAAACAGGAAGAACACACCAAATACGCGTGCATATGGCTTCGATCGGTCATCCTCTGCTTGGAGATAAGCTCTATTCCAATGGAAAAAGTCCCTACAAGCTTTGTGGGCAGACACTTCATGCAATGACGATTGGCTTTTTACATCCCTCAACGGGGGAGTATCTGGAGATAACTGCGCCTTTGCCTGAATATTTTGAGAAAATACTAAGAGATTTAAGAAATATGTGATAATTTCAATTCTTTCTTTTCATTTGCAGGAAAATGTATTATAATAATGATACAGAATGTAGGAAAGAAGGGATTGTGATGGGCAATAAAATTTATACCATTGGACGTGAATTTGGCAGCGGTGGACGAGAGGTAGGAGAGAAGCTTGCAGAGAGGCTTGGTGTTAAGCTATATGATAAGGAGCTTCTGCAGCAGGCGGCGAAGGAAAGCGGTTTTTGTCAGGAAATTTTTGAAAATCATGATGAAAGACCGACCAGCAGTTTTTTATATTCACTGGTCATGGATACATATTCCATGAACGGCTATAGCTCGACGCCATTTTTAGATATGCCTCTGAATCATAAAATTTTTCTGGCACAGTTTGATGCGATCAAGCGGATCGCGGAACGCGAAGCTTGTGTGATCGTCGGCAGATGCTCCGATTATGCACTGGCAGATAATCCGGACTGCATCAATGTTTTCATTCACGCAGATATCGTTTTTTAATTTTTGTAGTGACAGACAGTGTTTATTATAAATACCAATACCCCGGGTAAAAAGAGTTTCTAAAGACGGAAATACAACTGAGAATAAGGCACGCGATCATATCTTAAAGCAAGATAAACAACGTGCCAGCTATTATAATTATTACACCAGCAAAAAATGGGGAGACGCTAACAGCTATCATTTGACGCTGGACTCCGGCAAGCTTGGGATTGATGGCTGTGTCGATATGATCCTAAAATTCCGTGAGCTTATGGATGCAAAAAAGCATTAAAACATTAAAATACGACTTATATTGAAGTATGCGTTTGCGTGTTTTATATGTCCCTGTTTGGAACCCTAAAAAGGCATTTCTAATGGGGACATATAAAAATAGACATAACTATTCGTTAAACTTGTGTTTTGCGAATAAATATATAAAGTCTCTGACAAATACTATTTGCCACGCTCTATTCTAAAACACCGAGCGACACGCTTCGCGAGCCAAGTTTATGTGAATCAAAAGTATCTCAGCAAATTTCTTCGGAATCTAAAAGGATTGTAAACGGTCCGTCATTGATCAGTTCAATTTTCATATCTGCGCCAAAGATTCCTGTTTCAACTAATGAAACTGTTTTTTTGCATTCGTCAATGATATATTGATAAAGCTCATTTGCAAAATCAGGCTTTCCGGCACGGATAAACGAAGGTCGATAACCTTTTTTGCAGTCTGCATATAAGGTAAATTGAGAAATCAATAATAAGCCGCCGCCAACATCTGCCAGTGATAAATTTGTTTTTCCGGATGAATCCTCAAAAATCCGTAAACCAACTAATTTTTTGACCATTTTATCCGCAATTTCGTTGGTATCAGAATCTTCTATGCCGATAAGCACGACGAATCCATGTTCGATTTGACCTGTGATGTTATTTTCTACGGTACATGAGGCGGAACATGCACGTTGCACTACAAATCTCATTATATCAGTTCTCCTATCTCAATTTTTCTATCAGTTTTATTGGTAAAGTAATTCGGTGATAGACTTTCACCTGTTTCTTATTGTATCACAGACGAAACGTCTGTGGTATTCTTCTTTTTATAAAATTCCCTATGGTATGAACGGGAAGTATTTGGCAGACTTGTAAAAACAAGTCGGATTATTGTATAATGAGAATACATAGAGAAAGGGAACGATTTATGAAAGAAAAAGCATATTATGAAAATGTAAATGTACGCAATGAGGTAAAGCTGCGAAAAATGCTGGAGATTCTGCCTCCATTCTGCAAACAATTTTTTATTGGTATTGAGACGACAACTGCATCGAGAACACGTCTTGCCTATGCTTACGATATTGGCTGTTTTTTTGAATATCTTCATGAGGTCAATCCCATTTGTCAGCGCATGGAAATCCGTGAATTTCCGCTTACAATTCTAGATCAGATCACACCAATGGATATTGAGGAATATCTCTCCTATTTAAAATATTATGAAAAGGACGGTGTTGAGCATACAAACGATGAGCGAGGCATTAAACGAAAGCTTGCTTCTCTCCGCTCCTTCTACCGCTATTTTTACAAGAATGAGCTGATCGAAAATGACCCTGCCGTGAAGGTTGATATGCCAAAAATTCATGAAAAAAATATTATCCGTTTGGATATTGATGAGGTCGCGAGACTCTTGGATGAGGTGGAGTCGGGAGAAAACCTTACCGAGCGCCAGAAAAAATATCATGAAAAAACAAAAACTCGCGATCTTGCAATGATGACGCTGCTCCTTGGTACAGGTATCCGTGTTTCTGAATGTGTCGGACTTGATATGCAGGATGTTGATTTCCGAAATAACGGCATTAAAATCCATCGAAAAGGCGGTGCAGAGGTTGTCGTATATTTTGGCGAGGAGGTGCGTGAGGCACTGCTTGCTTATATGGTGGAACGTCAAAAGATTACGGCAGAGGACGGAAGTGTAAATGCTTTTTTCCTTTCCCTGCAGAATCGCCGCATTCATGTAAGATCTGTGGAAAAATTAGTAAAAAAATATTCCGAGCTTGTCACAAGCCTAAAACGCATCACACCGCATAAGCTTCGGAGTACCTACGGCACCTCACTCTATCGTGAAACTGGCGATATTTATCTGGTAGCAGATGTATTGGGACATAAGGATGTAAATACGACAAGAAAGCATTATGCAGCGCTTGACGATGACAGAAGGCGCAGCGCTGCGAAGTATGTAAAGCTAAGAGAACTATAAAGACCATGTTCCGCGCACCTCCCCAAAAGGTACGCGGAACGGATAGACTTATTTGTGTGCAAGTATTTCATAGATCTTCTTTTCAATGCGGGATTTTACCAGAGCAGCTATTTCCTGAGTCTTAAAGCGTCCGTATTCTTCATATAAAATAGGTTTCAGATAATGAACCTGTGTTGTCACAGGACCGAAAGAAAAGCTGTTAAATACTTTATAGGAATCAATTAAAGCTACCGGAACAATCGGTGCTTTTGTCTTTAAGGCAATTTTAAAGCTGCCTGCCTTAAAATCATATACGCGGTTTCGGTTATTGAACTCATATCCCCCTTCAGGAAATAAAATATAACGCTTTCCTGCTTTCACATCCTCGGAAACCTCATTGATGATCGTAAGCGCCTGACGCACATCCTTTTTATCTAATCTCTTTCCCTGTACAAGATCAATAAATTCCCGGACGAGGATTGTATTAGACTTTGCCTTATCCATAACAAGGGAACACGGCTTTACATGCGTGGAAATAATCCCGAGTGCGTCATATTTTCCCTGATGGTTCGGATACATCATGTAACCGCCCTCTTTGGGAAGATTCTCCATGCCAAACGCTTTTGTCCGAATTCCACCGGATAATTTCATAAGGCGGATCACATGTCTGGCAAGCTTGTAGCGTTCCTCCTCGGAATATTTCTCCGGATGCTCCGCTTCCCTGCGCATTTTGGGAATCAGATAAGGCGCCCGGAAAAGATTCATCAGGATTACATAGATAAACTTTATCATAAGAATTTCATTATCCTCCATTGGTAAGAAACTGTTGTTATTATAGCCTATTTTCATAGAAAATACAACCTTGGGAGGTATGGACAACGCAGCCGTCCTTATGTGAATAAAAATGATATATGCGAGAAAGCTATACTGTTAAAGCATGTGGACATCAATTACATCATTCTAGGTATTCGTGGGAATAATAAGGAATCGTCAGGTATTGTCCTGCATGGATCGCATCATCTGCAATATTGTTTGTTTCGCAAATCTCCTTCATATAGGCATGAACACTCTCATATTCGGGGGTCATATGAGCATTTGCAATTTCCCACAGTGTATCGCCGTGTCCGACTTGGATACTCGTGTAATATTTATAAACAGGTTCTGCGGGTGCAGCCTGCGCCTTCATCGAACCAAAAAGTAAACACCCCAGAATGACCAGCCCCATCATTGCAAATAAAAGAAATAAAATAGTAATCTGCTGTCTCCGTATGATTGCAGCCTGAAATCTTTTGTGCTTCATCTTCAACACTCCTCCTTACGCAAATAAATCCAAACATACGTTGC
>ERZ772969.1460-NODE-1460-length-17801-cov-6.871689_pt1 | contig 17801 bp, 16 predicted proteins | sample MGYA00511676_ERZ772969 | MGnify/ENA primary metagenome ERZ772969 (study PRJEB29015, sample SAMEA2737651) | human gut metagenome | biome: human gut; feature: human-associated habitat; material: faeces | place: China | collected 2012 ... | reverse complement strand
CAAGAGCAGAGAGAAACTTCAAATTTGAGACATTACAGCTTCATGTAGGACAGGAACAGCCGGATCCGGTGACAGATGCGAGAGCAGTCCCGATCTACCAGACTTCTTCCTATGTATTTAAAAACTGCGAACATGCAGCAGCACGTTTCGGACTTACCGATGCCGGAAACATCTATGGAAGACTGACAAACCCGACCGAGGATGTATTTGAAAAGAGAATCGCAGCACTTGAGGGCGGCGTTGCAGCACTTGCAGTTGCATCCGGTGCAGCGGCAGCAACATATGTATTTGAAAACCTTGCACATGCAGGCGACCACATCGTTGCAGCAAAGAACATCTACGGAGGAACCTACAACCTCCTCGCACATACACTTCCGGAGTACGGTGTGACAGCAACCTTCGTTGATCCGTTTAACTACGAGGAAGTAGAGAATGCGATCCAAGAGAATACAAAAGCGATCCATGTTGAGACACTTGGAAACCCAAACTCCGATGTCGTTGATATCGAGAAGCTGGCTTCCATCGCCCATGCACATAAGATCCCGCTGGTTGTCGACAACACATTCGCGACACCGTACCTTGTAAGACCGATCGAGTACGGCGCTGATATCGTATTCCACTCCGCGACAAAATTCATCGGCGGCCACGGAACCACGATCGGCGGTGTGATCATCGACAGCGGCAACTTCGACTGGGAAGCAAGCGGAAAGTTCCCGTCCTTAGTTGAGCCGAACCCGAGCTACCACGGTGTAAGTTTCGTAAAGGCAGCAGGAAGAGCAGCATTCGTTACAAAGATCCGTGCGATCTTACTTCGTGATACAGGAGCAACGATCTCCCCGTTCCACGCATTCATTTTCTTACAGGGACTTGAGACACTGTCTCTCCGTGTAGAGCGCCATGTACAGAACGCATTAAAAGTCGTTGAGTACTTAAACAACCATCCGCTCGTAGAAAAAGTAAACCATCCGTCCGTATCCGATGATCCGGAGCAGCAGAGACTTTACAAGAAATATTTCCCGAACGGCGGCGGCTCCATCTTTACCTTCGAGATCAAAGGCGGTGCAGAGGCTGCGAAGAAGTTCATTGATAACCTGGAACTCTTCTCCTTACTCGCAAACGTTGCCGATGTAAAATCCCTTGTCATCCATCCGGCATCCACAACCCACTCCCAGTTAAACGATGAGGAGCTTGCAGATCAGGGCATCAAGCAGAACACGATCCGTCTCTCCATCGGTACTGAGAACATCGACGATATCATCGAGGATCTCGACGAGGCATTTAAGACATTACAGGAATAATCCACTGCTTTTACAGAATGGTACGGGACGATGAATGCCTGGCAGGAATCGTCCCGGAGATCATAAGATCCTTGCAAAATACTCCCAATATGATATTCCCCCTCAATAAGTGAACGAAAAACAGCAGCCAGTGCGCAAAAAAAGTGCATGTGGCTGCTGCGTTGCTGTGGCTGTATAACTGCAGGAAAACGCTGGTGGCAGGTTTATGCAAAACATAAGGGGGAACGCAGGAGATATAAGATGAAAAGATGATCTGTGAGTGTATTTCTGATGGGTGAGAGTAGCTGTCTACTGTAACTGATCGAAGAAAAAATAGCTTCGCAGCAGTTATTTCGGAAGGAACTAGCTACGAAGCTTATATCATTTGGTATTATGAGGTGGAAGACCTGACCGATACCGCCGCTGCCAATCTTATGATTTGCATGGCCCCTTCACACTGTTTAAGATCTCCTCCGCTGCCAGTCTGTGTTTCTCCTCCAGCTCATGTTTCTGGTCCAGGATCGTCTGGATCGTGATGCCGTCCAGGTAGTCCATGATGACGCGGTTTAAACCTTCCCAGACCGGGAGCGTGTCGCAGGCGGAGCAGCGTTCGCAGGGATTCGGAGTGTGCTCGAGGCAGGAGACCGGGGCGAGACTGCCCTCTGTGGTCTCTAAGATCTCACCGACCGTACATTCCGACGGAGCTTTCGCGAGACGATATCCGCCCTGGTATCCGCGGGTAGTGGAGAGCATTCCGGTCTTATTTAAGAGCGGGACGATCTGCTCCAGATATTTTTTTGAGAGTCCCTGGCGGGCGGCGATATCCTTTAAGGAAATAAACCCATCCTCGGTGTGTTCCGCCAGGTCGATGACCATGCGGAGCGCATAACGGCCTTTTGTAGATATTTTCATAATTGCTTCACCAATTTAAACAACAGCCTGGCATGGGAAAAGACAGCCGGGCGTTGAACTTTCTGTAATATTTTATCTCAGTCAGATCAGACTTCCACCTCGTTTAGGTGACAAACAACGCAAATCGGAACTGTTTCCGATTATACTACAAAAAAGATGGGCGTTCAACTAAGGTTTTGGCTTTTTCTCGTGGTTGCCAGAAAAATACACATGTGATAAAATAAAAAAGAGTTTCCGGCAGAGAACGGAAACCGCCAATAGAGGTCCTTTGGAAAAAGGACCAGATTGCTGCGAAAACAGAATATCAGCGGTGGCCCTGAAAATGAAAAGCTAACAAGTTGGTTGAGATGAAATCAGGATCGCTGCAGAAATAGTGAGTCAGAAAGAAAGGAACCAGAAAAGTTATGAAAAAGCTGGAAGATTATGTTGTAAGCATTCCGGATTTCCCGGAGCCGGGAATTATTTTCCGCGATATCACCTCGATCTTACAGGATCCGGATGGATTTAAGCTGGCGATCGATTCTCTCCTTGCGATGGTGAAGGACGTGGATTTCGATGTGGTTGTCGGCGCGGAGTCCAGAGGATTTATTTTTGGAACACCGGTCGCGTATGAGATGGGAAAATCCTTTGTCCCGGCGAGAAAACCGGGTAAGCTTCCGAGAGAGACGGTTTCTATGGAGTATGCCTTAGAGTACGGCACCGGAACGATCGAGCTTCATAAAGATTCCATCAAACCGGGTCAGAAGGTCGTGATCATCGATGATCTGATCGCAACCGGCGGAACTGTGGAGGCGATCGCAAAGCTCGTGGAAGAACTCGGCGGCGAGGTCGTTAAGATCTGTTTTGTGATGGAGCTTGCGGGATTAAAAGGAAGAGAGAAACTTCAGAAATATGATGTGGATTCCGCGATCATTTACGAGGGTAAGTAATAAGGAAACCAGGTCTATGCAAATGATGGTCGCTGGATGATACACACCTTCGCAGAACGGTTATTTCAACTGCAGAATGGATTTTCGTTGGGATAAATTTACGGTTACTCAGCATCTTAAAGAGATGGGAGTCATGTCTGACTAAGAAAAAAGATTATATGCCGCCAGAGAACGCGACAAAAGCGGGCTGGCGGCATCTGTTTTTCTGTCAGAAGAGCGTATCGGAAGAACTGTTGTATTTATCAGGAAAAGAGGATAAAAATGAGAGAGATCGTATTTAAAATGGAGCGCCCGGGTCTCGTTGAGGTCGGGCAGGAAGTGGATGTCAGCGAGTCGGTCACACCGGTCAATGTCAATTACATGATCGAGCCGGCGGTGGCCATGTCGGGGCTGTTCCGTTTTACGGAGCGGCTGAAGAGCAAAAAGGGCATTGTGAAGGACATCATCCAGAATGACCGCGGATACTATGTGACAGTGGAGTTCGACGAGTAGCGGAATGGTTTGTTTGACTTATGCAGCGGAGCGCTGCGGTTTCCTGTGGAAAAACAGCAAAAGCAGGAAGTAGGCGGCTGACAGGATGAGGATCCGGACGGCGGTGCGGAAAAATTCCGGAAAACCGGACGGGATCGGGAAGTCTTCCGGGAACAGGCGGAAGATCCAGAGCGCGCAGAGCAGGCAGAATACCGGTTTTCCGATCAGGATCCATGCGTTCCATTCAAACGCAGTGATCCTTCGGAGTGCCAGGATATGGAGCAGAGCGAGGAGAACCTCGCTTGCTAACATCCCCCAGAGACAGGAACGGATCCCGAACACCGGGATCCCGAACCACACGAAAGCGATGCGGACGAGGAGAGAGACCAGGTGATGGAAAAATGTGAGCTTCGTCCTTCCAAGGCCATTTAAAATGCTGCCGGACGAGGTGGCAAGATAGAGAAACGGGCAGAGCCAGGCGAGGATCTGAATGAAAGATCCGGCGTCTTGGCTTTTAAATATCTGCAGCCCCAGAGTTTCGCCGAAGACCGTGAATACCCCGATGCAGAAGATCCCGAGGTAGAGGCTGTAGCGGAAGGACATGGAGATCCCGTCCGCGATGCCGGAGGTGTTTCCGGCAGACTGGTGTCTGGCGGTCGACGGCAGCAGGACCACAGCCAGAGAGTTTACGAGAGCGGAGGGAAAGAGGACAAACGGCATTGCCATGCCGGTGAGAGTCCCATATGTACTGACAGCCTGGGACCTTGTGAGGCCGTAGACAGTGAGCCGCTCCGGGATCATGATCGTCTCGGCACTCTGTAAGAGGTTCAGGATCAGCCGGTTGGCCATGAGCGGGACGGCGAGAGCGAGGAGAGCACTCATGGAAGACAGGAAATCCAGGAGTCCCGGAATATCTGCGGTACTTTGAAATTTATGAGGTTTGTGCGCGGCATGATCGGAGAAATTTGCTGAATTATTTTTATTTCCATGAAATTCATGAAAAAGAAGAAAAAATATCAGGACAAACAAAGCAGATCCGGCCTCTCCGGCCACCAGGCCGAATACCGCGAGCGACACCGTGATCGGAATCTTCTTCTCGATCCAGATGGATGCCAGGAGAAAGACCGTAAAGATCCGGATCATCTGTTCAAAGAGCTGGGCGGCTGCAGGGACAGACACCTTTTCCTTTCCGTAGTAGTAGCCGCAGATACAGGCATGGACGGAAGTGCAGGGGATTGCAAAGGCCATGACGGAGAGCAGCGGGGCGCACCGCGGTTCCATGAGGACAGATCCCGCGAGAAATCCGGAAAAATGTCGGATCATAAGGGCCGCGGAGAGTGACATGGAAAAGGAAAGGAGAAATCCGGAAACAAGCGTCCGCTTCGCATGTTCCGGGTCCGCCGCAATAAAACGGGAGATCGCAGTCTGGATCGAGCCGGCGCACAAGGAGAAAAAGATCCCGTAGACCGGAAAGATCATCTGATAGATCCCGAGACCTTCGGCGCCGATCGTGCGGGAGAGAAAGATCCGGTAGAAAAAGCCGAGGACGCGGGAGAGGAGACCGGCGGCTGTGAGAAGAATTGTTCCGGTGATGAGTGGATGGGGCTTATGGGAAGAAGGCATGGCAGCTCCGAAATGGCAGAAGGATTCGGTTATATATATGTGGGAGCAGGGGAATGATATGAATCCGGTTTATCGCAGACGGATGACTGATATGAAGACTGAAATCATCACAAATTCTTTAATACTTAGTGATTCACTGTGTATTTCTGAAAAAACATGAGAATACCGGTTGAAATTCCTGAGGGGTTTCGTATATAATGTAAAATATCTGTGGCCTGTCCGCGCTTTTTGCGGCGCTGACTCGCGGGTCATGGCATAAACTAATAGTGTTATCAGGCTTTGAACCTCTTAAAACAGAAAGGCGGAACAATGAAGAAAGTAATTTATCTCGACAACGCGGCTACGACAAAGGTACGTCCGGAAGTCGTGGAAGCCATGCTGCCGTTTTATACAGAATATTACGGAAACCCTTCTGCGGTATATGAGTTTTCCACACCGTGTAAGGAAGCGCTCGCAAAGGCAAGAGAGACGGTCGCAAATTCTCTCGGCGCAAAGGACAATGAGATCTACTTTACAAACGGCGGTTCCGAGTCCGACAACTGGGCTTTGATCGCAACTGCGGAGGCATATGCATCCAAGGGAAAACACATCATCACAACAAAGATCGAACACCACGCGATCCTTCACACCTGTGAATATCTTGAAAAGCGCGGCTACGAGATCACATACCTCCCGGTGGATGAGTACGGCACCGTCTCCATCGACGAGTTAAAGAAGGCGATCCGCCCGGATACGATCCTGATCTCTGTAATGTTCGCAAACAACGAGATCGGAACGATCCAGCCGATTAAAGAGATCGGTGAGATCGCCCATGAAAACGGAATTATCTTCCACACCGACGCAGTTCAGGCATACTGCCATGAACCGATCAATGTGGATGAGTACCATATCGACATGTTAAGCGCCAGCGGACACAAGTTCCACGGCCCGAAGGGAGTCGGCTTCCTCTATATCAGAAAAGGCTTAAAACTCCGCTCCTTCATCCACGGCGGCGCCCAGGAGAGAAAACGCCGTGCCGGAACTGAGAATGTGCCGGGAATCGTGGGTCTCGGAAAAGCAGTCGAGATCGCGATGGCAGAGCTTGAGAATAATAAGAAGAAAGAGACAGAACTCCGTGATTACCTGATCGGACGTGTCATGGACGAGATACCGTACACACGCTTAAACGGTCACCGCACAAACCGTCTCTCCAACAATGCGAACTTTGCGTTCCAGTTTATCGAAGGTGAGTCCTTACTCATTATGCTCGATATGGACGGGATCTGCGGTTCCAGCGGATCTGCATGTACATCCGGTTCTCTGGATCCGTCCCATGTGCTGTTAGCCATCGGACTTCCGCACGAGATCGCACACGGATCCTTACGCCTTACCTTAAGCGAGGAGACAACGAAGGAAGAGATCGACCATACTGTAGACTGCCTTAAGAAGATCGTGGAGAAGCTTCGCGCAATGTCCCCACTCTATGAGGATTTCATTAAGAAGAACAGAAAGTAAGAGGAAAAATAATGTATTCAGAGAAAGTAATGGACCATTTCCAGCACCCGAGAAACATGGGAGAAATTGAGGACGCCAGCGGCGTAGGTACTGTCGGAAACGCAAAATGCGGCGATATCATGAGAATCTATCTCAACATTGATGACGAGACACATATCATCCGTGACTGTAAGTTTAAAACATTCGGCTGCGGTGCTGCCGTTGCCACAAGCAGCATGGCGACCGAGATGGTAATGGGAAAGACGATCGAGGAAGCGATGGAAGTAACTAATAAGGCAGTTATGGAAGCACTTGACGGACTTCCGCCGGTAAAGGTTCACTGCTCCCTGCTTGCAGAGGAAGCGATCCATGCAGCACTCTGGGATTATGCAGAAAAGCACCATATCGAGATCAAAGGCTTACAGAAGCCGGTGTCCGATATCAGTGAGCATGAAGAGGACGAGGAATATTAATGAAGAAAAAAGTCGTGGTGGGAATGTCAGGAGGCGTGGACTCATCGGTTGCGGCCTGTCTTTTAAAGGAACAGGGCTATGATGTGATCGGTGTCACCATGCAGATCTGGCAGGAAGAGGATTCCTGTACCATTGAGGAAAACGGCGGATGCTGTGGACTCAGCGCGGTGGAAGACGCGAGACGTGTCGCGTGGACCCTTGGAATTCCCTACTATGTTATGAACTTCCGGAAAGAATTCCAGAAGAATGTCATTGACTATTTTGTTGCGGAGTATCTGCACGGACGGACACCGAATCCGTGCATTGCCTGCAACCGCTATGTAAAATGGGAGGCGCTTTTGGAGCGCAGCCTTGAGATCGGAGCCGATTATATCGCGACCGGTCACTATGCAAGGATCAGCCAGCTTCCGAACGGCCGTTATACGATCCGGAACTCCGTGACGGCGGCGAAGGATCAGACTTACGCGCTCTATAACCTGACCCAGTTCCAGCTTTCCAAAACTTTGATGCCGATCGGTGATTACACGAAGGACGAGGTGCGAAAGATCGCCGAGGACCGTGGACTTGCCGTAGCAAAGAAGAAGGACAGTATGGAGATCTGCTTCGTTCCGGATAATGATTATGCCGGATTTATCGAGCGGGAAGCCGAAAGTGTTCCGGGAAGCGGAAACTTTGTGGATAAAAATGGTGTGATCCTTGGAAAACATAAGGGGATCACTCATTACACGGTCGGTCAGAGAAAGGGCTTAAACCTCGCGATGGGCCATCCGGTGTTTGTCACAGGAATTCGCCCGGAGACGAACGAGGTTGTGATCGGCGAAGGAAATGATGTATTTTCCGACCATCTGGTCTGCAAGGATGTGAACTGGATGGCGATCGACGGACTTCACGGCGGGGAACGGGAAGTTCTCGCGAAGATCCGCTACAGCCACAAGGGATCTCCGTGTATCATCAGGGAACTCCCGGACGGAACCGTGGAATGCCGGTTTAAAGAGCCGCAGCGTGCGATCACGCCGGGACAGGCAGTTGTATTTTATGAAAATGAATGTGTAGTCGGAGGGGGAACGATCCTATGAGCAGGATGAAAAAGGGGAACGGACTCCTCCGATTCCTTATTTCTGCGGTCTTTTTTGCACTGGTGCTTTCCGGCTGCAATGGGACGAGAAAATATGAGGCGGTGGATCTGAGCAGCGAGACTGCGGCAGCGGAGTCAGAAAGCGGATCCGGCGAGGAACAGGGAACGGAAAATTCCGATGAAGCTGATCTTCAGGCACTGGGCAATCCTGCCGGGGAGATGATGAGCGCAGATCAGGCGGCCGAAAGCTCGCAGGATGCGGAATCGGTCTCCGAATCAGAGGAGATGGCTTCGGAGATGTCGGAGGAGGAGAGTGTCGCGGCAGCGAGAGAGTCAGCGGCGGAGGCTTATACAGCCGCGGCGAACGATGACGCGGAGACTGCTCCGGAAGTTCCGTTTAACGGACATACCGTCGCGATCGATGCGGGACACCAGGCGAAAGCCAATACTTCCAAGGAGCCGATTGGCCCGTCCTCTTCGACGATGAAGGCGAAGATGCCGGAAGGCTCAGTTGGAACGGCGAGCGGCGTCCCTGAATATGAGGTCACTCTTGCGGTCGCAAAAAAGCTTGAGACAGAGCTCACAAACCGCGGATACCATGTCGTCATGATCCGGACGAGCAACGATGTGAACATGAGCAGCGCGGAGCGGTCCGTCGCAGCAAATCAGAGCGGCGCGGATATCCTGATCCGGCTTCACGCGGATTCCATGGACAACTCTGGTGTCTATGGGGCATTAGCAACCTGTATGACAGCCCAGAACCCTTACAACGCGTCTCTTCATGACAAGAGCTACAATCTTTCCAAAAAGATCGTGGATACCGTCTGCGGGACGACAGGAACGAAGAATCGAGGCGTCCAGGAGACGGACAGCTCCTCCGATATCAACTGGTGCGAGATCCCGGTCTGTGTGCTCGAGATGGGATTCTTAAGCAATCCTGACGAGGACACATGGCTTCAGGACGATGGCTACCGGGGAAAGATCGCGAGCGGCATCGCGGGAGCGGTGGATGCTTATTTTGCGGAGGGGAATTAAAATAAATTTTTTAAATCCTCTATACAAATCGAAAAAAATATGTATAATAATATATAGTCTGCTTTTTCAAAAAGCAGACTATCCGGAGACGTAGCGAAGCGGCCGTAACGCGGCGCACTCGAAATGCGTTTATCGGTTCATCCCGGTACGAGGGTTCGAATCCCTCCGTCTCCGCTCGAAACCCTTGATTTTTCAGGGGTTTTTCTTATTTACGCGAATAACGGGTCAAAGTCCGCACTTGCGCGAGACCTTGGCGACTGTCGCGATAATAAGGGGAAACTCGCGAAGCGTGTTTTCATTTGTTTAACAGGGAATTTTCTGTTAAGCAAAAGGGCACGATGTGCCAATGAGATGCACTTGTGGAAGAAGAAAATTGGCGCAGGCGATCGCGCTCGGCGTGAGGAAAAGGCCGTCCGGTGAGGACAGCTTTTTATGTATGAAATCGACCGTTTGTCGACCAGATAGGAAAATGTTATGCTTTTCCTGGCAGAACATCTGCCAATGTGTCCGCATCTATGGTTTGGACGGAATTTTGCCACAAAGTCTTAGATGTGTGACAACGAAAACGTAAGAAGTTCTTAATAAAAAAAGAGGGAAATTGTAGTATACTTGGTACGTCTTAAAGAAAAGGGATGTTTATGCCGAAGCTTTGGAGAGACATTGGATGGAGAATGCAGTTTACGATCGATATTCAGATGATAGAAGCCTCAAGGTTATGACTTTTGGCAGGAAAAAAGACGTATGAAAAGAGAAAGGCGGTTTTAGAATGTTTCAGAAAAAATTTCGATATATGACAGCGCTTCTCGCAGCGCTTATGATCACACAGGGCAGTTTTACAGCTTTTGCGGATGAGACTCCGGTTGGACCGGGATACGAGGACCAGAATAAGGCCTCCACGGATACCACGACAAGTGATCCGGCAAGTGCATGGAAAAAGGTCAACGGTGTTTACGTAGACGCGAATGGAAAAAATATGGACGGGGCGCTTCTTCGCGGCATCAGCGTTTCCAAATGGCAGGGCGATATCGACTGGGCGAAGGTTGCAGCGGATGATGTCTCCTTTGCGTATATTCGTATGGGATCCTTTGGATATGAAGGACAGTATACCATGGACGAATATTATGAGAAAAATATGAAAGGGGCTTCCGCAAACGGAGTTCAGGCGGCCCCGTATGTGTTCCTCCAGACCCGGACCGTCGATGAGGCAAAAGCGGCAGCAAAATATACTCTGGAAAAGATGTCCGGATATACGGTAAAATATCCGGTTGCCGTGGATGTGGAATCAAAATATATTCTGGACTATTTATCAGTGCAGGATCTGACAAATGTGGTAAATGCGTTCTGTGACACGATCGCTGCGGCCGGATATACCCCGATCGTTTACAGCGATTACAGTAAGTTTACGAACGAGATGGATACAAACCAGATCAAATACGATCTCTGGCTTGCGAGATATGGTGCGGACGGACATTATCAGGGACGTACGATCTGGCAGTGCACAGATAAGGGACGTGTAAACGGGATCAACGGAAATGTCTGCCTGGAATTCACATATAAAGACTATGCTCCGAAGGCTGCACAGGGAACCGCGATCGACAGCGGTGAATGGAAGCAGGAAGGCGGAAAATGGTATTTCTACCGCGATGGCGGACGAATGAGCGGCTGGGTAAATCCGGATGGCTACTGGTACTATCTTGATCCGGCAGAGTTAGGTGCGATGGTGACAGGAACGACGAAGAACATTGACGGTGTGGATTATACCTTCAATGCGAGCGGTGTGATGCAGTAAGGGAAAAAAGGTCCTTTCTGACCTGCAGCTTCCGTTTTTGGCGGACAGGCAGTTAGGACAAAGATTCTGCCGGGCAAGAGAAATCTCCCATACATGGGAAAGTACCGCGAGTCCGGCGGAAAGTCTGAGAATAGCGTTCAGCAAAAGGATATAGGATAAAGAATAAAGGAAAAAGAAGAGCAGGAACAAGACTTTTTGAGGAGCCATGTTCCTGTTCTTCTTTTACTCTTCCCAAGGAAGATCCACGATCGTCGGTTCATGGTGAACGGCCGGGAGAAATTTTTCGAGAATATCGGATGTTTTGATCTTCAGGCTGCTGGTGTTGATGCACGGATGGCAGCCGAAATATTCGTCCTTTAAGACATCGGAGTCGATCAGAAGTTTTACATGACCTTCCGGATCGTTCATAAGCCCCATCACACTGACAGAACCGGGAGTCAGCTTTAAATATTCTTTCATGTGATCATCATCTGCGAAGGAGAGTCGGGCGGAGCCGATCTGCTTTGAGAGGACTTTTGTCTTGAATTTTTTGTGGCCCGGCATCAGAAGAAGATAAAATTTTGTCTTCTGCGCATTGCAGAGAAAGAGATTCTTGCAGATGTGGATCCCGAGGATCTCGTCAACACCGTTGCAGGCATCGATCGTGAATGCGGCTTCGTGGTCGACGCGGGTGTAGGGGATATTCAAGGAGTCGAGAAGATCGTAAGTGCGGATCTCTGTCTCAAGACGTCCGGAACAATCTTTCGGACGGCCTGTCTCGGCGACAGGGGATGGAGTGGAAGCTGGCTGAGCAGTGTCGTGATTGCATGTGTTTTCCATGAGTGTATGTCCTTTCTGTCTAAACTTATGTAAAATCATGTAGAATAATTCGGGGAAAAAAGATATACTTTATGTGATATTATAATCAGATGGATTGGGAGAATCAAGGGGAAGCCGGATAAAAGATAGAAAAAGAGAATGGAGAAAACAAGAGATGGAAAATAGAGAAAACCGGGATAAGAAGATGAAGAAAATGAGTGAAAAGAAAGAGTGGACAAACGGGAACGGAAGAACAAACCGGAAATCCGGAGAAATGCTGAATACCCGGGCACGGGGAGACCAGAATAGCGGGAAATCGGGGAAAAAGAACTCTCTCTGTCCGCATTTTAAATCCTGCGGCGGGTGTCAGTATCTGGACATGCCGTATGAGAAGCAGCTAGAGCACAAAAAGAAAGAGGTTGCAGACCTTCTCCGCCCGTTCTGCAAGGTCGAGACGATCATCGGCATGGATGATCCGTTCCATTACAGAAATAAGGTTCATGCGGTGATGGCGAGAGACCGGAAAGGCAGGATCATTTCCGGAGTCTACAAAGAGGGAACCCACACGGTTCTGCCGGTAGAAACATGCCTGATCGAGAATAAAAAGGCGGATGAGATCATCGGAACGATCCGGGAACTGCTTCCGTCGTTCAAGATGAAGGTATTTGATGAGGACACCAGATATGGCTTCCTCCGCCATGTTCTGGTGCGAATAGCCCATGCGACAGGGGAGATCATGGTGGTCCTGATCACGGCATCGCCGGTGTTCCCTTCGAAGAATAACTTTGTGAAAGCGCTGAGAAAAGTCCATCCGGAGATCACGACCGTAGTCCAGAATGTAAACGACCGGAACACCAGCATGGTGCTCGGAGAGAAAGAGCACGTCCTCTACGGACCGGGATTTATCGTGGATGTTCTCTGCGGGAAAAAATTCCGGATCTCCTCAAAATCCTTCTATCAGATCAATCCGGTCCAGACGGAGAAACTCTATAATCTGGCGATCGAGGCAGCAGGTCTTACCGGAAAAGAACTGGTCGTTGACGCCTATTGCGGGATTGGAACGATCGGGATCGTTGCGGCATCCGCGGCAAAAGAAGTGATCGGCGTTGAGTTAAATAAGGACGCTGTCCGGGATGCAGTCACAAACGCGAAGATAAACGGTGAGAAAAATATCCATTTTTACAACAACGATGCCGGAAAATTCATGGTCCAGATGGCATCCCAGAATGCCCACGCCGACGTTGTCTTCATGGATCCGCCAAGAAGCGGAAGCACCGAAGAATTCATGGACGCCGTCGCGATCTTAAACCCGGACCGCGTCGTGTACGTCTCCTGCAATCCGGAGACGCTGGCGAGAGACTTAGCGTATTTTAAGAAGAAAGGATATCGGGCGGAGAAGGCCTGGGCGGTGGATCAGTTCCCGATGACCGGGCATTGTGAGACGGTTGTCTTGCTTTCCAAGGGTGAGGTCGACTCGAAGAAAATACGGGTGGAGTTCTCGCTGGAGGATATGGATATGTCGGAGTTCCAAGATGGAGCAACCTATCCGCAGATCAAGGAGTATGTTTTGGAGAATACCGGGTTAAAGGTGTCCAACCTCTATATCTCACAGATTAAACGGAAATGTGGGATTGAGGTAGGCAAAAACTACAATCTGCCGAAATCCGAGGATTCCAGACAGCCACAGTGTCCGCCGGAAAAAGAGAAAGCAATCCGAGAAGCATTCAAATATTTTGGGATGATCTAACATCCCACAGAACGGAGGTTTCTTATGGATAGATTGATTTCTTGTGAGTTCAACATGGACACCGCCTGTGTGGAGCTGAAATTTGCAAATGGTAGCATGATAGCGATTGATACTATTGCCGTTGAGAACGAAGTAGCGGATAATATGTATCAGCGGTCAGAGATGGACTGGCTAATCTACAACAAGCCGCTGGAATACGCACAGTTGGTACTCAGCGGTGATTTGGAGCAGTATGCACAAGGAATGCCAGAACATCGGTTAATAGATTGAGAATAGATATGGCACAGCCCACCGGTCGCTTCAATGATCGATGGGCTGTGTTGTTTCTAATAAGGTCTTAAATTGTAAATTGGAATTCCACACCAGTTTTCGTGTTTTGAACGGAGCATTTACCGCCGTGCAGTTCCACGATATTCTTAGCAATGGCAAGGCCAAGTCCCGTGCCTCCTCCGGAGCGGGATTCATCCACCCGGTAGAAGGTGTCCCATACTTTCGCCAAAGCTTCTGCGGACAGAGGCTTACTATCATTTTCGATGGAGAATGTAATTTTACCACGATTGTTCTGAATCCGTACTGTGACACAGCCACCGGCAGGCGTGTACTTCACAGCGTTGGTCGCAAAGTTCTCAATGACCTGTGCAATTCGATTCTCGTCAGCAACGATGATACACTGCTCGGGGAACTCATAGCTGATTTGCAATTCCTTTGCCTCCGCTGCCATTTGAAGCTTCTCGAAGATAGCTTTCGTAAGATCAGCAAGCGAAAACTCGTCCCGTGAGAGTTTCACCTTACCGGCTTCCAATCTTGACAAATCTAACATCTCCAAAACCATACCGTCTGTTCGCTCCGCTTCCGCAAGGATCACATCTACATACTTATCACGCTTATCTTCGGCAATGTGCTCCTTCAAACCCTCCGCATAACTGTGAATGACCGCCAACGGGGTTTTCAATTCGTGGGCTATATTAGAGGTCATCTGGCGGCGGTTTTCCTCAGCGGTCTTGGAATATTCCAAAGCGGCATTTAATCGAGTGATCTCGTTGTCCTTCATCCTGCGACGATCCTTCTCTGTTTCAAAGCCTGTTCTTAATTTCTCAATTTCATGCCATATGGCAGAGGCGCTATCTGTATGATAAGTATTCCGCCAACTGTCTTCCATTGCATCTGCAATATCTCGTACAGGCTGTATCAGATGCTTCTTGATGGCACTGCGTGCGGTCAAAAGAAATGACAGTGCCAACAGTCCTGTGACGATGTAGATATTTCGCAAGGCGCCCATTGCACATCTGAGAGGGTTTCCTTGAACAGCTGTAACAAGCATATACTCGGTTGCGGGTCCTGTGCCCGAGCTGTAATCAAAGCCTTCGTAGTCTGCATATTTCCAACCGCCAAACACCAAAAGGTTATTCAACTCATAGCTCCCTTCGGCACGAAAGTCATTGGAGTAGAAAAATATATCTGCCCAGGATGGAAAATCCAATTTTTTCGTCAATGCGGCGAGACTCTCATACTCTACCCCGTTGGTGTACACATAGGACGTTTTCTGATAGTCCCACATTTCCGGGTGATCAAGGTATACTGTCACAAGCTTTTTGCCTTCATACTCTGCACTGTGGTCAAACTGTAGCTGCCAGTTTAGCTTTCCTGTTCTGTCCACATCGGAAACGATCCAGGAATAGCTGCTCGGTCCGGTCTGAAACTGCTTGTCACTTTCAACGACCTCATGGATAAAACCATCGGTGACATAGTGCATCACGACAGGCACTAACTTTGTCCCTTCAAAGTATCCCGTGACACGAATGGTTGAAATATCGTACAGACTATGTGTGCCGGCAAACATGGTGCGGAAACGGAGATACGGGTCATTTGGATAGCCTTCGACTTTTCCTTCACTGATGTCGATCCAACCATAATGCTGTGGTGTTGTGGTATCTTGTCCGGCATCCCATTCTTCCTGGGTATAATAGCCGAAGTACATTACGTCGTCGTCGCTGCTGTGGAGAAGATTTCCTTCGCCGTCGTAAAACAGAACAGCGGTCTCCAGCGGATAGCGGATATCACGGATAAGCTTGTTCCGTTCTTCCCCTGTCGAATGGTCATAAGATGCGAAATGCCCTCCTGTGCGATACGATGATGTGGTACTATCTGCGGTGCTATAGGCAATGGCATCAAGCATCTGATGTTCCAGATAGTCCGGATGCTCATTGTAATATCCATAGCTGCCCTCATTGGGGTCGTAAAAGTCGCTTAGCCTTCCGTATCGGTCAACAGCATCCGGAAAGTTTATTGCCTGCTCGTACATCCCATCATAGATTTCTTGTGCGGTCACAACGGTAAGTACGATCATTGAAATGAGCCATGTTCCCATGATGGATATGATAAGCAATCCGGTTACAGCATGGAGTGATTTCAAAGGTTTCTTTTTACTTCGCCAAAATCCTATTACCGGTAGGAGCAGCGCCAGACCTGCTTTCACTCCCGCCCGTATCAGATCTCCTTTCACCATCTCCCGGACGGAGTACACATCCGAATACTCGACAAGGAGTTCTCGTCCGATGGTCAAATATGCATAGATATCTTTAGCTGCCCAAATTAGCAGGAGACCTGCGGCGATCCAATACCATTTTGAGATTTTCTTCATCGCCACCCCTCCAATCTGTACCCGGCCTTAATAACGGTCTTGATGCATTCGGCATAGTCGCCAAGCTTTTCTCTCAGGCGTTTAATATGGGTATCTACAGCTCGGGATTCACCCTCGTAGTCGTAGCCCCAGCATTTGACCAGAAGCTGCTCACGGCTCATAACAAGGTTTTTATTCTGCATCAGACAGCGCAGGAGAGCAAACTCCTTCGGCGTCAAAAAGACTTCCTTGCCGCCTGTATACGCTCTGCCTGCAGTCAGCTCCAGAGTGATCCCGCTGACCTCCATCCGGTCACCGGCAAGAACACTACGCTGATTACGCTTGATGAGTGCCATGGTTTTTGCATAGAGCACAGACATGGTAAACGGCTTCGTAACATAGTCATCTGCTCCGAGTTCATAACCCAGCAGTTTGTCCTCCTCGTCGGAAAGGGCGGTGAGGAAAATAATGGGGACATCGTTTGTTCTGCGCACGGCACGGCAGACGGAAAGTCCATCCAGCTCCGGCATCATAATGTCAAGCAAAACTGCGTCAAATTCGTTTTCATCGATCAGCTCAAGCGCCTGCATTCCGTTGCTTGCTTCAACAGGCAGTTCTCCCTTGCTGCTGAAATAGTCACACAGAATTTCCCGAATCTTGGCTTCGTCTTCTACAATCAAAATCTTACTGTTCATAATACTTTTCCTCCTTTCGCCCTAACTGTACAACACTGATTTGTATTCTCTGTGTCAAAAACAATAGTTTTTGGATATTTAATAAGATTGTTCAAACGCCACCAATGTTTCCTTTGGTAGCTTCTCATTTTCGCAGTTCAGAAGATACGATATTGCCCGATTTGCAAAGCATTTTGTTATCATCGTGTCCCAATCGGCAAGTTGGATGATCTCAGCTGTGCCATTCTCAAAATTAAATGAAATCTCGCCCCATTCGCCGTCGCAGTCTACTTGGTATTCGTAGATTGCGGCGGCGATTTTCTTTTTGCACTTGGTTTTGGACACCTGTTTCAAGCGGACAGCATGGAGCGCACCTTCGGCAACCAGCAGTTCTGTCAGTTTGTCCACCGCTTTCCGATAGGCTCGTTCTGCACCGCTGGCAGTGCTGCCCTCAAACATGACTGCCAGTTCTTCAAAGGTGGGGCGGCCTTTCCATGAGCCAACACGCCCACAGGTCATGCAGATCGCCAGCCGTTTTTCGAGCAAGGTCTGTTCCCGGTAATTCAGTTTCTCAAATGCCCGTTGCACCTTTTCTGCCTGTATGCCGTTCCAGAGGATGTCGGTATAGTTCCAAGTATCCTCAAGGGCAACATCTTCGCCGGTTTCCTCCCCGTTCTCATCTGTGACATAGAACGGCTGCTGATTGCGGATGCCACGGACAACTTTCAGATAATCTTCCGCAAGGGCAAGGTCGCAGTTGTATTTCTTAGCAAACTCGCTGACCGCATCCTTGGTGTTATGGTACATCCATGCCATTGACCGCACCATTTTGTAATTAGTCAGAGAGGATACCGACCATTTTTCTTCGCCCATGCGAAAACGGAGCATAGCATCCCGGATGAACG
>ERZ772969.1459-NODE-1459-length-17802-cov-4.316222_pt1 | contig 17802 bp, 13 predicted proteins | sample MGYA00511676_ERZ772969 | MGnify/ENA primary metagenome ERZ772969 (study PRJEB29015, sample SAMEA2737651) | human gut metagenome | biome: human gut; feature: human-associated habitat; material: faeces | place: China | collected 2012 ... | reverse complement strand
CGGAGCCGCCGAGTGCACTGCCGGAGAAGAAGCAGTATGTGCGTGTGAAGTGCGATAATCTTTCTGTAAGGAGTAAGCCAAGCTGGGCAGATGATGCCGTATGCGGAACCGTCCGTAAGAACGAGGTGTTCACTATTGTGGAAGGACCAATCACGGTCGGCAACGGCAGGATGTACAAGCTCAAATCAGGGGCGTACATCACCGCTGCGGAGAAATATGTGGATGTGTATGAGAAGTAAGGGGCGAGCTGGCGGAGGAGATCTGCCGGCTTTTTGTGTTGCATTTCGTGTTGCATAGTGTTGCATTTTACACGCTTTTTGCGCAAATCCAGAACCTTTCACGCAAGGATATAAAGTGCTAGAAACAGAGTAAAATCAAGGGATGTAGAGAAAATGAGCATTTGAGTGAAAAGCACTAAAAATAGTTCGATTCTCTCATCCCCTGCTAAAAATTCCGAAAAGTTTGATAAACTTTTCGGAATTTTTTTGTCTATATGACGAACAAAGATGCTTATTTAATTATTTGCATTCCTTGCAATCTTCCGGGTTATGAGGCTTTTTATCGCATTCTTCCAGAATCGGCGCGATAAAAGTAGCTTTTCGCCTTCAGCATTTAAGCAGGAGACAGCATTATTTTAAATTGACAAAATTTTTAGGGGGGGGGGGTATAATAACAAACTGGATATTGATTATTTATGATAGGAGGAAAAGAAATTTATATGAATGAGCAACAACTAAGGACAAACCTTGATACTAATTTTATCAAGGTGATTGCGATACTTGCAATGACTGTCGATCACATTGGTGGTGCGTTTTTTCCGGAGTATCCTGTTTTTCGATGGATTGGGAGAATCGCCTTTCCGTTGTTTTGCTATTGCTTGACAGTCGGAATGCTTTACACACATGACATGAAAAAGTATGTGCTTCGTTTGGGAATTTTTGCCCTTATCTCACAGCCATTTTGGATTTTGGCATTTAATTCTGATGACATCCTTGGGAATATTTTTAATTTGAATATCTTTTTTACATTGGCTGTAAGTCTTTTGGCAACATGGGGCTTTAAGGAGAAGAAGTGGTGGTTGTTTATAGCGGGTATTGTGTTGCTGAATATCATAAATTTTGACTATGCCATGACAGGACTGATTCTGATGATGATTTTTTATCTGTGTAGAAATAAGCCATGGCTTGGAGCACTTCTTTATATGATTTCCTATTTGCCGGCTCTTAATGGATATATAGATGATCCTCTGGCTTTAAAGGTTGGAGGTCATGCGATCGGCTTTGAAATTTTTGCGATATTGGCGCTGCCGTTTATTTACTTCCATACAAATGTAAATTTTAAAATTTCGAAATGGTTTTTCTATCTCTATTATCCTGCACATCTATTTGTGATTTTTTTGATTGGATTATTTGTATAAGGGAATGCTGTGATTGCAGGATGAGGATCAAGAACAGAAAAATGAAAATAACAGCATGATGGATTTTAATGATGAGGGGTCATTCCGCTATACGGAATGACCCCTTATTGTTGATATAAGAGCGGCTCGCGAAGCGTGCCGCGCATTGTTTAAGCAGATAACGGGAGTCGAACCCGCCTTTCCAGCTTGGGAAGCTAGCGTTCTACCGATGAACCATATCTGCAGAATTATTCGTGTATAATTCTATTATAGCGCATTAGGGAAAAAATGCAAGAAAAAAATAGAAGCTGCCTGATATATTTTGATGGGTATGGGAAAGGTTATAAAAGACTGTTTTGGCAGAAGGTGAGTGAAACAATTTAGCAGAGCAGATCGAGAGATAAGATTTTTTGACTGTGAAGAAAGAAGCCGCCGGAAGCGGCTTCTTTTGAAAAAACGTTTTTTGATCGCTATGCTTACAAGATGGAATCCTTATAAATAATCTGTGGGTTGATGTAGGTCAGTTCGTATGGGGCGTCGGGATGCTCCATGCGGTAGAGGATCTGCATGGAAAGACGTTTCCCAAGCAGACTTGTCTTTACATCTGCAGTCATGATCTTGCCGTCGATATTGGAGTATTCGCGGCTTCCGTCATAGCCTGTCACGAGTATACCGTTTGCGTTTCGGTCAGGATGCTCAGAAAGATAGCGCTGCAGGAAGTGTGCCAGATAATCGCTTGCACAGATAAAACCCTCCGGGAGTATTGGGATAGAATCCATGAAATCGCTGAGCTCCCGATAATAGGAGAAAATGCCGATGCTGTGTGTCAGACAGATCGTTTCGTCAATTTTCAAGTGATGGTCAAGCATACACTGACGAAATCCCTCATAGCGGTCAAGGTTTGTTTGTGCGTAGTGAATATCACCGATAAAACCAAGATTCGTCAATCCTCTTTGGATAACAGTTTCCGTGATCTGATAGACGGTCGCATAGCCTTCCAGCAAAATGAGGTCGCCTTGCAGATTGCGGTTGGTGATCTGCGGAACCGTGTCCAAAAAAACTTTTGGAAGCGTGAGCTGGTTGATAAGCTCGATCAGCTTAGCGTCATAGACATTTAAAATAATGGCGCCCTGAATGGAACCGCTTGTTAAAACCGGAGGCAATGTAAAGCCTTCGGAATAATTGGTCGGCATATAGGTATAGAGCAGGTTGACGTTATGGTAGGAAAGCTCCTGCGCCATCCGGTGAATGATATTTGTCCAAAACGTTGAGGAGTCCGGTCTTGACACGATCAGAGAAACAGTTTTTTCTGCTTCCGCCAAATCCGGCTCCATGCCGCTTTTTAAATAGCCCATTTCTCTTGCTTTATTCAGTACGTTTTCACGAAGCGCTGCAGATACGCCTGCATGGTTATGAAAGACCTTCCAGACTGTTACGCGGGAGATGCCGAGCGCGTCTGCAATATCCTGCATGGTTACTTTACTCATAAAAAACCACCTGTATTGTTTTTGTTTCTTTTTTATATAGTTATGAGTATATCATTTTTAATTTTTAAAAGCAAGAATAAATTAACAAAAGTTAACTGTAGTAAACTATAAGCAAAAAAATATTGATAGAAGTTAATATATAGGAAGAAAAAGTAAACAAATATTTAATAAAATATTTGTGAAAACTGCGAAAATAAATAAAAAATAGAAAAATCAGGAGAAAATATTGTGCATTTCTGTTGACAACAAAGAAACTAGATGTTAACATTTTCATACAATAAAAGTTAACTGTTGAAGATAGCAGGAGGAGAAAAGATGGCGAAAGAAAAGAAGAAACGCATCCGACGTTCGTGGACGAAAAACGATGTGGAACTGACATTGTTAGCGCTGCCGACGACTGTGTGGTATCTGCTGTTTTGTTTCCTGCCGATGTTCGGTCTTATTATCGCATTTAAGAATTACCGGGCAGTCGGGGGAAAGAGCTTTCTCTACAATGTACTGCACAGCGAGTGGGCGGGATTTAAAAACTTTGAGTTCCTGATAAAGTCCAATGACTTGTTTGTCATTCTGCGCAATACCATTTTGTACAATCTGGTCTTTATTGTTTTGGGACTGGTTTTGTCCGTGGGAATGGCGATCATGATCAGTCTTTTGCACAGCAAGAGAAAGTCAAAGGTTTACCAGACGCTGATGTTTTTCCCGTATTTCATGTCGTGGGTTGTGGTCGCATATTTTGTGGATGCGTTCTTGAATGTAGACAACGGCATGGTCAATACGATGCTGCGGAATGGGGGCAGCGATCCGGTGCAATGGTACATGACGCCGGAGGTCTGGCCGTTCATTTTGATCTTTATGTATATCTGGAAAAATACGGGCTACAACATGGTGATCTATCTTTCCAGCATTTCCGGTATCGACAGCACGCTCTATGAGGCGGCGGTCGTGGACGGGGCGAACAAGAGACAGCAGGTATGGTATATTACGCTGCCGTGTCTGAAGAATGTCATTATCATGATGTTTATTTTAAATATCGGCAAGATCTTCTATTCCGACTTTGGTCTGTTTTTCCAGATCTCGCAGGGTGCGAAGGGATCCATTTTCAATGCGGTTGCAACGATCGATACCTATGTCTACAATGCGCTGCAGTCGAATACGCCGATCGGTATGACCTCCGCGGTTACGTTCTTCCAGTCGGTGGCTTGCTGCATCACGATTTTGCTGGCGAATGCGCTTGTGAAGAAGATTGATAAAGACAGTGCGATCATATAGGAGGATAGGAATGGCGAAGACAAGAGAAATGGAAGATTCGATGTCGAGACTGAACCGAATCAAGCCACAGACGAACTTTATCTTTAATATTATTTTCATTTTCTGCGCGGCGATCTGTATCATTCCGGTGTTTTTCGTGTTTATGATCTCAATCTCGTCGGAGGAATCGATCAGGATGAACGGTTACCAGTTTATACCAGAGACGTTCTCCTTGGAATCCTACCAGTTTCTGTTCAAGGAAGGCGGGATGATCCTGCAGGCACTTGGCGTGTCGGTTTTCGTGGCGGTGGTCGGAACCATCATTGGACTGGCGCTGACGAGTACAATGGGATATGTCCTCTCAAGGAGCTCCTATAAGCTGAACGGATTTCTGTCGATGGTGGTGTTTATCCCGATGATCTTTAACGGAGGTATGATCGCTTCCTATGTGGTAAATACACAGATGCTACATTTGAAGGATACGGTGTGGGCGCTGATCCTGCCGCTGTGTGTCTCCTCCTTTAACGTGGTGATCTGCCGGACATTCTTTAAGACGAACATCCCGGATTCGGTGATCGAGTCGGCGCAGATCGACGGTGCGAGCCAGTTTAAGATTTTTACGAGGATCGCGCTGCCGCTGTCAAAGCCGATGCTGGCAACGATCGCGCTGTTTTTGACATTCGGCTACTGGAATGACTGGTTCCAGTCCTCGCTGTACATCACAAACACCAAGCTGTTTTCGCTGCAGGCGCTTTTGGATCATGTGCAGAGAAATATCGAGATGATGGCAAAGAATCCGGCGATGGGACTTACGATGCAGCAGTATATCAACAATATGCCCAAGGAGGGCGCACGAATGGCGATGGCGATCATCATTATTATTCCGATCGCGTGTACATATCCATTTTTCCAGAAATATTTTATTTCGGGGCTTACGGTTGGAGCAGTCAAAGGCTGACAACATAGATTTCAGGAGGAAAAGGAGAGAAAAGGTATGAAAAAAAGAAGATTTTTGGCATTGACGCTTGCCTGCTTCATGGGAGTGGGAGCAATGGCGGGATGTGGTTCTGACGGAAGCACTCAGACGGGTGCCGACGGCGGGGCAGTAGTGGGAACGGAGACGGGGGCTGCAGATTCCGGCGAGGTCGTTACCTTAAAATGGATCCAGGTGGGCAACGGTATGCCAAGCAACTATGACGCATGGTTAGAGCAGATCAATCCGTATCTGGAGGAAAAGATCGGGGTCAACGTGGATATGGAGATCGTGCCGTGGGGCGACTGGGACAACAGACGAAGCGTGATCGCAAACTCGGGCGAGGCATTCGATATTATGTTTACCGATCAGACACGTTACAATTCCGAGGTGGGAACAGGCGTATTTATGGATCTTACAGAGCTTCTTCCGACCGCAGCGCCGGAGCTGTATGCGATGATCCCGGAGGATTACTGGACCGCAGCGTCCATCGGCGGTAAGATCTATGCGATCCCGACATATAAGGACAGCTCGATCACAAATTACTTTATCTGGGACGTCGATATGGCGGAGAAGTATAACATTGACTATAAGAATATTACAACCTACGAGGATCTGGCGGCTGCCCTTGAAACGATTGAGGCAGGTGAGAAGGCTGCTCCTTACCGTATGTCGAAGAATGGTGCAGACTGGCTGATCGGATATTATGACCAGCTTGGAGCGGGACTGCCGGTGCTTGGCGTGAAGTATAACGACACAGAGAAAAAGGTGGTAAATCCGCTGGAGGATCCGGAGGTTGTCTCCAATCTTGAGATCATCCATCAGATGTATATGGACGGCGTGATCAACGGAGATGCGCCGACCGCAGATGACTCCAACAACTACCGCACCTTCTTTACGGCGCAGGGCTGGAGCGGAGCTGCAAAGTCGAACTGGGGACCGAACAACGGAATTGAGAACTGTGAGGCGATCCAGTACGGCGAGACCTTTGTTTCCAATACATCCGTGCGCGGTTCCATGAACGGTATTTATGCAGGCTGCGAGCATCCAAAGAAAGCACTTGAGCTGCTTGAGCTTGTAAATACGGACTCCAAGGTGCGCGACTGGTTCTTCTACGGTGTGGAGAGAGAGAATTTCCAGTATACAGCGGACGGCAAGGTTGAGAAGTTAAACAACGAGTGGTCTATGGCGGGGTATACACAGGGAACCTTCTTCAATGTCACACAGCTTGCGGATGTGGAGGTCAATGAGTGGGATGAGGTGAAGGAGCTGAACGCGAATGCAACCCCGTCCGTGATGCTCGGCTTTGATATGGATACCAGCAAGGTGGAGACAGAGCTTGCAAACTGCCGTGCCGTATACGAGAAATATAAGTCCGAGTTGTGGACCGGCGCGCAGGATCCTGCAAAACTGATCCCGCAGATACTGGAGGAATTGGATGCAGCTGGGTGGGAGACGATCCGTGCGGAGGCACAGGCGCAGGTGGATGCGGCAAAATAAATAAGCGGTGTAATTTGATAGGGAATCTGAAAATGATTCCCTATCGTTGTCTAAAAATACAGGGGAGAGTGTACATATGAGCAAAATAATCGGACGATCGTTACCAAATATCCCGTGGGAGGAGAAGCCGGAAGGCTGCCGGATGCCGCTGTGGCGTTACAGCGGAAACCCGATCATCGGCAGGGATGGAAACCGTGTGTCAAACAGTGTCTTTAACAGCGCCGTCGTACCGTTTGAGGACGGGTTTGCGGGAGTGTTCCGCTGTGACAGCCGCTCGATCAGCATGGATATTTTTGTTGGGAGAAGTAAGGACGGGATCCACTGGGAAATCGAGGATACACCGGTGCAGTTTACCGGGGCGGACGGGGAGATCTTAAAGCGGGAGTACCGCTACGATCCAAGAGTCTGCTTTTTGGAGGACCGCTATTATGTCACATGGTGCAACGGCTATCACGGGCCGACGATCGGCGTGGCATACACGTTTGATTTCAAGAAATTTGTACAGTTGGAGAACGCATTTTTGCCGTGCAACAGAAACGGCGTGCTGTTCCCGCGGAAGATCCAGGGGCTTTATACCATGTTAAGCCGCCCGAGCGATAACGGTCACACACCGTTCGGGGATATTTTTGTCAGCCAGAGTCCTGATATGGAGTTCTGGGGACGTCACCGCCATGTGATGAGCCCGATCAAGGAGGACTGCTCGGCATGGCAGGGAACCAAGGTAGGTCCCGGACCGATACCGATCGAGACGGATGAGGGCTGGCTGATGATCTATCACGGGGTGATCACGACCTGCAACGGATTTGTATACCGCATGGGGGCGGCGCTTTTGGATTTGGAGCAGCCGTGGAAGGTGCTTTACCGCTCGAAGGACTATATCTTAGCGCCATATGAAAATTATGAGTGTGTCGGGGACGTGCCGAATGTGGTATTCCCATGTGCGGCGCTTACGGATGCAGATACGGGAAGGATCGCTGTGTATTACGGCTGCGCGGACACCGTGACGGGGATCGCATTTACAACCGCGGACGAGCTGATCGGTTATCTGAAAGAACATCATATTTAAAAAGCTGGAAGGGAGAACCGTATGGATTTTTTGGATAAAAGAGTGAATGGCATTTGCGAGGAGTTAAAGAAGCTGAAGATCAGACAGCGTTTTCCGATCGCAGCGTGGGAATATAAGGAGGGTGATTTCATCCATCCGGAAGATGCGGCGGCGGATGCGGCAGAGTGGCAGACGTTTGACAGTCAGACGATGCACTGGTACGGAAAGGACTGCCACTACTGGTTTAAGACGACCTTTACCGTTCCAAAGGAGCTTGACGGAAAGCCGATGTGGATGCACGTGCGCACACAGATCGACGAGTGGGACGATGCGAAGAACCCACAGTTTTTACTGTTTGTCAACAAAGCGGTGACGCAGGGGATGGACATGAACCACAGGGATGTGCTCCTCACAGAGGCGGCGGTAGCGGGAGAGACGCTGACACTGGAATTACAGTCCTATACCGGAATCTTACACACCGAGTTTAACCTGATCGCCGAGATGCAGGAGATCGACCCTCTGATCGAGAAGCTCTATTACGATCTGTGGGTGCCGCTGGCTGCATTCTCACGCATGGACGAGGATGATAAGACGCGCAGGGATATTGAGAATATTTTAAATAATACGGTGAATCTTCTGGACTTGCGCACGCCGTATTCGGAGGCTTTCTATGCATCGCTGCGGGGGGCTTCCGACTATATCGACGAGGTGCTGTACTTGGAGATGGCGGGTTATTCGGATGTGATCGCCACCTGCATCGGTCACACGCACATCGACGTGGCTTGGTGGTGGACGGTTGCGCAGACGAGGGAAAAGGTCTGCAGAAGCTTTGCCACCGTGTTAAAGCTGATGGAGGAATATCCGAACTATAAATTTATGTCAAGCCAGCCGCAGCTCTACTATTTCTTAAAGGAGCGTTACCCGGAGCTTTACGCGCAGGTGAAGGAGCGCATCCGAGAGAAACGCTGGGAGCCGGAGGGGGGGATGTGGGTCGAGGCGGACTGTAACCTGACTTCGGGAGAATCGCTCGTGCGCCAGTTTATCCACGGCAAGCGTTTCTTTTTGGAGGAGTTTGGCTTAGACAACCGCGTGCTCTGGCTGCCTGACGTATTCGGCTACTCCGGCGCGCTTCCGCAGATCATGAAAAAGTGCGGCATCGACTATTTTATGACAACGAAGCTTGCGTGGAACCAGTTTAATAAGGTGCCGTATGATACGATGCTTTGGCGCGGTATCGACGGTACCGAGGTGCTGACGCATCTGATCACAACGCTTGGCGTCAATCAGCCGATCAAGGATTTCTTTACGACCTATAACGGAATGCTTCATCCGGATGCGATCATGGGCGGCTGGATGCGCTATCAGAACAAGGACATCAACAATGACATTCTCGTTTCCTATGGCTACGGGGACGGAGGCGGCGGTCCGACCAGAGAGATGCTTGAGACCTCAAAGCGCATGGAGAAGGGCATCAAGGGGATCCCGAAGGTGCGGCAGGAGTTTTCGCGGACATATTTTGAGGAACTTTGGGAACGTGTGAAGGATAACCGGAGACTTCCGGTCTGGGAGGGCGAGTTTTACTTTGAGTATCACAGAGGCACTTACACTTCCATGGCGAGAAATAAACGCTCCAACCGCAAATCGGAGCTGGGTCTGATGGATCTGGAGCTTTTGTCCGTGCTGGCGGAGGAGAGGCTGGCATATCCGGCAGAGGAACTCGACGCGATGTGGAAAACCGTACTGCTCAACCAGTTCCACGATATTCTGCCAGGTTCCTCGATCTGTGAGGTGTATGAGGTCACGAAGAAGGAGTACGGGCAGATCACTGCGCAGAGAGAGGCGCTTGCGAAGGAACGCATGGAGGCTCTGGCAGACGGAGGGGCTGGCATTACGATTTTTAACACGACCGGCATGGAGCGGAGCGATGTGGTCATGCTAGGAAATATTGCGGGGGAGGCGCTTGCAGATGAAAACGGCGCGGTTTACCCGGTACAGCAAACGGCGGACGGTGCGATCGCCTGCGTGGAGCATCTGCCGTCAAAGGGCTACCGCAGTTATACGGTACTAAAAGAGGCTGCGCCGGTGGAAACACCGTTTGTGCTCACGGATGACCATCATCTGGAAACGCCGTATTACCGCATCACACTGGATGAAAACGGGCTGTTCACCGGCATTTTTGATAAGGAAAATGACCGCGAGGTTTTAAAACAGGGCGAGCGGGCGAATCTCATGCGGATGTATGAGGATAAGCCGATCTATTATGATAACTGGGATATTGATATTTACTATACAGAGAAATTCTGGGATGTGGATGCGCTCGATCACATGGAGTGGACGGAGCTTGGTCCGGTGCGGGCAACGTTGGAGCTGACGCGGACGATCAGTAATTCCCTGATCCGCCAGAAAATCCATTTCTATGCAAAAAACAGACGTATAGAATTTGAGACATATGTGGACTGGAAGGAGCACCAGCATCTGCTGAAGGTGCATTTCCCGGTGGATGTGCATACGGACGAGGCGACCTTTGATATCCAGTTCGGCAATCTGACAAGGAAGGTACATCAGAATACGAGCTGGGATAAGGCGCGCTTTGAGAGCTGCGGTCAGAAGTGGATGGATCTGTCGGAGGGACATTACGGCGTCAGTCTCTTAAACGATTGTAAGTACGGTCACTCCGTGAAGGATTCCAATATGGCGTTGACGCTGATCAAGTCAGGTATCGAGCCGAACCCGATGACTGATTATGAGGAGCATTTCTTTACCTATGCGCTCTATCCGCACGCAGAGGGTTGGCGTGCGGCAGGAACGGTGCGGGAGGCATATATGCTCAACCAGCCGCTGCTCGCAGTGGAAAAAGGCACAAAGGCGGGCGAATATTCGTTTGCATCTGTCGATAAAGACAATGTGATCCTTGAGACGGTGAAGGCAGCGGAGGATGGAAACGGGATCATCCTGCGTCTGTACGAGTCAGAAAATGCAAAGACAAGGGTTTGCCTGACGGTAAACAGAGACTTTGAACGGGCATATATCTGTAACCTGCTGGAGGAGACAGAGACCGAGGCAGCAGTTTCCGGAAACCGCATTCAGATACCAGTCAAGCCGTATGAGATCGTGACAGTAAGGATTGTATAGAAATGGAAAAAGAACTTGCAAAGAAACGGGCAAAAGAGCTGTGCAGCAGACTGACGCTGAAGGAGAAGATCGGACAGCTCTGTCAGAGACTTTATGGCTTCCGCGTCTATGAGAAGGACAGTGACGGTTCTTTTACTTATACGGAGGAATTTGTAAAGGAGGTGGAGGCGTGCGGCGGTCTCGGCACGCTCTACGGACTTTTCCGCGCAGATCCGTGGTCGGGACGCGGCTATGAGACTGGGCTGTGCGACGAAGAAGCCGTACGGGTTTACAATATGCTGCAAAAATATGTGCTGGAGCATATGAGGATCCCCATCCCTATGCTTCTTGGCAGCGAGTGCCCGCATGGGCATCAGGCGCTGGACGGCTATCTGCTCCCTGTCAATCTGGCGGTGGGTGCGACGTTCGCGCCAAACCTTGCCAAAGAGGCGGCAGAGGTCTGCGGCAGACAGCTTTTTGGCATGGGCATAAACCTGGCTCTCGTCTCGATGCTTGATATTCTGCGCGACCCGCGCTGGGGAAGAAGCGAGGAATGTTTTGGAGAGGATCCGTATCTGGCGGGCTGTATGGCGGAGGCTGTGGTCAGTGGTATCCAAAAGCAGGGCGTCGGTGTAGTCGCGAAGCATTTTTGCGCGCAGGGAGAGACAACGGGCGGTGTGAATGCAAGCGCTGCGCGGATCGGGGAGCGGGAGCTTCGCGAAATCCATCTTCCGGCGGCGCGCGCCTGCTGTAAGGCTGGCGTCTCCGGCGTGATGGCGGCGTACAATGAGATCGACGGCATTTACTGTCATGCAAATGAGGCGCTTTTAAACGGGATCCTGCGTGGGGAATTCGGATTTGACGGCGTGGTGATGGCGGATGGTGCTGCCATTGACCAGCTCGATGTGATGACGGGAGACAATGTGAGGTCTGCGGCGCTGGCATTGCGGGCAGGCGTCGATGTCGGACTTTGGGACGAAGCGTTTTTTAAACTGGATGAAGCGCTTGGGAGAGGGCTTGTACGGATGGAGGATATCGACCGTGCCGTCTTGCGTGTGCTGACATTGAAATATGAACAGGATCTTTTTGAGAAACCCTATATCGGGGCGGATGGCAGGCGCGTGGCAGAGTACCCGACGGACGGTGCTGCGCAGACCTTTTCTTATGGGGAGTACCCGCAGTCGATGCGTCTGGCGGAGGAGTCCGTCGTCTTATTAAAAAATGAGAATGGGGCGCTCCCGCGCCGGCAGGCAGAAGAAAAAATCGCGGTGATCGGACCGGCAGCAGACGATCTGTACCGGCAGCTCGGCGATTATTCGCCGCCGCTTCGTCAAGGGTGCGGCAGGACGATCTGGCAGGGGTTAAACGAGCAGGCGGCGGGGAGAGAGCTGCGGCTTAGCACAGGGGATGATCTGGAGGAAGCGCGTGCCCTTACAGCGTGGAGCGATGTTGTCATTTTAGCGCTTGGAGGATCTTCCAGCCGGTTTTCGGGGGCAGAGTTTGCAAAAAACGGTGCTGCGTTAAAATCTGGAGGGATGCAGATGGACTGTGGGGAGGGCGTGGACTGTGCAAGCCTGAGACTTCCGGGCGATCAGGGGAAGCTTTTTACTGCGGTGGCGGGGGCAGCAAAGACGCTGGTCACAGTGACCGTAGCGGGCAGACCGTATGCCATCCCGGAGATCAAAGAAAAGACGGATGCACTCTTGTACGCATTTTATCCGGGACCCATGGGAGGGGCAGCGATCGCGAAATTGATCTATGGAGAGAGGTCGCCCTCCGGCAGACTTCCGGTTTCCCTTCCGCGCAGCGTGGGACAGCTTCCGGTTTATTATGATCATCGCAGATCGTATGGGGCGATGCGCTACTGCGACGAGGAGGACGGCGCGCTCTATACGTTCGGTGAGGGCTTTGGCTATTCCTCTTTCTCCTGTGATGATGTGCGGCTTGACGCGGCAAAGGAACAGCTCACGCTGCACTGTGTGATAAAAAACACGGGGATGTGGGAGGATGCAGTTGTGCTGCAATGCTACCGCAGGCTTAAAAGCTGTGAGATTGTTCCGAGGGAACGCGAGCTTGTCGCATTTGCAAAGCTGTGGCTTGCGCCGGGAGAAACGAGGGAGACGGAACTTGTCATTGAACGGGAAAGACTGTATATTTATGGAAATGATCGGACATGGAAGGCGGCAGAGGGTGAGCAGGAGCTTCTGCTGATGGATGGAGGAAATGAATTATGGAGAGGGAATTTTATATAATACCGCAGCCAAAGAGCAAGAAGGTGTATGAGGGCAGCTTTGCGCTGGCATATGACAGTCAGATCGTGATTGCGCCGGAGCTTGGAAGGCACGGAAACGTCAGTGCGGGAATTTTAAAGGACTGCATACAGAAGTGGACGGGATTTTGCCCGCGTATCTTAAAGGGGAAAGCGGGAAAAGGGGATATTTGTTTTTCCCTGTCTGATGAGCTTACGGGAGAAGCGTACCGCCTTTTGATCGGAGCGGGCGGCATTGTCTGTGAGGGAGGAAGCGGCGCAGGTGTATTTTACGCAGTTCAGACGCTCTGCCAGATCATTGAGCAGTGCAGAGGCGTGCTGCCGTACCTTGAGATCACGGATGCGCCTGATATGGAGCATCGCGGCTACTATCTCGATCAGACGAGAGGCCGTGTGTTCACACTCGATGCCCTAAAGGAGACGGTCGACCGTCTGTGTCGTTATAAGATCAACGAGTTTCAGTTGTATATTGAGCATACCTATTTGTTCCGTGGTCTTTCGGAGCTGTGGAGAGACGAGACACCGCTTACGGCGGAGGAGATCATGGAGCTGGATGAATATTGCCTGGCGCGCAACATCGAGCTGATTCCGTCGCTTGCCAGTTTTGGGCATCTGTATACGCTGCTATCAACCAAAAGCCATGAGGAGCTCTGTGAGCTGCCGGAGGCGTCAGCACAGCCGTTTTCCTTCTGGGACAGAATGAGGCATCATACCGTAAATGTCACGGATGCGCGCGTGCTCCCATTGATCAAGGGAATGCTGGAGGAATATCTGGCGCTGTTTTCCTCGGATAAATTCAATCTGTGCGCAGACGAGACATTTGATCTTGGAACGGGAAGATCGGCAGAGTATGCAAAGGAGCATGGCGTGCACCGGATGTATATTGAGTATGTCAGCGAGCTTTGTACATTTCTGGCAGACAAAGGAAAGCAGCCGATGTTCTGGGGCGACGTTATCTGTGATGAGCCGTTTTTGGTGAAGGAGCTGCCGGAGAATATTATTTGTCTGACGTGGGGCTATGCACCCGACCAGTCCGAGGATGCTTGCCGGAAAATGGCAGAGACCGGAGTAAAGCAGTATCTGTGCCCCGGTGTTGCGGGATGGAATCAGTGGATGAACCTGATCGAGCCGTCGTATCGCAATATTGTTAGAATGTGCGGGTATGCGAAAAAGTATCATGCCATCGGAATTTTAAATACGGACTGGGGAGATTTCGGACATATCAATCATCCGGCATATTCGATTCCGGGAATGATCTACGGAGCGGCATTTGCATGGAATCATGAGGTGATTCCGTTTGAGGAGCTAAACCGTCAGATTTCCCGCGTGGAATATCATGATTCCTCCGAAACGCTTGTGGGACTTTTGGCACAGATTCCGCAAAATTCGGTATTTACATGGTGGGATGCTGTGATGTATTATGAGAAGAACGAGCTGGGCGGCGATGAGAGCAGCTTCCCTTCCCTAAAAGAATCTGTTTCTATGGAGGCGGTCGCACAAGGCGGCAAGAGACTGGACGCAATCCGAACCGATATTTTGCGGACAGCGGAAACGACAGACAGCCGCAGCATTTCGGGTCTGCGCGCTTTTGATCTGACGATTGACGGCATCCGGATCTGGAATGAGGTCGGTGCAGCAGTCCTTGCGGGAGAGAGCGGTAGTGGAACGGCTGATCAGCTTGCAGAACGCTTGGAAACATGGTTTATGTATTATAAGGAGCTTTGGCGCGCGGGAAGCAGGGAGGGCGATCTTGCTCACATAGCAGAGATCGTGTTCTGGTATGCGGATCTGCTGCGCGGCAGAAGGAGACAAAAAAGGAGAAGCTAGTGTGAAAAATCGCTGCGGAATGGAGGAATCAGATGCTGGTAGGAGGAATTGAGGCAGGCGGAACAAAAATGGTGTGTGCAGTCGCAGAGACAGTGACAGCAGGTACAGAGACAAAGGTACATATTACAGACCGGATGTCGATCCCGACGGGAAAGCCGGAGGAAACGCTAAACGAGATGATCGCTTATTTTAAGAAGTGGGAGATCGGTGCGCTTGGCATCGGCTGTTTTGGTCCGGTGGATTTGGATCGAAAATCAAAAACCTATGGTCACATTATGCGGACGCCCAAAAAGGATTGGAGAGGCTGTGACGTTGTAGGAACCTTCAAGCGTGCTTTAAACGTTCCGGTGGGCTTTGACACGGATGTAAACGGCGCGGTCTTAGGAGAGGTTCTCTGGGGAGCGGCAAAGGACTGCGACACGGCAATCTATATCACGATCGGTACGGGCATTGGCGTTGGCGTTTACTGCAACGGCGCGCTGGTGCACGGTCTGATGCACCCGGAGGCAGGTCATATTCTTCTGGCAAAGCATCCGTCGGATTCCTACGAGGGCTGGTGTCCGTTTCATCCGAATTGCGCGGAGTCATTGGCAAATGGGCCTTCGATCGAGGCGCGCTATGGAAAGCCTGCGTCACAGCTTTCCGACAGGGAGGATGTCTGGGAGCTTGAGGCCTATTATATCGCGCAAGCAGTGGCAAATTATGTTCTGACGTATTCTCCGCAGAAGATTGTGCTGTGGGGCGGTGTGATGCATCAGCAGAAGCTGTTTGCAATGGTACGGCAAAAGGTAAAGGAGCTGCTTGGCGGTTATATTGCGCATCCGATGCTTGAGGAGCGCATCGAGGAATATATTGTTCCTCCGGCGCTGGGAGAGAATCCGGGAATTATGGGCGCATTTGCGCTTGGGTTACGCGAAATCAAAAATAATTATGCAGAATAGAACATCTTTTTGGGTGAAAAGATTGATTTTTTGTGTGGTTGGTCAGTGATGTGTTTGTGAGGAAAAGCCTTAATAAGGACTTTTCTCCACGAAAAGAACATACTTTCTCTTTTTTTCTGTGGAATACTTAAGAAAAAATATTCAATTATTTTTGTATAAAAAATTTGACTTTGGGAAATAATTGAGTATGATAAAGCAATGTGTTGTGGCAGCTTTGTGAGCTGCCACGCATTTTATATAAATAGTATCATTCTTGAGGAAAGGAGAAAAATGAACAAAAAAATATTGGACGCAGCCGTCGTAGGTACATTTTGTATCGGCTTGATGGGCACGGCCAACATTGGAGCAAAGAGTCCCGTACCGTCGATTGTGCAGGAGGCCGCCGCAGGAGAGGAGAAAGGCGACGTAACCGCAGGCGTGTGCAGAATTCTTTCGGAGTATTCATTTACGACAGAATCAGATGAAGAAACAGAGATTGCAAAGAAAGAGGTAATAAGAGTGGCAGAGCCGGAGCAGGTGCATACGGAGGTTCCGGCAGAAGGCAATAAAGAGGCAGCGCAGACAGAGATTTTTGAGCCTGTGGCAGAGACAGCGGCAGCTCCCGCAAACCGCTGGAATATCTCGCTGACAAAAGAAGAAATCGACTTGCTGGCAAAAATTGTGTGGCTGGAGTCACGCGGTGAGCCGGAGGTCGGACAGGAAGCTGTAGTCGAGGTAGTCTTTAACAGGATTGCTTCAGACAAATATCCGAATACACTCTACGATGTACTGAGCCAGAAGAATCCGGTGCAGTTTAGCTCATGGAAAAGCAGAGAGAGCGCAGCTCCTACGGAGAAGGAATATCAGTCCATTCAGAATGTATTAAACGGAAATACGAACATATTAAGAGATGATACACTTTATTTTTCTACGGAGCCGCTGACATCAAGACTTGACGTCAGGATTGGCGGACACAGCTTTTGCTATTAGCTGTTGTCCTATGTCATAAAAAAGAGTTATCCGGCACTCTTTTTTAATCCATTGTTTACAATATCTTAATCTAATAAATAAAACAAGTCTATTTTAAAGAAAAAGGTACATGAAACTTGTGATCCAAGCGGCAATGCCTATCAGCATGTTTACCGCGCGCAGTAATTATCTTACTACTGTTACGTTGGTTGCCTGAGGTCCTTTGGAGCCTTCTACAACATCGAATTCTACCTCAGCGCCTTCCTCCAGGGACTTAAAGCCCTCCATGTTCAGACCTGAGTAGTGTACGAATACGTCATTTCCTGACTCGTCAGAAATGAATCCGTAACCTTTTTGGTTGTTAAACCATTTTACTGTACCTTTCATCAAAAAGTACCTCCAAAAAATAATACTAACTGTTATAAACAGCTAAGAATAACATAACATAACAGGGTATAAATGTAAAGCGGTAAATTACAGTTCTTCAAAAGTAATTTCATGTCCCTTGAGGAATCGTTTGACGAGGGCATCCCACTCCTGTTCGAGGCTTTTATCGACAGAAAAAATACGGTAGGAGATTCCCGTTGTGAGCAGGAGACTGCCGTGCTGGAATTTCAGATTTAAAAACATGCCGGTAATGTCCTCCGGCGTAAAGGAGCTGCTTGTCTGCTTGAGTGTCCGTGCAAGATTTGCGGGAGAGAGCAGAAAAACAAATTTAAAATAAGAGGGAGTCCGTTTTCCCTTGATCAGATAAAAGCATTGGCTGCGGACGTGGTGAAACGGCAGACAGGAAACGCCGTCGAGTCCCTGCGCGGTGAGTTCCTCCGCGGAATAAAAGTCCGTATGCAGCGTGCCGTCCAGCTCCCACATGCAGCTGCCGCAGATTGCCGCTTCCCGGATGAGAAAATTGTCGAATGTTTCCGTGCACAGCAGCTTATGCATAAAATCTTTGATTTCCAATAGTTTGAGTGCGATCATAGGTAAACTCCGTTTTCTTTGATATGGATTGTCAACAGTAAACTAAACAACTTTTTTAAGGTTATTCATCCGATACTCA
>ERZ772969.1444-NODE-1444-length-17944-cov-4.097266_pt1 | contig 17944 bp, 27 predicted proteins | sample MGYA00511676_ERZ772969 | MGnify/ENA primary metagenome ERZ772969 (study PRJEB29015, sample SAMEA2737651) | human gut metagenome | biome: human gut; feature: human-associated habitat; material: faeces | place: China | collected 2012 ... | reverse complement strand
TGCAGAGGGTAGATTCCTCCCTCACTGCGAAATCCTATAACTTCGCCTACAAGTACGAGGACGAGAACCATCCCACCGCTCCCACACAGATAGGTCACGACCATTACACGTATGATGCCAACGGCAACCCGACGCTTGTAACCAATGACTCGACCAACGCTACCCGTGAGATGTACTGGGATGAGGACAACCGCCTGATGGTACTGTCGGATAACGGCAAAACGAGCCGCTACACCTATAACGCAGGTGGCGAGCGCATCATAAAAAGCTACGGCACGATGGAAGGCGTGTATATCAATGGCGCACCACAGGGCATCACGTTCCACGAAACGGATAACTTCACCTTGTATCCTGCAAGCATCCTCACGGTGAACAAGAACCGCTTCACGAAGCATTATTTCATCGGCTCACAGAGAGTAGCCAGCCGCATCGGCACGGGTACGTTCAATAACGTCTATGGCATAAACGGTAGCTATGTCACCGCCGGTCAGCAGGACTATGCCGAGCGCATGAACCAAATCCAGTCGCAGAAGGAAGCCTACTATAAAGAACTTGGTATTGCCCCAGGCGTACCGACGGAAAAGGGCGCCTATGGTGACCCTGAGAATACGGGTGTAGGCTATAATTCTGTCCTCACAGAGCTGGGCAACCACGACGTGCCGCAAGGCTGGGTACAGACACCGAAGCACAACGATGAGCAGGGCAGCACTCCGGGAACACCCATCAGCTGGAATGAGCCGAGTAACCCCGACGACCCACAGGCAGGGTATGGCTACATTGCCAATGACACGACAACAGAAGAGATATTCTTTTTCCATAGTGACCACCTCGGCAGCACATCCTACATCACCGATGACAAAGGTAACATCACTCAATATGATGCTTACCTTCCCTACGGTGAATTGTTAGTTGACGAACACACATCAACAGAGGAAATGCCATACAAGTTCAATGGTAAGGAGTTTGACGAGGAAACTGGCTTGTACTACTATGGCGCAAGGTATATGGATCCTGTCAAGGGTCTGTGGTATGGAGTTGATCCGCTGGCAGAGAAGTATGTAAATATCTCACCTTATCTGTATTGTCATGCAAATCCTTTAGTGCTAATGGATCCGACGGGCATGGCTGATAAAGATGGCGCATGTGAAATTGTAAATAAGTTTCTTGCAAATAGGAATACTACAAGTGTATTTAAGAATATTCCTAAGTCGGTCTTTGTAAAGGATTTATTAAAACAAATAAATGATCCTAGCTCAATTATGCAGGGAAACAATGGAACTTGTGGGGCTGCAGTACTTTGTAAATATATGGCAGAAACAGACCTCGTTTTATATGCTCAAACTGCAATTGGGTTATATACTATGGGCACTTATACTCCCAAAGGTGGACACATGACTTTGTCGGTTACAGAAGAAATGGAGAAAGGTACACTGGGAGATTTAAGCTCTCCTAATCGTGGGGGTGGTATTTCTTCAGTAGATGCGCCATAATGCAAGGTGCAATTATAAACACAAACAATTATATTGAGAGTATTAATACTTTTAAAGGTGAATCAGGCTTGAATTCATTTATGTATCCTGGATTTATAAAGCGTTTTGTAAGTGGATTTATGGGGCGGGATGAAGGCATGATGAATAATTGGCCAACGAATAATGAAATCTCTGAAATTGATTTTAAGAAGAATTTTGTTATTGCAACCACATATTATAATGTGGAGAAAGGAAGAATCGAGTCATCTTGGGGCAAGTTCAACATAGAAGTGCAATCGGTTGACAGGTGTAACCTCAATAATCTATACCTGAAAACACCGAGGGACCAGGGGACGAGACCCCCCATAAACGACTAAAACAGTGCTATTATAAAAAATAATCCTATAATTTTCTTCATCTTGGTAAAATAAATAGTTGATGCATTCCATTCATATGATTTCCAGATGTTTTGTGATGGAAGGATGAGCCCCATGACCAATATCCGATTAAGCCACTCTTATTAATACTAGTTATATTTATATAATGATTAGTTTTCCAGATATTTTTTACCTCTCGCAAAGCCGCAAAGATCGCTAAAGTTCCGCATTCCGAAGGAATCTTTGCGTCCTTCGCGCCTTTGCGAGATTGGGTCGGTTGTGCTCGTAGGGACGGGGTTTATCCCCGTCCTAACCCTCTTGTGTGTAAATAATCTCACACGGATTTCACGGATTCCACAGATTAATAAATCCGTGAAATCTGTGAGAAATAAAAGCCTACCGTGAGCACTATTCTCTAATTCTAAAATCCTTGATAATCCCCTTGCTATGGAAGAAACCCGTGAACAACAGCAGATGTACAGCATGTTCCGCTCGTGCATCTATCTGATACTGATTATAGAGATTGTGATGAACCTTCCCATCACCTCCGACAACCGCATGGTCACCTTTGTCCTTGAGCTCTTTCACCGCTTCAAGGTCTTCGACTCCGTGGCTGTCTGCAAGGTGATGGAACTCATCTGTATCACCGTTACCTGCATCGGGACGAGAGCACGCAAGAGCCTGAAATGGAATCTCAAGACGATGGTGCTCTATCCCGTCCTTGCCGGAGCATCCATGATCGTCATGTGCTTCATCTTCTATGATATGCCACTCAACGGCTTCTTTGCCGGTTATCCCCTCAACCGCTGTCTCTATGTCCTCTGTTCCGTCACCGGCACGATGCTTATCCACCAGGGCTTCGATGCCATTGCCAAATATTTGGGTATGAAGATTGGCGACGACAAATGGAATTTCGAGAACGAGAGCTTTGAGCAGAGCCGGAACAAGGAAGAGAACGAGTACAGTGTCAATATCCCTATGGTCTACTACTATAAGAAGCGCCTGAACCACGGCTGGATCAACATCATCAATCCCTTCCGTGCCACCATCGTCTTGGGAACGCCCGGCTCCGGTAAGTCCTTCGGCATCATCGACCCGTTCATCCGCCAGCACAGTGCCAAGGGCTTTGCCATGATGGTCTATGACTATAAGTTCCCGGCTTTGGCAAGGAACCTCTTCTATCAGTACTGCAAGAACCGCAAGCAGGGCAAGCTGCCCCCGAACTGCGGTTTCCGCATCGTCAACTTCACCGATGTGGAATACTCCAATCGTGTGAACCCCATCCAGCGGAAGTACATTCCCGACTTGGCGGCAGCCTCCGAGACGGCAGCCACACTGCTTGCCTCTCTGAACAAGGGCGGTGGTGAAAAGAAAGGCGGAAGCGAGGCTTTCTTCCAGAACTCCGCGGAGAACTTCCTTGCAGCCATCATCTACTTCTTTGTCAACTTCCACCCCACCGGCTATAAGAACGGTAAGAAACTCACACGCTATGTACTGTGGAATAACCGGAAGCTCCGTCTTGTCATACGCAGTTGGAGAGACTATAAGGCTTTGGATGAGCATGGCAACGTGGTTTTGGACTTCATCGACCGCAACAGCAACAATGTCTCCACCGACAGTGACGATATGTTTGTCGACTTGAACGGCTTCACCTATCTCAATGGTAATAAGCAGGAGATACGCATCGATCGCTGCTGGTACGAGGACGAGAACGGCAACGAGGTGGAGCCCGACACCATCACGGGCGAGTACTCCGATATGCCCCATGTGCTCAGCTTCTTGGGTCGCAGCTACAGCGAGGTTTTTGACATCCTCATGCAAGACCCTAAATTTTATATCCCGATATTTTGTTTTAATTGTTACAAAACACAATAACATTCTAATATGCAATGGATTATGATTAATATTGATTTCTATTAATTAGACGATTTATCAATCTGACTAAAATAATCTCAAACTTTTTTGCATCGTTTATGCTACGTTTCAAAAATATTTCCTACCTTTGCGACGTAATCTTCAACATCTTCGTTATGATAAGTCTTATAGCAAGAAAGTACGGCAAAAGCAAAGATTATATGCTTTCCGTCCGCGTCAAGTCTGGGAGCCTCAACACTGCTGTCGCTCTCGGTATATCCATTCAGCCTCAACGGTGGCAACTCATCTCTGATACCATCAAGGCAGCACGAAAGGCATATCACCGTGGCACCTCTATCTTCATCGATGACCAACTGACTTCCAACCTCTGGCTGCTTATGAAACGCCTCATGGCCGAGGACAAGACGAGCACCATAACCAAAACATCCATCGAACTGGCCATACGTGAAACGCTGCACCAGGATGAAAAGGCTGCTATCGACAAAATTAATGAGCGAAAGCGGAATGAGATCATGGGAATGATCGAGCCTGAGCAGAAGAAGCCGACCTTCCATGAATACTTTTCCATCTATGTTCAACAGCTGTCAGATGGCACGCGGCTTAAGCACAAGTCCACTAAAAAAGTTTCAATTAATACAATAAAAGGGTTCAAAAACATCGCTGCCAACATCAAACAATATGAGAAGCAGAATAATGTCATCATAGACTGGTCAGACATCAATTTGGCTTTTTTCATGAAGTTTACAGCCTTTCTCACATCAAAGAATTTAAAGGCAAATACCATTGCTTCGTATATGCAGAAGTTCCGTACCCTCATGCGGTCTGCCAAGAAACTCCATTATACTGTCAATGACGATTTCAATGAAACAGAATGGTATCCGCAGGGCGAGGAAGTGGATAACATCTACGTTACCACAGAGCGCATTATCCAGCTTTACAACGCACACCTGGACGATGAGGCTTGGGTTGTCAATCAAATAGACAGCATCCCCGACAATATAAAAAATAAGAACCAACGTGAAGGCCTCAGCGGATATTTCCGTACCGAGAAGCACCGCCGATGGCTCATGGAAGCTCGTGACATCTATGTCGTCGGTTGTCTCACCGGGCAGCGTTATAGCGACTACATACGCATCAATGACAAAATGTACGAGTATATCAACGGTCACAAGTTCATACATCTCCGACAGGAAAAGACCGGTGCTGAGGTGTATATTCCGGTTGATCCTAAAGTAGAGGCCATCCTTGCACGAAATGGCGGCAAGCTCCCTCATGTCGAACGCGAAAAACTTTGTAAGATGATGCGTGTTAATGGCCTCATGCTTGGATGGACAGAAGACGTATCATGTACCGTCACAAAGGGCAACATGTCCTATCAGGAAAACGTGCCTTATTACAAACTACTCAAAACCCACACCTGCCGACGATCCTTTGCTACAAATGCCTACCGCGCCAATGTCCCATTATCAGCAATCATGGCGGTAACCGGGCATTCATCAGAGGATATGCTGCGCCGATACCTCAAACTCTCCAACAAGGAACGTGCGCTGTTTGCTGCCGAGGAACTCGCTAAGATGCAGACATCATAGTTTGTCATGGAAAAGCCTCAGCGTTTCCTGCATAGCTTTCACCTTTCCCTCCAGGTATGCAATCCGTCTGTCTTTCTCTGGCACACCCTTAGCGTCCGCCTCATCAAAGAAGTAGCCTACTGGAACATGATAGAACTTCGAGATCTTCTCCAGTAGGTCAACTTTGAACGGACGTTCCTTGTAGATGATGTTATACATCGTCTGGTACGTCGTACCTATCTTCTCAGCATCGCCGTACTTGTCGGTGCTGCGCTCCCAAAGGGCTTTCAGCCTACCAACGTTCATCATTCTATATTAACGGGTCCTACATAATGCACATAAAGAGTAGATGACGTGCTCTTTCTAACATCAACGCTGTATATATTGCCATTACGGTTTATTCTAATATAGCTGTCATCTCCCATTCCGAAAGCCTTGTCGTCATCATGTCTATACCATGATTGTCTCTTATTGACATCAAGATAAATTTCATAATTTTCCCCCGTGCCATTGAGCTTTATAAACTTCCCTAAATCATCATTCTTGCAGGTCACCCAACAAATATTGTTGCCAGAATTGTCGAGCCATAGAACTATCGAAGTCTCGCCAGGTGAAGCCGTGTCCTGACTAATGGACCCAGCAAATCGCGCATGAGTGATTACAAGCGTGTCGTCTTGCCAAATAACTAAGTTCTTTTTAGCTGCAACATCAGCCCCGTCTCCATCGTCATCACTACTGCAACTGGTTATAAGAAATAGCCCCAAAAACAATGACATCATTAAATAAAAATTCTTCATAACTCAATCTTAAATTATTAAAAATCCCAAAATTGATTTTGCTTACCCATCATTGCATTTCATCCTATATTACCAATTGCCCTTGATAATATACGAATACCCCCAAAAACATAAAATCAATGAACTGACTTGTGTCGCGATATTAAATATCGTTGGATAACTCACACAAAGATATATCATATTTGTAAAAAACAATATTAATGTTATAATGGTTATTGCAGCATGAACAGGATTAGCTCCTAAGTAAATCCATTTAGAATTTAGCTTAACCTTGTGATGAACAGCCATATAAACATCATGGGCATACAATGACCTAAAGAAAAGCACAACAGAACAACAGAGGTTTACAATTCCGCCTGTTATAGTCTCTGCTACGCCATCTAAATGAAATGTCAGAACTATTCCAACAATGGAGAGAATAAAACACAAATAATATAGAAGCACTTGTAGCATACAAACAACCCTATTTCTTTAATGAACTGTTATCTATTATATTTTCCCTTGGTAGCTTAGCAGCTCTTTCTATTAATGGTTGAAAGACATAGTTCACCTCGTAATCTCCGTATTTCTTGATATATACAGATAGTTGCATATTGCCTTGTTTAACTTTCTGTTGGTCTCTCCTTATAAGCAATTGATCAGCTATCTTAAGTGAAAGCCCATGTCTCACCTTGTATTGCACTCTTTTCTCCTGGTCCATTTGTGCAATATGCTTGCTCAACAACTTACTTATTATCTTGTAAAACCATTCCATAGTGGTACTATCCTACATTTGCCTTCATGTCGTTCTTTTTCTTCAAACCGACAATTTCGCGAAGAACATCATTCTCCGCACGAAGTTGGATAAGTTCTTCGTTCGTGTGCATTGCCTTATCGTCTTGCGTTCCTTCCTTTCTAATCATATTACCCTTGCCTGTTAAAAGCCACATGGCATCAACTTCGAGTGAATTGACGATTTTCTCCAAGAGATCTGCCGAAGGCTTGGATGCACGCTGTTTACCAAGATAATTTGAAATACTTGTAGGAGCAATTCCTATCTTCTTTGCAAAGGCTGCTTTATTACCCTCGCAAAAGTAGTCAGCAATTTGCTGCATTCTGTCATTAATCGTCTCCATTGTTATAAATAGTTAATTTACTATATCAATAAGTATATTTACTTGTTTGTATCAAGTAGATTGATTATCTTTGCACCATAAAGTTAATTAATTAATTTAATATGAGCAAGCAAGTACAGAAAAAAAAGCCAGTGTTGCCTACCCTCAGGGAAATGCCAGTCGGCACATCAACCGACTTCCCGTTGGCGCGTTTCAATTCCGTACGCTCATCGTGCGTCATTGCGAATATGCAGTACGGCGTACGTTGCTCCACTCATATTGACCGTCAGGCCAACACCATCACCGTAACAAGAGAAGAGTAGGAGAAAGCTATGGACACAGCACTACAAAATATTATGGTCACGCGCAACGCAAACGCGCTGCTCGTCATAACGGCCAAAGACCTCAGCGAATTCGCCGACGCGCTCATCAACCGCACCCGTCAGGTCGTTGAGGCCGAGTACAAGGATCAGTACTACACCGTTAAGGAGCTCGCCACGCTGCTCCATGTCACACAGGCCACCATCTACAACTTCGCACGTCAAGGAAAGCTCAATCCTATCAAGGTCGGGGCGCGCACCGTCTTCAGCCGCTCAGCCGTCAACGATGCCATCAGCCAGGGATTGCTTGGCAGATATATACACAAATAACCCTCAAAAGCATATACAGTATGAAAGAATTAATTTCCATCCTCACAGCAGCCAACGAGCATTTTACCCGTTCTGAGCGCGTCGTCTATGGCATTGTATATCCACTTGCCATAATCGTACTTACGATCTTAGTCCCGGCACTATTTGAAGCATGTATTTTTTAAACACTATTATAACACAAATGATTGAACCATAGGGCTGCCATGTCGTGAGACACACAGCCCTTGCACAGCCGCTCTAAAAACAGTTCACTATGACAAAGAAGCTTATCCTCCATAAAGGCATCGTGGCTACCTGCCGCGATTGCAACCATGCCATTCTTGTGCGCACCGAGCCCAACAATCCAGTGCTCGCACAGTGCAAGCTGCGTCCTACCTCGCAGCATCCGCACAGTCGCTACGTAGTCAACGTGGCATCTGCTCCTGCCTGCCCCATGTTCGCTATTTGTAGCGACTCCAGCCGTCCCGTCAGCACGGTAAATTGGCGGGAACAATAAAGCTAATAAAGCAAATGGTTTTTTGGGTTTCAAACTATGGAAAGTTTTATCCTATACACATCACAGTACCCGGCCATAAAAAGCCTCAGCAAGTCCGCCAAGGGGGAACTATTGGAGGCTCTTTATCAGTACGCCTTGACAGGAAAGATACAGTCTTTCTCGAATCCCGAGACAGAAATGGCTTTCAATTTCATACGCATACGCATTGATGAAAACGATGCTAAGTATCTGTCTGTGTGCGAGAAACGGCGTGCTGCGGGGCGCAAGGGTGGACGACCGAGGAAGGGAAACCCCAAGAACCAAGAGAAAGCAAATAAACCAAATGCTTTTTCAAAAAGCAAAGCTAAGCAAAAAAAGCTTACTGATACTGATACTGAAAGTAGAAGTATCAGTATAAATCCTGATACTTCATCTGATACTTTAGAAAGTAAAGTAGCAGATGCTACTTTACAAAAAAAACAAAAAAAAGAAAACGCGCATGAGCCGGATTTACCACAGGTCGAACAAGTCTCATACGACGATCAGCGGCAGGCGGTAAAGAACTGGGAGTTGTGGTACACGCAGATCATCAAAATCTTCAACGAGGCAATATCCGCCAATGAGTCTGCCATACGCCCAGTGCGCACTATTTCTGAGTCACGTCGCCAGGCTCTGCGTCTGCTGTGGCAAAAGTATCACTACAACGGCAATCAGTTCAAGCAGGCTTTCGGCAATATAGCCCGCTCCAACTACTGCAACGGACGCACAGCTGACCGCCGTCGCCCCGTTGACTTCGACTGGCTCATCCGGGAAGAGAACTTCAACCGCGCCTACGAGGGTAGCCTGTAGTTGCGTGCCGCGCCTTTCCAAGGCGCGGGGCCTCATCCAAGCAAATAATTTAATCTTCAAATAACAGCAATTATGCCAAAACATTATCAACACAAAGAGTCCGAGTTGCAAATCCAGTGCGTCCGCTGGTTTGCCTACGAGTATCCGCATCTTCGCATGCTGCTCTATCACTCGAAGAATGAAGGCACAGCCAACGGACGCGTCCAGGGAGCAATCGCCAAGGCCGAGGGTGTCGTAGCCGGCGTGGCCGACCTCATCCTGCAGGCCCCGTCAGAAGGCGGCTTCTCATGCCTCGCAATTGAGATGAAAACGCCAACAGGCCGTCAGTCACCAGATCAGAAGATGTTCGAGCTGTATATCAAAGCCGCATATGGCAAGTATGTTGTCATCCGCTCCTTTGATGACTTCAAGGCTATTGTCAAGGAATACGTCTCCGGCATCTACGAAGACGTTATCACTGCCGCACGAAGTATCTACAAGGCGCAGATCGAGGCTGAGAACGAAAAAGCCCGCGAACGCATGCGCAAATTGATCAACGCCAACAAATAATCTTTGCAGCTGCATGGAGAAGCAAGTCAAGGTATTTTATGGAACCGGCATCATCCAGGCAACGCTCCTGGAGATGGTCACCGAAGGCGTCCTCAAAGGATGGGCAAAGTTGCGTCTTCGCGACGGGTCTGTATGCTATATGGCCGAGAGATGGTTAAACCTCGAGGCCTCTTCCGATACCGATTGGCGTGCCTACCTCAAAGTCCATTGGGACAACGGGCGCAACCATCTGCGTACCGACTGCCTCAACGAGTTCTACACCATCTTTCGCCGTGCAGCTGCTGCATACTTCAACAAACAAAATCATGAGCAAGATAAAGATAAAAGTCACCATCAACATGGAGCACATGAGCCGCGACGAGCAAATACGGTTCATCATACGTATGGCCGACAAAGGCCTGCTGCCGCCCTGCCCGCCGGAGATAAGACAGAAGTACGAAAAACCGGCAAACAAATGAAGCCCGTGCAACTGTCACTGTTCCCTGATTTATAAATTCAAACAGCTATGGAAGAATTCTATTATGTCAAGGTGGAAACCCACCACAACAACATCAAAGGTCAATGGATTGCAGAAGAAGCAAAGGCGCAATTCAACAACACCGTTATAGAGGCCAATGACTATCCCGAATTGCTTAGCTACCTTCAAGGTACTGTGTACGCTGGAAAAGAGAACTTCCCGCGCTGCACGTACGACAACATTGAAGAGTACGAGGCTCCGATTGACAAAAGTGGCATCAGGTACATTCGTTATTCCGCTCGCAAGTCCGTGGACTATCCCGATGTCACTCTCATTCTCACGCCAGTCAGAATGCTGGACTTCTAATTTTGTACAATCATGAGCTATCCAAATCAATACGTCGGCGGTCTCTCACCAAAACGGAAGGCACGCCGGTGGAAATCCAAGAAGTGGTTCAAAGTCCGGCACATGGAGGACCTCTGCGACCCACGCGCACGCCTCATCCCGATATATTCGTCGGGGGGGTACTAAGAAATAATCCCACGCTATTGCCATTGGCGTTCTACATCTATTGCGTCTATAGTAACTATAGCATCTATCCCAACTATAACTCCAAATAAACATCAATCATGGAAAAAGATACAAACAAAGAATATATCAACGTACTTACCGACACCGGTAAGACAGCACTCCTGCTCTTCTTCATGGCATGCTGCAAGGAGGGAGAGGGCGACAACATGGAGATAACTCCTCAAAAGCACAAAGAGGGCGACCCGCTGTTCTATGGTCCTGACTTCAAGCCCTATGCCTTCTACCATGAAGGCCTCTACCTTGAAGTGTCCTTCGAACGGCCTTCTTGGGTGTCCGACATCTTCGACAGATACAGTCCTTTCTTCGGCAACTATATCGGCCCGGATGTGGCCATTGATGATGACGATGATGAAGAAAGAACCGAAACCTACACCTTCCGCCTGACTGACTGTCTCGACCCTCTCACAGACAAAGTTAACTATGCAGAGGAGGAGATGTAGCAGCTATGTTCAGTATGCAGCGGCTGTGCCGCTGCTTTAATAACAAATTATATGGGGAAAATCAGAGAAATAGAAATCACTGGCAATAACTGGAATGAAATCATTAAGCTTCCATGCTTTTCAGCTATTGAAAAGAAAGGCGGTAAATTTGGTATCCCAGTTTCATACTGGGTTGTTATAAAACCGGATATGCACATCTACAGTCGTACCGAGGCAGGATTTATGGTTTCCGTTTTGGATGCGGGAGAGAGAAAAGCTTCGAAAGCATTGTTTAATGAGGCAGAGCGACTTGCCAGTGAATGCCGCGCTACAGTTGGTGACAAGTTAATCGAGTATGATGATAACAAATGGCAAGTACGAAGAAAGGAGTAGGAGAATGAAACCAATTCTTGATGCTTGTTGTGGTGCACGTAAATGTTGGTATGACAAGTCCAACCCGAATGTTGTGTTCATGGACAACCGCAAGGAGATTTGCACCTTGTCCGATGGCAGAACGTTAGAAGTAAACCCCGACATCGTTGCTGATTTCCGTCACATGCCATTTGAAGACAAAACTTTTAGCCTTGTGCTGTTTGACCCACCTCACTACAGATAGTGCGGTGACAATAGTAATCTCAAAAAAAATTATGGCCGTCTGCCGAAAGACTGGGGCAATTATATTGGGCAAGGATTCGAGGAGTGTATGAAGTGCTTAAAGAAAATGGTGTTCTCGTATTCAAGTGGAATGACCAACAGATTAAGTTGAAGACAATTATGAAATATATTCCATATAACCCACTTTTCGGACATCTCACAGGACGGAGTGGACATACATACTGGATTGTATTTATGAAATGAAAATCAATAATAAAATTCAAAACTATGACTAAAGAAAACATTACCATCAGCAAGCAAGCCTTGCTCAAAGCCTATCGTGAGGCTGAACCATCACAGAAAGAGTTCATGAAGCAGCTCTTCGGTGCAGACAAATTTCCTTCCAACGTCATGGAGCGAGTCAAGACATTCAAAGATGCCGTCAACGAACTTGGCGACCACTATCTCAAACATCAACAGCAGCCGTCCCTCTTCCCGGACAACGGATAATATTGGTGATGAGTTAGTCCAATACGATGATGGTACGTGGCAAATAATAGGAAAATAAATTATGAAGGCAAAACGCATCAAAAAGCTCCGCTCACAGATAAAACACTATTATGCACGATCAGCCGCAGGCCTTTTCGGCATATACACCGGTAAGTCCGACATGATGGTAAATGGCACTGTCATCTATGGAAAAAATCCATGTGATGCCTTACGCCGTGCACGAAGACACCTGTACATCGCAGGCAGCGATCACTTCTACGGCAACAATACCACATGCAGATGGGCTCAATATGCCACCATGCCCGTAGATAAGCCGACGGATAGAAACATAGAATATTGGAATTAAACATTATGGAAAAACAATCCGAATTTACAACCCCCTGGCACGACCCTGACAAAGAGCTGCCACCAACCGACACTACTGTCATTGTCGTCATCCCTCTTCCTGCCGACTTTCGTAAATACGGCATAACCGATACCGTCCGTCCCTCGCCTGATAATCGGGATCCCCATGCCTACTACGACAAGTATGGCTTCGAGGAGCTCCTTTATACCCCCGTCGCCTGGGCATACAAGCCCGACTTTCCGAAGTGGCTCACGGATAAACTCTCCAAAGCGCGGGTCAAACCGCTTCTATAAACATCTATAGTGTCTATACCCTCTATAACATCTATAAATTCTATAATCCCCATCACTATGCCAAAAAAGTATAAACCCATCATCCGTGTCACTCCTGTGACCTTTTCCAACGGGAAGCCCACCAAATATCAGGCTTTCGGACAACTCCCCAACGGCGATGTCCGCATCATCGGCAACCCGTGTTCCAACCCGACGCTCGCCATTCGCTCACTCAAAGCACAGTGCCGTGCTTTCGCCGAATGCGCCTGCCGGGTCATTGAGGCCATCGACGAACAGTATGCGGCAACAGACAAGCAAAAGAAGTAACACTTTATCACCGTCATAAATGGCAATTCCCATAAATTAGCGCATTATGAAACGAAAGTTATATCTCTTCACCGCATGGCTGCACGAGTACTTCAAGCACCCATTGCCCAACGTACGAACAGCCGACTACGTAGTGCCCAACCGGCTCTACGACAACTTCGGCAACGTCTGTATCTGTGTGCCACACACACACAACGAGCAGAAGCATCTTGCACGCTGGCCCGACCGGGCCATGCCGCTGCCATTGCTCCTGCAGGCCGCCCATTCCCCCAATCCGCTCCATGAGCTCGACAATATGTATGCCCAGCTCTTCGACAGGATTAAGACTGAGGACATCCCGGCCCACTGCAATTTCTGCGACTTCTACCGTTACGGACTACCATGCCCGCTGCACAATCACTTCCGCGACGGATCGGCCGTTTGCGACACACATAAGTACATCATCATTAAACATCAGAAATGACAGACAAACATACCATCAGCCTCAACCACCGACAGCGCCGTTATCTCGATGCCAAACGCAAGCGTGAGGCTAAGAAGCAAAAAGGCAAGCCCAACGCCAACCGGGTTGAGCTCACCGATCATATCGTCTATACTGACGACTCCTACAAGGACCGCCACAAGGTCTCTGGCGGTAAGGCCATGGAATATCTCAAAAAGCGCATCGCCGACAAAAATAGGATATTTCACTTGCCAAAGTTCATCAATTCTAAACGAAAGAAGTTCCTTACCACCGCACTGCTCGTCAACCGTGACGGACATCAGCGTGACTTCCTCCCCGACAAGAAGCCACGGCACTGCCTCCTTGTTCATCGTGACATCGCCCGCGCCCTGATCTCCGGCTGCTGTATGTTCGCGCGCATCACGTCAAATGTCGATGACGACAACAACATCATCGACGGCTCGTGGGCGATAGTCCCTGCTGAGTATCGCATGATGCAAGCCACGACCATACAGACGCTACGCCGCCGTCCTTTCTGGTTCCTCCGTCGCTATCATTATGAGATAAGCTTCGACGGGCGTGTGCAGCCGGCCCATCTGCTTTTCGACTACGGTCTCAACCCTGAGGCCCGCCGTCAGCGGCTATACGTCACCCGTGAGTACGTTCCTATCCGTGGCACCGACAAACAGAACGACTACTTCCGCCTCTGGCTCAACAAGCCAGTCTCCACAAAGTAGCCCCGTTGCGTGCCGCGCCTTGGGTTTCCCTCCGTTGCGTGCCGCGCCTTTCAAGGCGCGGACATCTGCCTCCCCCGTTCAGTATGCCGCTGCTGTGCAGCGGCCTCAACAACCATCAACAAAGATCAATCATGAAACAGCAAATTCGTTACCGCGGCCTCTCCCTTGCCAAGGATGAGCAGGCCGTGCAGAATGGTGAGCTTTCACTCTGTGCCAACGTTGAACTCCACGACGGTGCGCTGCGGCCCTCTGTTCTCTCAGGCACCACCATTGCCAAGCGTCTTGCCGATGCTGACGACAACGACTGCCAACTCATCTACGTTCACGTCACCACTGCCTATACTCATATCATCGCTTACTGCGACGTCACCATGCGCCTCTCCTGGTTCCAAAAGGACGGCACGCTCGGCGGTACCATCGGACACGACTTTGGCGGCGGCATTACATCTATCGACTCCATAGGAAACACCCTCGTTGCCATCGATAAGGACGGCATACACTACATCTTATACAAGAACAATGACAACACCTATAAGTATCTCGGACAGAAACCGCCGTTCCTGTCTATTGAGTTTTCTCTTTCCAACAACTATTCAGCCGACTATGAGACAGGCGGTATTTCGGTCAACGGGTCAGCTGAGGGTTTCGATGCTGCCTTCCAGCAGACCACAGTGTCCTGCAATGATGCCTTTAGCCCGTCAACGAAAACAACGGCTTATAATAAGGGAGAAACTCAGCTGAAGGTCAAGACGGAGAAGCAGGCCGACATTACTGAAAACGTCTGTGCGCTGGTCAACCGCACCAATAGCAAGATTGCCAAGGACGGTCATTTCTACGCCAACTTCTTCATCCGATATTGCTACCGGCTCTACGACGGTTCCATGATCATGCACTCTGCACCTGTCTTCATGCCGGTGCTTGTGCCTGACAACTACCTGGTCTATGTCTGCAATGCTCACATGGATGACGACCACACCGTGGGCCTCGACGACACTATAAATATTCACCGTAAGGATACCAAAGGGAAAGAATATGCTTTCAAAATCAATAAGCTCACATTCATGTACTACCCTCGCAACGTCTCTGTCAAATACACATGGCGTAACGATAATAGTACCGCTGAGGCTCTCAAAGAATGGAGCGACATCGTTTCTTCCATCGACGTGTTCATCACACCGCCCGTCACACGCACAGATCCTGCACAAACCATCAAGACATGCGTCTATCAGCCTGACAACTGGGGATTGAACGCTCAGAATGCGGCTGGACTCTACAATACATGGGAAAACGTTTGGTACTACAACAACAATACCGACCGGGAATGCAAGACTACCGTTGCCTTCCCCGGACTTTCTAACAAAGGTTACGCAGATAAGATTGCCAATCAGTCGACTTTCTACAGAGTTTGTTCATTCAAGACAGATGACATTGGCGGTACGGGTGAGGAGCATACACTTCCCGTCGATCAGTCAGTAGTTGAAAACGTCTCTACGCAGGAACAGATGCGCGACGATTACAAGTCTCATAATTTCATCTATCCGAAAGGTTGCTATGTCTATAACCACCGCCTCAACCTCTACGGACTCTATGAGCGGCTGTTTGCCGGTTTCACTTTAGGGCAAATGTTCCCGTATGGAATTTTCACAAAAGCCGGATATGATACGGCTTGCCTGGTCAAGAAAAACGTCGTGCGCCTCAACACTGACAATGGATATAAGTACGTTGAGAATGTCTATAACATGATGAATTCCACACTGCTATACATGCTCTTCAATTTTCCGCTTTTCTATCCGGATGCCCGTGCCGACCGTATGTATGTAAATTATGTAACCTACGACACGTCAATGCCACCTGTAGCAACGGAACACTGGGCCGAATTTAAGCTCACTGCCTGCAACGAACTCAACGGTTCCATGCATGTGGGGGCATTCACTACCGACTATCCAACAACCTCGGCTCCATCATACAAAGTAGATGATGTTGTCACCATGTACAACCGCATCTACACCTCTGAGCAGAACAATCCCTTCTACTTCCCTGTTGAGGCTATCAACAGTGTTGGTACCGGCGACATCATCGGGCTGGCTGCCACTACCCGCGCCCTCTCACAGGGTCAGTTTGGCCAATACCCGCTCATGGCCTTTACTAAAGATAGTATCTGGGCTCTCAACGTGTCCTCGTCCGGCACTTATTCCAGCATCCATCCCATCAGCCGTGAGGTCTGCGTCAATGCCGACTCCATCTGTCAGCTCGACCAGTCTGTGGTCTTTGCCACAGATCGTGCGCTGAACAAAGTTGCGGAGTCATCGGTGGCCTCTTTCTCCGACATTCTCGACGGACCGTTCTTCTCCGTCGCCAAGGCACTGCCAAAGCTCTATGACTACTTTAACAACGGTGCGCACACGTCACACGACATGGTTGAACTCATCACTTTCAGCACTCCGCCTATTGAATACTTCAAAACGGGAAAGATAATCTACGACTTCGTCAACAACCGTATCATCGTCCTGCCTGTTAAATGGGAGCAGGAAAAGGAGATCGCACTGGTCTATTCCATCCGCGACGACACCTGGTCCACTATGCTTGTCGAGAAACCCATGGCCGTACTCAATTCCTATCCATATCCTTACATCCAAAAACGGGACGGGACGGTTCTTGTCATTGATAAAAAGTATGACTACACCGACGCTTCACTCCATGATGGTCTCATCGTCACGCGGACGCTGACTGTTGACCAAACCATGCTCGCCATCACAGGCTTCGACCAGCAGACAGATGCCGCAACCGCACCGCTGATCTTCATCTTCGGCTCCAACGACAACCGAACCTGGCATTACGTCGGGCGCAAGCGGGCTATGCTTGCCGACTATCTTCCCGCTCACCCTTACCGCTTCTTCCGGCTCGCCCTCTCTTTGAGCCTCAGCCAGTCAGAGAAGTATTTCCAAACCAATCTCGAAATCACCCAAAAATACGAAAAACTATGAAGAAACTCTCCAAGGCGGCATCCTCCCTCATCTACCGGCTGCGTTCCCGTGGCTACCGTATAGACACTAAGGCGCGTACCATACTCGTAGCCGTTAACGGGAATAATGAACTTCCCGATTTGTCGCCCCTCAACCGCTTGCGCAAAGAGTTCGGTTTCCAGGTACTTACTTCTCTGACTGAAGACACGCTACGCGCCCGTGTCTATATCTCCGGCCCCATAGCTCATTACGACCTTGATGAGCGCAAGGCAGTCTTCAAGACTGCAAAAAAGCAGCTGCGCAAGTTAGGCTATCTACCTGTCAACCCTATGGACAATGGTCTCCCTCAGCCCGGCGACTGGCGCGACCACATGCGGGCCGACATCGCCAACCTCCTCCGATGTCAGTACATTTATTTCCTGCCCGGCTGGCAATACTCTAAAGGCTGTCGTCTCGAACTCGATGTGGCTATGTCCTGCGGCCTCAAAGTCCTCAAATTCTGATCTCGCCTATAGCCTCTATCTTTGTCTATAGTATCTATGACTTCTATAGCTTCTATCCCCTCTATAAACCAAAAACCGCC
>ERZ772969.1442-NODE-1442-length-17961-cov-4.009159_pt1 | contig 17961 bp, 15 predicted proteins | sample MGYA00511676_ERZ772969 | MGnify/ENA primary metagenome ERZ772969 (study PRJEB29015, sample SAMEA2737651) | human gut metagenome | biome: human gut; feature: human-associated habitat; material: faeces | place: China | collected 2012 ... | reverse complement strand
TACAATGAACAAGCTCATTGTATTGCCAACTATCTTTTTATGGCTGAACTGTTACAATAAAAGGCATAATGTAATATGTGAATGTTGCATTATGTCTTTTATTGTTATATTATGATATCAGGGTCAAGCCATCAGATAGCAATTTGTAAGTAAACATATATTGCTATCTGCTTTTGACTAGTGTATCATATTATAAAAATATAAATATTGTTGGTGAATTGACAATAAACTGCCATCAAAGGAGATTATAGTAGGGATAAAGTATGAGAAATAAAATTTCTTATACCATGCACGAAGATAGTGCATGAATGGTGATAAGTATAAAATATTATGATTTTTATACTTATTTGGGTAAAGTGTAATAATGAGAAATGGAGAGTAAATATGTATAAGATGGCAGAAAAAATGAGAAGAGGTATTAGTTTTTTAATGATTGTTCTGGTCTTTCTGGCAATGGGTATGGCAGGGGTCAGGACTTCGGCAGCAGAGAAGAATACTACAAGCATAAATTCAATTAGAAACAGAAATAAAAAAAGTGTTGATGAATATGAGTTGAGCAAACAAAAAGATGAGATAATCGTAAAGGAAAAGAAAAGGTTATCTGTTCTGAATATAAAAAGAGAATGTAATATAGAATTTAGCAGTTCAGACACTAATGTACTTGGTGTAAAAAAATTATCAGATAATACCTGTGAATACCGTGGAAAAAGAGTGGGAAGTGCTGATATAAATGTCAAGATAACAAAGCCGGGATTTTTGTTTATGCCGGATACCACTTATTTGAAATGCAGAGTAGAAGTATCGCCAAAAGCCGTCAGCATACGCTTTACAAAAAAGAAAATTAAAATAAAATCAGGTAATTCAAAAAAGCTTAAACTGACGACCAGACCAAGTATTTCAAAGGAAAAAGCAACATTTGTGTCATCTGATACAGATATTGTGCAAGTTGATTCAAAGGGCAGGATTACGGCAGGATTTATAGGAACTGCTACAATAACTGCGAGAATATCAAATGGAAAAGTTGCAAAGTGCCGTGTTGAAGTAAGAGCACCGGGCAACAATAAAAAACAAAAGAATTAAAATGTTTTAATTTAAGGAGATGAGGTGTACCATGCAGTATATTTTAATAGCTGATGATAATAAGGATATAACTGATATTTTGTCTGTTTATGTAAAGAAAGAGGGGTATGAGCCTATTATAGCTAAAGATGGAGTTATGGCAGAGGATATGTTTTTTAAATACGAGCCAGCGGCGGTTCTTCTTGATGTAATGATGCCTTTTAAGGATGGATATGAAGTATGCAAGAGCATAAGACAAAAGTCGGCAGTGCCTATTATCCTTATAACGGCAAGAGGTGAGGATTACGACAAGATAATGGGACTCGATATAGGTGCAGATGATTATGTAGTAAAACCTTTCAGCCCAAGTGAAGTTATGGCTAGGCTTCGTGCAGTACTGCGCCGTATAAACCGTGATGAAGTATCAGTTGGCTCAGATTCGGTATTAAGAATAAACAATATGGAGGTAAATCTGGACGAGTATTCTTTTATGATAGATGGAAAAAAGATTCCACTTACCAAAAAAGAAGTAGAGACAATGTGGACACTTGCAGGCAATCCAAACAAAGTATTCACGAGAGATAATCTTTTAGACAGTCTTTGGGGATATGATTATTATGGAGACAGCAGAACAGTAGACTCACATATAAAGAGACTCCGTGCAAAGATAGATTCAGTGGAACATCCGGCGTGGAGTATAAAAACAATATGGGGGGTAGGCTACAAATTTGCGATCAATGAAGAAGATATGTAAAAGAATATCCGATAAAATAAAAGGCAATGACATATCTATAAGGATATATGTATCATTTGCCTTTGTTTTGATATTTACGGGGTTGCTGACTGGTGCAATATTTATAAATTTATATCAGAAAAATTATGTTCGTTCCTATACGGAGCTTCTTACAAAACAAGGGAAAATGATTTCAAAGCGTGTTTCTAAATTTGCAAGTAAGAAAAAACAATCACAGTTTCAAAGATATAATGTATATATGGACGAAATAGAACAGGCGGAAAAAACTGACATATGGATAGTTAGCAATGAACAGGCAGAAAATCCCTTAGATGAGGACTATACAAATGCTGAAATTTCAAGAGAAACCATTACAAAACAGATGGGTATTGTAATGGAAAATGCATATAAAGGACAGATTTCCTCAAATGCAGCTTATGACCAGGTATATGGAATGGTAATATTATATGTCGCTGTTCCAATAAAAACCGTTAAGACAAAAGAGGTATGTGGAGCTGTTCTTATGGTGTCGATGGTAGACAAGCAGACGATGGGAATAGATGAGGGAAAATATCTTATAAGCATAAGCCTTTTTATATCGGCTGTCATATCAATAGCTTTAGGGTTTGCATTTTCAAAATACCTTTCAAGACCGCTTGAAAAAATAGGAAAATATATAAATCGGATAGCGGCAGGAGATTATTCAGGGATAAATGTAAAAAAGCCGGGAAGTCAGATAGGTAAGCTTGAAAATAATCTTGATGATCTTTCAAAACGGCTGTATAAAGCAAAAACTGAGCGTGAAAATCAGGAACAGCTTCGTATGGACTTCTTTGCAAATGTTTCACATGAACTAAGAACTCCTATAACTGTTATGCGTGGTTATACTGAAACTTTAAATGACGGAGTCATAACGGATGAAGTTATGGTAAATGAATATTACCGCAAAATGCTCATAGAATGTCGCAGTATGGAAAGGCTGGTAGGGGATCTGTTCATTTTGTCTAAAATGCAAAACCCTGATTTCAAGATAGAAAAAGAACCGGTCAGCATCAGACAGGTATTTGGTGATGTGCTCCGCAGTGCACGCGAGATAGCAAGAAAGAAAAATATAACCATAACTCAGAAATTATCAGTGGATGATGAAGAACCCTGCATGATTCTTGGAGATTATGAAAGACTCAGACAGATGTTTATGATAATAATAGACAATGCCGTCAAATTCTCGTATGAATCAGGGGAGATAATAATCTCCATAGAAAAAAGAATTACACCAAAAAAACAGGTAAAGATATATGTTTCGATACAGGATTTCGGAGTCGGAATATCAAAAGAAGCGTTGCCATATATATTTGAAAAATTTTATAAATCAAAGTTGAAACAAAATCAGAAAGGAACCGGACTTGGTCTTATGATTGCAAAGCAGATAGCGTTAAGACACGGCTGTGATATTATGGTTGAAAGTGAGATAGAGCAAGGAACAAAATTCTCTTTTGAGTTTGAAGAATGTGTTTCGATGGATGAATATGAATAAATATTAAAAATGTGGTTGTATTTTTTTACGAAAGTGTATATACTATTAGTAACAAAAGCATACATGCCTGGGGTGTTCGATACTCCTGATATTTTGAACCTACACTTTTGAATTGGGATTCCTATATCTATATGAGGATGCCAAGCCGCCACCTATAGCAGCGGAAGGCAGAATCATATGTGCGGTTGCCCACCTAGCACTTGCTAGGACTCAAAATTCGGGACACGGCACTTTGGGTATGCTTTTTTTTGAATAAAAATACTTAACGACAGTTAAAAATGAAATGGAGGAAACAAAAGTGGCACAGAAAGGTGATTTATTATCATTCCGTCCGGACATAAAGGTACTGGACGCAACAATTCGTGACGGAGGTCTTGTCAACGATTTTTATTTTACAGACGAGTTTATCAGAAATCTTTATCTTGCAAATGTAAAGGCAGGAGTAGATTATATGGAATTTGGCTATCGTGCCGACAAAGAAATGTTTGATGCAAACAAGTTTGGAAAATGGAAATTTGCTGAAGATGACACTATCAGAGAAATTGTTGGTGATAATAACACAGACCTTAAGATTTCCATTATGGCAGATGTAGGAAGATGTAACTATAAGCAGGATATACATGACAGGGCAGACAGTCCTGTAGACCTTGTAAGAGTAGCAACATATGTGAACACTATGCCGGCAGCACTCGATATGATAGAGGATGCTCATAAAAAGGGATATGAGACTACTTGTAATATTATGGCTATCTCAAATGCAAAAGAGTCAGATATAAACACTGCACTTGAGATGCTCGGAAACAGTCCTGTTGATGGAATTTACATAGTTGACAGCTTTGGTTCTCTTTTCCCTGAGCAGATAAGAAAAATATCAGAGCAGTATATGGAAATCGCTGATAAGTACGGCAAATATATCGGTATGCACGCACACAACAATCAGCAGCTCGCTTTTGCAAATACTATAGAGTCATGTGCACAGGGTGTATCTTACCTTGATGCAACAATGGGAGGAATGGGCAGAGGAGCAGGAAACTGTCAGATGGAGCTTTTACTTGGTTTCCTTAAAAATCCACAGTACAATCTTTTCCCTATAATCAAATTTATTGAAGAAAATATTGAGCCGCTCAAGGCAGCAGGAGTTGAATGGGGATTTGCTATTCCATATCTTCTCACAGGTCATTTAAACCAGCATCCGCGTACAGCTATCGCAGCTATGAAAGCCGGAAGAAAAGACTATACGGAGTTTTATCGTGAGATTATCGACAGAGATGATTGATAAAGTTTCGATGTTCACATGAAAGTGTGGGTAAAACAGTTTTTTAAAATTGTTAAGAACATAACCGCGGATATGTTGTGAGTGAGCAGAAGACATAAAAATTTGGTAGAGGAAGTGTCATAAGTTTTCTATTACAGCTAACAGAAATGTAAAGCCTGACTGTTATTGTAGTGAAAACGGGCACTTCCTTTTTAATATTATCTTTTTATGGCTGAACTGTTACTGGGATTATAATAATTGTGATTATAAGAAAAGTGTACTATAATAAAAGCGAGTTGTTATTAACACCTGCGGTGCGGACGACAACCAAAATGCCGCAAGGCAAAATATAGAAAATATTAAGGGAGAATAAAAGTGAGTATAGATAAAAAGAACGAAAAGCCCATAGGAGTATTTGATTCAGGGGTAGGGGGGATAAGTGTACTTAGAGAACTGGTAAAGATAATGCCAAACGAAAATTATCTGTATTTTGGGGATTCAATAAATGCTCCCTACGGAACAAAAGAAGTCAGTGTGATAAGAGAGCTTACTATAAAAAATATTGAGAAACTGTTGGATATGGGTGCAAAATCGATAGTAGTAGCTTGCAATACTGCGACAAGTGCCGCAGTAAGAGTGCTCAGGCAGATGTATCCTGAGATACCGCTTGTAGGTATAGAACCGGCAATAAAACCCGCCGTTGAATATAAGGAAAAATCGAGAGTGGTAGTGATGGCTACACCGATGACTTTGAAACAGGAAAAATTTCAGAACCTTATGAAAAAATATGAAAATCAGGCAGAAATAGTGCCGCTCCCATGTCCGGGACTTATGGAATTTGTAGAGAGAGGCGATTTAGAAGGGGAGGATCTTTACAACTATCTGTCGATTTTATTTGGTTCGGTAAACAGTAAAAAAATTGACTCAGTTGTACTTGGATGCACACATTATCCATTTGCAAAAAAAGCCATAGAAGCTGTAGTTGGTAAAGATGTGCAGATATTTGACGGTGGTGAGGGAACAGCGAGAGAAATGCGAAGAAGGATGCAATGTGCATCACTTATAAATCCTTCTAAAGAGAAAGGAACGGTGAAATTTATAAATAGTAAAGACACTGAAGAGGAAAGAGAATTATGTGAATTTTTATTAAATTTGAAAATGTGATGATATAAGGGTGAAAAATAGGCGGTAATGAATTATATAAGTTTAAGAGAGGAAATGGGTTAGGGTAAAATGGTAAATAACAGGGAAGATATTGAGGAGTGTTTTCTAAAATGTCCAACAGAGACAAGGCAGTCTTTTATGGCAGCTTTACAGATGGTGTATGATGAGGTTTTTGAAATAAATCCATATGATGACTGTGTATATATTTTAAATAGCAGATATGATACAGCTATGTGCGGCATGACGGTATGTTATTCAGATTTTTTTGGGGAATATGTAGATGCTATGGTTTACTTATATGATTGTGAGGAATTCATATCAGATTTTGAGCCGGAGGCATTAAGGAAATTTGCAGAGTCAGAGGATATGAAACAGGAGAAGAAATTTGTAAGACTTAGAACAGATACAAATAAAAAAGAATGGTATATAGCTACATTAATAAAAAATCCGGCTGACAAAAGAAGAATCATACTTCTGATGAAAAACGAAAATGAAGTATGTATAAATGAGATGCAAAAAAAGGCAATCATGGAGGACTATGATTATGTAATAGGTATAAATATACAGAATGAAAAGATAAGCATATACAGCAACAATGAAGCAAAATATGGACATTCAACATTATATAATGTCTTTTATGAAAAATTTTTAAACCAGCGAATAAAAAAATATGTATTAAGTGAGTATGCCGAAAAAATATCAGAAAAAATGCAGCTTGAAAATATAAAAAGACAGTTAGAAAAAAATGAAGTTTACATATGTTACGCAACTATGCAATATCGTGGAGAAATATTTCATAAAAAATTCAGGTTTGTGTATCTTGATGACAAGAAAGAAACAATACTTCTTTCACAGATGGATGTGACTGAACAGATAGAAAGGGAAGAAAAGAAAAATGATGCGGTAAAGATTGCCGTTCAGGAAGCAAGAAAGGCAAATGAGTCAAAGAGTTATTTTCTTTCAAGGATGAGTCATGATATGCGTACACCGTTAAATGCCATAATAGGCATGGACATGATAGCGGCATCACATATAAATGAAACAGATAAGGTTATGGAAAGCTTAAACAGCATACTTTATTCAAGCAAAAATCTTCTGGAGCTTGTCAACGAAGTGCTTGATGTAAGTAATTTTGAGCGTGGAAAGTTTTCGCTTAATGATGCGGTATTTTCATGGACAAAAGAGATAGAAAATATTATGCAGCTTATAAGACCTCTTGCAGATAAAAAACATCTTGAATTTGATACAGACTATAAGAAGCTTCGGTTTGAAAATGTGGTTGGTGATGCAAAGCGTATAAGACAGTTATGTATAAATCTTTTGAGTAATGCAGTCAAGTACACTGAAGATGGAGGAAAGATTTATTTTTCAATATCAGAGAGAGGTGTAGTAAAAGAAGAGACAGATAATATTTATATGGAATATGAGATAATAGTGAAAGACAATGGGATAGGTATTTCCGAAGAATTTATGCCATATCTGTTTGAGATGTTTGAAAGAGAGAAAAAGGTTCTTGGAGAAAACATATCAGGCACGGGACTGGGTATGACGATAGCGAGAAATCTTGCAAGGCTTATGGACGGCGATATATATGTCGAGAGTAAAGAAAACGAGGGTACGAAATTCAGTGTTACCTTAAGACTCAGATTACCTGCACCCGATGAATCATTGACAACAGATGATATAAATATGGGAATATCAGGTGGAGTTATACGGTTTTAGGTTAAATTTTAAAATGCAAAGGAGAAAAAAGATGAGTTATTTTCCGTTTTTTGTTGATATATCGGATAGGGAGTGTCTTATTGTCGGAGGTGGAAAGATAGCATACAGAAAGGCGTGTGCCGTACTTAAGTATGGTGCAAAGGTCTTAGTCGTTGCACCAGAGATATGTGAGGAATTTGAACTATTAAAAAAAGAATATACGGGAGCAGTAAAGACTTGGCAGAGGGAATTTACTGACTCAGATACTGACAACAGATTTTTTGTGATAGCGGCAACTGACGATGAAAAGATAAATAAAAAGGTATCAGAAATCTGTTTTAAGAAAAACATACTTGTAAATACCGTTGACAGAAAAGAATATTGTAATTTTTACTTTCCATCAATAGTAAAAAAAGGGGATATAGTTGTCGGTGTCAGCAGTGGAGGTAAAAGTCCGGTACTTGCAAGAGAGCTTAGAAAAAAAATAGAAAATGCTATACCTGACAATCTGGAAAAGATAAATGTATGGCTCGGAAAATTAAGACCATATATCAAAGAGAATATACCGGAAGAAGAAAAGAGAAAAGAAGTATTTGAAAAGATATACAGAATGTGTGAAAAAAAAGGAGATACACTGACGGAGGAGGAACTAGACAAGGCATTAGAAGAGTTATAAAGCACATAAATGTGCAAAGCAGCAACATTATAACATTATAAGAAACAATTAATAGTAAGCAGAAGTTACAAAAGACATAAAATGTAATTAACGGCAAAAGGCATTTATTCGGATAAAACCGGTAAATGCCTTTTTTGTGTTGAAAAATAAGGTCAAGTCATAAATTTTTCTTAAAAAAATCTTAAAGGTTTACCTGCTTTTTTCTTAAAAAAATAAAGCTACCGTATATTAAAAAAATAAAGCGTAGTATATTAGGTATGAAAAAATTTAAAAAATTTTTAAAAAGTTGCAAGGTTTTTGGTTTTTATTTTGTTTAGTATAGTGAAGGGTATAAAATTAGTTACTACAAAAAATGGTAATAGTCAGAAGACCAAAACATTCTTTTCTAATGTAGTTAATTATTAGGTGAGAAACTATGTTTAAGGGAAAATTATTAAAAGTGATGAGAACTATATGTACTATTTAAAGAAAAAGAAAGAGAGTGGGAGAAAAATATGTATAGATTATTTAAAAGTCAGTTAAAAAATATTTTTTTAACAAAATCTTATAGGATTATGATGTTTATCATATGGGGATGTATAGTTTGTGTATATATTATGAATGTAAAAGATTATTATGGATATGAGCTTTCACAGATGCAGTCATATGTTGAAATAAGCAGTATTTCGAGTGGAAGGTATGCATTAACGCGTATAATTGCAATTGTTTTTCCGTTTGCTTCAATAATTCCCGCTGGTTTTTCTTTATTTGGTGATATTAAAACAGGGAGAGAAACATATTGGATTTATAGAGTTGGAAGAAAAAAATATTATATAACAAAAGCTGTGGCAGTATTTGTTTCGACATTTATTTGTTTTTTTATTCCGCTATTATTTGAAAATATAATTAATTATATAACATTTCCTGCAAATGTGCATGGTAATCGTTATTTTTGTTCTTTATATTCAAGCGAGTATAAAACAATTGTAAAATATATGTTTTTCAATATATACTTTAAACATCCATTTATATATCAGTTAATAATGATAATTTTATTTAGTGGAATAGCGGCAATGCTTGGATTTGTTACTGCAGCAAGCTCATGCATTATAAATAAGTTTGCCGCATTTTTGTTTTTGCCATGTTATCTTTTAATACAAATTATTGATGACATGAATATATATGGCAAATTTTCAGATTATATAGAAACATGTAGTGCTGTAGTTAATGTATATAAACTCATAAAATTTGGTATAGTATGGAGCGGTATTATCTTTGTGGCAAGTGGTTTGTTATTTTTGAAAGCGAGAAGGGATACATTATGAAATATTATGCAAAATTTTTGTTGCTAGCAGTTGGATTTAGTATAATTTTATATGGATTAAGAAGTTATATGAGTGCTGATGGTTTGAGTATTCAACATTATATTGTTTACAATCATTGTGGTGAACTTATTAAATTTACAACTGCAGAAATGGTGTTAAGAATAAGAAATCTTTTACCGTATTATACATATGCTATAATATTTTCAACATATATATATAGACATTTTTGTTATAGCAGTGTTTATATTTTTTCGAGGTGTCAAAAGCGTGGATGGTGGTTTAGAGGAGAAGCTGTAAAACTTTTAGGATATACTGTGATTTATGTGATTTTGTTAAATATATCTGCTTTGCCAATTGTTATGATGAGATATCAAATTAGCATTGATAATGTAGGAGTTAAATTTTTAGTAGTACATATTTTGGTTATGAGCCTTTGGTTATACGGTATAACAATATTTGCAAATATTCTGGCAATTTTGTTTGGCAGTAAAGTGATGGTAATAGGAACTTTTTTGTTACAAATATTGTTATTTATGAGTGTAGGTAATGTATCTGTAGGAGAAACTAAAATTACAAAAATATTAAAAATTAAATTTAATTTAAATTTTAATATGCAAATGCTGCCGGCATTACATAAGTTTAGGGGAATGAATAAAGACATTATTGATGGTTTGGGAATTAGCATTAAGTATCAATGGTCAGTTTTATATATGCTTATAGTAAATGTTATTATAATAGCAATAGGGACTGTAATTATAAATAGAATAGACATAATTGATACCGACAAGGAGGTTGATTAGTAAGTATGGTTGAACTAAAAGCAGAAAATATATCAAAAAAAATTAAAAAAAATATTATATTGAACAATATAAGTCTTTATTTGACAGGTGGAAATGTATATGGTTTTGTAGGTAGAAATGGTTCTGGAAAGACAATGCTTTTTAGAGCATTATCAGGACTTATTAAAATAGATGAAGGTAAAATTTATTATAATGGAGAAAATATATTTTCAAAAAATTCAGTATTGCCAGATATAGGAATGATAATAGAAAATACAGGAATGTATCTTGAATATTCGGGGTTTAAGAATCTTGATATTCTCGCAGGAATAAATAAAAAAATAGGTAAAAAGGAAATAATAGAATCACTTGAACGCGTTGGACTTGATCCGAGGGATAAAAGAGCGGTGAGAAAGTATTCACTTGGGATGAAGCAAAGGCTTGCTATAGCACAGGCAATCATGGAAAAACCAAAAGTTATTATGCTTGATGAACCAACTAATGGACTTGATCAGGAGGGGGTAAATCTCATAAGAAAGGTTATTGCGGAAGAAAAACATAGAGGTGCTATTATTCTTTTGGCAAGTCATAATTCGGAAGATATAAGAGTGTTGTCGGATAAGATATATAGAATGGATATGGGAAAAATAAGTTTGGAGAGAGAAAATGGATAGTAGAAAAAAAATAAAAATAATTTTTTTGTTTGTTATATTCAGTGGGTTTTGTGTATGTGGTTTAATTGTGCGAAATTCCATAAAAGACAGATGTAATGACGAAAAAGCAAGGGATAATTTTAATGTAGCATATTTGTCAGAGGATTTAATGGGACTTATGGAACATGTTGATGAAGATTTAGATAGGAGTAAGAATATTTTTGTTGGAAAAGTTACGGGAAAGCTTCAATATGTTTTTGGTAATGCTGTACAGAAAATAAAAGTTACAAAAGTTATTAAGACTAAAGATGGGATGACATCAGGAGAAGATATATTGCTTTCGGGGTTATATACTTTGGATTTGACAACAGAAAATTTTAAGGAAATTTATACAGATACGGGGTTCATGGATTTTATGAAAATGGGAGACGAATATCTTATATTTGCAGATGGAAAATTATCTAAAGAAGTGTCAATGGGACAGAATGTATATCCTATACATAAAGAGGCTATTACATTTAAGACGATAAATTTGTCAGATAAAAAAAGCCATGTATGTAAGAAATACATAAACGAAGATGGAAAAGCAGCTACTACAAAATATAGTCAGGTAAAAGGGTGTGAAATAGCTACTAATAGCGGGAAAGTTTTAAAAAAATTTTATCAGATAAAACATAAAATATTAAAGAAATATGGAGTTGGTTCTTGAGAAAGTGATAGAAGTGGAAAAGGGGGAGGACTAGTTATATAGAAAGGATGTAGTATAAGGGACATAGAACCAAGAAGTGTATGAAAAAATAAAGTGAAATATTACTGTTTGTACCGTTGGCATCAATAGTAACAAATAAATGAACGGAGGAAAAGATTTGAAGAAGAATAAACTTGATTGGGATTATGAAGAACAAGAAAAATTTGATCAGCTATATAATGCATATTCAAAGCTTATGTATTATATAGCTTTTGATGTCTTAAAAGATGAAGGTCTTGCTCAGGATGCGGTGCAGGATGCTTTTATTAATATTTCTAAAAGTTTTTCAAAAATAAAAGAAAAAGATTGCCAGGAACTTAAGGGATTTATTGTTGTAGTAATTAGAAGAGTAGCAATAAATATGTATAATAAACGAAAAAGAAATAATGTTGTATCATTTGAAGAATTATATGAAAAAGGTATTTTGAGTAAGCATGGATTAAAAGAAGATAGTACATTTCAAAATGATTTTACGAAATCAGCTAAAGATAATAAGGTTGTGTATTATATACGCAAATTGCCTGAGAAATATGCAGATATAATGTTGTTTTATTATGTTTATGGTTATACTGCTGATGAAATAGCCAAAATGTTTGATATGAATATAGCAACGGTGTATTCATATCTGAGCAGAGGCAGAAAAAAGCTGGAGAAACTTCTGGATGGAAAAAAAATTTTGATTAGTTAAATGATGGTAGGGAGGATAAGTTTATGAACGATAAGGAAATAAGAGATTATCTTAAAGTGTATGAGAGAGAAGTGGAGAAAAAATATGATGATGTTGACTTGGAAAAAATTCAGTTACCCAGTGACTTTAAGGAACGGACAATGGATAAGATTATTAGTGGGAGAAACGATGAAAAAACCACAGAATACAGGAAACATAAAATTTTAAGATTACTTACTAAAGCTGCTGCTGTAGTTGTTTTTATAAGTTCGGTTTTATTCGCTGCCACAAAAATGGATGCTAATATATTTGGATTTGATGCTTGGAAAACGACAAAGACAGATAAGGATTCGGCTGGAAATTTTGGTATAACTTACGACCAAAATAAAAAAACAAAAGAAAATGGAGCAGATAAAGCTAAAAAAAGAAAAAAAGATTTTCCGGATTATGTACCTGAAATATATAAGATAAGTGAACAAAATACTGATGATGACTTTAGTTATATAAAATGGACTAAAAATAAGAAGTATTTATTTTATTCAAAAAATAAAATTTTAAAAGATGCCAGATCTTCAGGAAGGGATATAGATGGCAGAAAAGTAAGTATTGCCGGTTATGTGGGTTATATATATGAAGAACAGGGGGAGAGAACATTGCAATGGAATGATGATAAATATATAAATACCATTGGTACGGACGATGATATGGCTGAAAGTGAGCTGCTTAAGATGGCTGAAAGTATGTACTAGAGTAAAAAATTGATGTTGATATGTTTATCAGCATTTAGATGCGTTAAAACATATTTAAATAAAATTATATGTTAAATAAAATATTAAAATAAAATTTAGGAGGATTAATTAATATGCAATTATATTCATTACTTATAGAAGGTTTTAGAAAACATTTAAAAACAAAAATTATATTTTCAGATTCTACATTTTTAATCGGAGAAAACAATGTTGGAAAAAGCAGCATTTTGTATGCTTTAAATTATTTGCTGGGAGCAAATACAGGTATTCCGACAGATGAGTTTTATGCAGTAGAAGAAAATGGAGAAAGAAAAATAGCAGTTGAAAATATAGTTTTAACTGCTGAATTTCGAAGAATACCTAAAGAAGCTAATTCCTGGAGAGGTTTCAAAGGACGTTTATTGAAGTATGAACTAGATGAAAATGATCCATTGGATACAGGACTGAAATTTGTATATAGGAAGACATACCCGGTGGATGGAAAGGTAAAGATAGAGACTTATGAGAAAGTTAAAACATTAAAAAGTGAGTTTCAAGATTGTAAATGCATTCAAGATTATTTAGATGCCGGGCTTTCAGAAGATGAACTTACGGATGATATTAAAGCGATACAATATGAAAAAAAATTAACTGCAAAGGAAAAGAAATTATTTGATGTAATAGAATGTATATATGATATTGATGATAATAATGAACATTGGGTTGAAAATCCAGGCGGCATTCCTCAAAATGTATTGAGTAAGTTACCTAAATATTTATTAATACCAGCTCAAGATAGTGAAGAAGAAATTTCCGGAGCATCAGGAACATTACAGAAAACTTTAAATGAATTATTTAGTGAAGTTCGTGAAAAATCAGAAAATTATAGAATGGCACAGGAGTATTTGGATAAGCTTGCCAAGGAATTAGATCCGTCTGATAAAAGTACGGAAGTGTCAAAAATGATAGGGGAAATAAATGGTATTATTTCAGATGTTTTTCCGCATACAGGAATAAGTGCTAGGGCAAATTTAAGCGATGCTGACAAAGTGATAAAACCAGGATTTGATATTCAAATGAATAGCAATGTTTCTACTCCATCTAATTTACAAGGAACAGGCTTGATTCGCTCAGCGGTATTTGCATTACTTAGATATAAGGCTTTGCGTGATAATAAAAAGGATACAACTCAGGAAAGACAACTTATAATAGGATTTGAGGAACCTGAAATATATTTGCATCCAAATGCAATAAGTAAAATGCGAGATACTATATACAGCTTGGCTGAATCAGGAAATAATCAGATTGTTTGCACTACACATTCGCCGTATATGATTGATTTGAATAAAAAACCAAGACAAACATTGAACAGATTATCGCTTACTACATATAACTTAGAGGGAAATACAGAATTAACGGTAGAAAGTGTACCATTTAATATTACAAAAGAGTTTTTGGAGTTGCAGGAAAATGACAAAAGTTATATAAAGATGCTTTTAAGAGTTGAAGATGTAATAGCAAAATGCTTTTTTGTTAAAAAGGTATTGATAATAGAAGGGGACACTGAACAAGTGGTATTGTCAGAAACTATTAGTAGATTACCTGAAAATATGAAGAGTGAAATTTTATCAGATTGGTATTTTTTAAGAGCAAGAGGAAAAGCAGTTATTATTTCATTAATAAAATATTTAAAGGCAATGAAGATTGATGTTTATGTAATGCATGATAAAGATCAAGGAAAAAAAGGGGCAGAGAAATTCAATGAGCATATAAGACAAGCTTTAGATAATAATAGTCATTTATTTGTATTGGAGAATTGTATTGAGGATGTGTTAGGATATGAGCCGCCTAAATCAGATAAACCATACAAGGCATATTGTTACATTAATGAAAATTGGGATAAATGGGAAGATATTAATGATGAATGGAGAAAGATAATACAAAATATTTTTAATGGAGGGAATAAAATCAAATTTTAAAAAAGTTATATGGCATGGGAATGGATATAGCTTTAATAGCAAAAGCTGTAAATGCAGATGAATAAACTATAAAACAATGGTTGGAAAGATAAATTAAATATGATGGGATAGCATCGTCATGCTTGTTGTTTGTCAAGCGTGACGATGTTTTCTTTACAGAAAAATATTGTATATCAATTAAATTATACCGACCTGTTTTAAAGCATACTTGACCACTGGGTTATATAGGATGTATTATAATTAAAAACGAATGATGCCGCTGTGGATTGCATTATTGTTATCTGTTTTGCACATTGCATCAAACAAATCCGATATACATAGAAACGAGGTCAGTATGATTAGGATAGGAACAAGGAAAAGTAAACTTGCTTTAATTCAGACAGAGCTTGTCAAAACTCAGATCTTAAAATATTTTCCGAATGAAAAAATTGAGATTGTCCATGTGGTTACGCATGGTGATAAGGTTCTTGATAAGCCGCTCGGTGAGATTGGCGGAAAAGGTGTTTTTACAAAAGAGATTGAGGAAAAGCTGCTCGACAAAACCATAGATATTGCCGTTCATAGTGCAAAGGATGTGCCTATGGAACTTGCGGATGGGCTTTGTCTTGGGGCGGTTCTTTTAAGGGATGACAACAGGGATGTTATTCTAAAAAGGAAAGAAACAAAAAAAATCGGTGCAGGCAGTATCATCGGAACAAGCAGCTTGAGGAGAGAAATCCAGATAAAGCAGATATCCCCGGATGTTACGATAAAATCACTGAGGGGCAATGTCGGAACGAGGATAGATAAATTAAAATCAGGTGAGTATGATGCGATTATTCTTGCGGCGGCAGGTTTAAAAAGGCTTGGTCTTGACAATGATAAGGAGCTTGATTATATATACCCTGACGAGGAGAAATTTATATCTGCGGCAGGGCAGGGGATTCTTGCAATCGAGTGCAGAAATGGTGATTTAAAAGATGTTATGGCGGCACTTGATGACAGAAAGGCAAGGATATGTCTTGAAGCTGAGCGTGAATTTTTAAAATGTCTTGACGGAAGCTGTAATGCACCATGCGGTGCTCATTGTACGGTGGATGAGCACGGTTTTAATTTCAGGGGAATGTATGCTTATGATGGAAAAACTCCAAAGTATGCTGTTATAAATGAAAAAACGGATGAACAGTGGGAAAAAATCTCTAAGCCTGTCAATGCCGATAATACGGATTTAAAGTTTGCCGTTAGTCTTGCAAAAAGGCTTGTTGATGTTTTGAAATCTGGTAATAAAGGAATGGTTTCTCTTGTCGGTGCAGGTCCGGGAAAGAGGGATTATCTGAGTATCGAGGCTCTAAGATGTATTAAAAAGGCGGATGTTATCGTATATGATGCACTTATCTCACCGTCAATATTAAATGAAGCGAAGATGGATGCAGAGCTTATCTATGTTGGAAAAAGGGCTGATACGATTTATAAAAAACAGCCTGAGATAAACGAACTTCTCGTAAATCTTGCTTTGAGCGGAAAATATGTTGTGCGTCTTAAGGGGGGTGACCCCTTTATTTTTGGTAGAGGAGGCGAGGAGGCTTTAGCACTTAAAAAAGCGGGGATAAGCTATGAAATCGTGTCAGGAATTTCTTCTTCGTACAGTGTTCCGGCAAGTGCAGGTATTCCGGTAACGCATCGGGGGGCTGCTTCATCGGTTCATATTATTACGGGGCATGAACATCCTGCAAAGCCATCAGAAGCTCTTGATTTTTCTGTTATTGCAAAAGAGGAGGGAACTCTTGTATTTCTGATGGGACTTAGAAGTCTTGGAAATATCTGTGAAAAACTTATCAAAAACGGAAAGAACGGAGAAACCCCCGTGGCTGTTATATCAAAAGGAATGACGGCAAAACAGAGGACTGTATATGGAAATCTGCTTACTATTAAGGACGAGGTCCGAAAAAATAATATAGAAGCACCGGCAATAATAGTGGTCGGTGATGTTGTCGGAGTCGGAAAACAGATATGTGAGTGGCAGAGCAAAAATGAAAAAAAAGTGCTTAGCGGAAAGCGGATACTTGTAACAGGTTCAAGGAATATGGCGGACAGTCTTGAAAAAGAATTTGAGCAGTACGGCGGTGAGACGATTGCGATAAGCCTTGTTGAGACAATACCTGATTACAGTGATTGTGATGATATATTTAATAATCTTGAAAAATATTCATGGTTTATCTTTACAAGTGCAAATGGTGTAAATATTTTCTTTGACAGGCTGAGAGATTTAAGAGTAGATATACGAAAACTTGCAAATGCCAGATTTGCCGTAGTGGGTACATCAACAAAGAAAGCACTCGAAAAATATGGTTTATATGCGGATTTTATACCATCAAAATTTACATCAAAAATATTGGCGGAGGAATTGTCAAAAGAATTGACAGATAAGGATAAAATACTTATTGTAAGAGGAAAGCAGGGCAAAAACTTTATCGAGGATAAATTTAGTGATATGTCGGTTGAGTTTGATAAAATCTGCATTTACGAGACAATTCAGGACGAAAGGCGTGCTGACGAAGTAAAAAGGATATGTCCTGATGTTGATTATATTGTCGTGACAAGCGGCTCAGGTGCAAGAGCATTAAGGGATATGGCAGGTTGTGAGCATGACAATATCGTTGCGATAGGTCCGGTGACAAAGAGGGACTGCGAGGAGGCAGGACTGAGGGTGAAACTTGTTGCAGAGGAGTTTGATGCAAGAGGTATTGTGGATGTTATTGTAAGGGATGTTGAAAAACAAGGGTAGGCTGTGATGATTATACAGTTACCGTACAATCTATTACAGGTAAAGATAGTTTTAAAATAGATATTATAATTTAAGATAAAGATAGTTTCACAATATAGATTTAGAAGAATAATTAATTATACTATATAGATATATAGAATTTATATAGGTATTATTAAGATTAATATTTGTAAATATAGATATGGAGGTGCTTTTTAAGATGAATATAAGGTCGAAT
>ERZ772969.1436-NODE-1436-length-18018-cov-3.737071_pt1 | contig 18018 bp, 13 predicted proteins | sample MGYA00511676_ERZ772969 | MGnify/ENA primary metagenome ERZ772969 (study PRJEB29015, sample SAMEA2737651) | human gut metagenome | biome: human gut; feature: human-associated habitat; material: faeces | place: China | collected 2012 ... | reverse complement strand
AATGGTGCTCTGCTGTGAAGTAGGACACTTTTTTTATGAGAAAGTGTTATCTCATAAATACAATCTTCTTTGCGATATTTTCCAGCAGGTACCACCCAAAATGGTGGTATATATTAAAAAGGTGGTTAAATAATTGCATTTCTAAAAAACAAATATTATCTTTGTACAAAATTTTAGAAGAGACTATGAGTAATTTGACAGATTTATATTACGTGCCGTAAAACCCACAGGTCTTTAGCCTGTGGGTTTTACGGCACGTAATATAAAATGTTGTCTATCTTTTAAAATGGTGCACCTCTCGTATCTTTGAAGATTCCTCGCTGGGGTTTGAAACCTTCTTCTTTTCAGGCGCATAGTTCTCTTGGTCGTCTGCTATGCCGTCACCGTCCTCATCTCCTGTGCCGGGTGTCGTTGTCTGAAGATCCAAAGAATCACTTTCTTCACGATTGTCATTTCTCGCTACTTCTTCGACTCTTGAATACACTCTGTTTGCAGATGCCTCGGCTGCTTGTAAAAAGGATTTGGTACTGTTGGTATTGTTACGTATCATCTCTTTCCAGAAATGTGATACGTCAGGATTGTTGGCATTGAAGCTGAAACGGTACTTCTGTGATAACATTGCACTTCCGAGATGGGAGATCAAATCTTCTTTTAGATAACGCTTGAAGCCACTGTTGGTATTGTTGAGACGTGTACTGCTCACCATGGCAATGGTCAGGTCACGATAGTAGTTGTCCCTGTTTTCTCGGTAGTCTTCCATAGGGGCTATATGAATGGCTTTGTCTGCGAGACTGTAAACGGCAAGGTTTTCCTTTCCGTCCTCTTTGACAGGGACATACCAAAGGCCATTGGTCGCTAAGGTATTTAACGAAATTGCTTCGTTTTCCTTGATTCGTATCTCGGCAGAGTTGTCATGCGAAAACTGCTCATACTGTCGAGGATGCTGCTCACGGAAATCTGTCTGGTCAACATTGTACAGCTCAGTAACTTTTCCATCTTTCCCGATGACGGGAAAGGTTACAGCAAAAGGATCTAACTTTAGCTGCATAGAAGATGCTTCTTCTCTATCCAGATAAATAGGCAGATCATAGCCTTCCTTCTCTGTATTCATGGCCAACATCAACCCTGAGATCCCTTCATAGGGCTTCCCTTCGATCGACTTAGGTATGCCGGTTGTCTTTGACACCCACGGCATGATGTCATTGTTTTCCTGCAAGCTCATCTTGGCAATCAGCAAACGAGAATAGGCTCTGTAGGCATCTGCCTCTTTCATGGCCTGTGTGTGCCAACGTCCTGATACCTCTTCAACATCCTGCGGATCCTGCCATCCTCGACGCTCCAAAACAGCATCGTCAGCCACTTCCCGATCAGGCAATGGTAAATCAGTCGTATATCCCGACTGAACACTTTGCCCATCCTTGTCTTGTGTCTGCGATGTACTCTCCGGACTCTCGGTGGTAGAGTGCAAGGTGTCTTTTGATTCTGCATTTTTTTCTTCATTTGCAAGATCCTCCTTATTCTTCTCGATAAGCTGATGGAATTCATTAACCTCCTGCTCGTTCATTTGACGAAATACCGTCTTCCCAAAGGTATCAACGCCATATACAGAAGGTTTTTCATCCCGATCACCCATAGGCAATTTAAGCTCATACAAGCTTAGGATTCCATGACCGATCTTGTTATCAGCACTTGCCTCTGCATAGTAGACTTCTCCGGAAGGTAGCTTGAAGTATTGATGATCGTATTTTTTGAGCTGAGCATACTCTTCTGCGGCTGTGAGTACTTGCTCCTTCTCATGTTTAAGATCTATCTCCAGCTCTCTTTCCTTGAACTTCATTGCGTCAAGGACATTTCTGCGTCCTTCCTCACCGAGTGAGATGAGCCGGTTATCGTAAATGGTACACTCCACAGAACGATTACCAGTAATGATAAATGCCTTTGCAAGACGTGACTCTCCGTATTCATCATGAACATAGAATGAAATATCACCGTTTTTCGTAATGTTCGAGGCATCGAATGCAAGGTTTCCATTGGTATCACGTGTGGGGAATTTCTTCTCCTTATCCTTGGTAAGCTCTGCAAGATGGTCAGCCACCTTATTCATCTCTTTGATGTCTTCACATTCTCTTTCAACAACTGATTTACGGAATGCTTCTAACTGTGGAAGGCATTTCCAGGCATTGTTTTTGTTGATTCGCAGAACTGCCCACCCTTCTGTGAATACGTCTTTATTGGCATACAAATATATATTATTGTCCGTGACCGTATAAGTATCGGCAATATAGTTCTTGGAGGGATTGCCGGCATGAAAGTTAATGCCATCCTCAATAGGTATATTTCCTTTGAAGAGATGAACTTTGGAACACTTATATTTCAAGGCTTCAAAAATCTCAGCCCCTTTCTGCTGCCTCTCCTTCTCTGGTAACGCCCACACTAACAATTCCTTCTCCTTTGCCTTCAAAGCATTGAGAAGAACCTGACGTGTTTGTGAATCAGCAGTAATTGTATGAGTATCAGGGTCTTGTAAATAATCTTTATCACCCCATGCATCCACTAAAGATTGACCATTCTCGGTCAACGAACCTTCCAGTTCTACACTTCGATTACCATGGATACAGAATTTGTCAAGCGAACGCTCATATGCACCTGCATCACGGAACAGCAATTCCTGTCCTTTGTCAGAAAGGGCATTGTAATCTACTACAACTGTATCCTTATCCTTTCGTGTAATGAACTGCTGGTCTGTATCCTTGGATAACTTTTCCAAACGACGGACTACATCGTTCATCTCCTTGATGTCCTTATTGGAGGACTCCAAGATATAATCATCAAGCTTTGAAAGGATGCTTGAATACTGCCAAGCATTATATTTGTCTATATCGAGATGCACTGGCTCTCCATTCTGCATAGCCTTATGGCTCAACAACGAAATGGTATAATCGGCTTTTGCCTGATAAGAATCGACTCCGTCTTTTGCATGATAAGAATCGACAGGAAATGACAAAGGTGAACCGTTGGTATTGAAACACAAGCCTAATGAATCCGGTATATTTTTATTGAAGAGTTTCGTAGCCTTGATATCATCTAAGACTTGTTTTAATTGCTTGTCTCCTTCAACAGCCTTCTGTGATCGCTCCTTGAAGTCGTAGACTTCTTCCATGCTCATAGGGGACAGTTTGATCTTACTAAAATCCTCCATCGTAATATTGCTGTATGCTTTATTACTATCTTCCGGTAGAAGGTGAAGATTATTTAAATTCAAACGAAGGTCACCACTGGGCTCAGGCTTGAAGACATTGCCCTTATCATCCTTGTAGTAATGCCCGAGAATCTTCTCAAAACTATCACGCGACACCACTTCCTCCGCCTTGTCAGGCAGAGGAAGATCATAATGGTCACTGAGCTCTTTCAAACGGCTTACTTGCGTTTTTTTGTCATCTTTGACCTCCTTGCCATCCACATTATAGGAAAAAGCTCCGTTGTCCCAATAAACATCAGGGAGGAAACGGAAATCCGGTAAAGTGACATCGCCCTGTAATTGTTTAGAAGCTTTCTTGCTCGTCTCCAAGGCCCACTCGTCTACAAGGGTCTTCGCACCTTGATTAGCAATATCCTCCAGTTCTCTGGAATAGTAATTGCGCTGATCAAAAAGTGCATTGAACTCGCTGCGAGACAAAGCTGACCTTAAAGGGCGTAAGAAGTCAAACCAACCTTTTTTCTTGTTACTTTGGTCTTCTTTCATAAATCAACTGATTAATATATTTTCAAACGAAAAGTATCAGGCTGTCTCCTTCTTTGTTTACAGCCTGCTTATCTCCTGCTTACTTATTGTCCGCTTGTTTGTCGTCGGTCTTGTTGTCCTCAAAAGTAACAACTTCAACGGTGTCGGCAACACAGTTGATGTTCGCATTGCCTTTGAACACGTCGATATCGAGTTTTCCTGTCACGTGGACGTAGTTTTTGGGCGTAAGAGCCGGAAAGTCTTTCTGAAAACAGATGAAATGCACCCATGTGTACTCCGGATCCTTCTCTCCGCTCTTGTCACGTGACCAAGCATCAAAGAGATGATATTTTGAGCCCTTCTTGGATATCTTTTCGGTCACTCCCTTAGTGCCGACTCCTCCTTTGAATTCGAGATCTCCTTCAAGGGAATCGGGCTCTGAGGTCTTGACTAACTCGACTTCTTCGTCAGAACGGACATTATAGAAGACGGTACCCTCATACTTGCGAACGTGAAGAACACCATGAACGAGAACGTGACGGCCGTTAGTCAGCTTGCTCTTCATCTTTGCATCCATGGGAACACTTACATGAATGATGAGCTCTGCAACGCTCTCATCCTTGCCCTGCAAGGGTACGACCATGCTGAATGAGAGATACTTCTCATTCTCCTTACTTGTCTTCTCTACTGCGGAACTGTTGATAGTTCCACAAACTGTTACATTTCCTTTAATCATAATAATCTGTTTTGATTGCTTATATATATAGTTACTGATACGACATCTATGCAAGCTTGACGTTCTGCTGCTGCGTCTGCTGCTCTTGCGTCTGAGCATCAAAAGCTAAGGATGCTGACTTATGCAACTCGTCGGCATCCACGACTTCACGCTCTTTGTTCATCTCTTTCTCATCTATCTTGACATCCTTCGACTGCTCTTTATTATTGTTCTGATCATCATTCTGTGACTGATCATCATCGGTAGGATGGTCAAGACGCATAGCGAAAAAGACAGCTCCTTTGAAAAGGGTGGAGATAAGATTCGTAATCATATCTTGCCCATCCGAATTTTCGTTACCGGTAAGAGCTGACAACCATTTGGTGGGATCGTTGGAATTGGTTGAATCGGCTAACCAGTTATATTGATCTGCCTGTGACCATGCTCCGTCCTGATTGACATTGTTGGGCTCTACCATCATTGTAGAACGTGCAATAGCCAACTCATCCTGCCCTTTACCATTTACCAGATGTGTGTCCATTCCTCCACGGACGGATATCTCTCCCAGATAGGCCAGAGGATTGTAACTTTTCCACTCTTGACTGCCCGGTGCCTGAACCTTGACCATAAAGTGAAGATGGGGGCCGGTGGAACGACCTGTGCTGCCACTGACTCCTAACTTTGTACCACCCTGTACAGTTTGATTCTTAGCGATGCTAATACTACTAAGGTGCATGTAAGTACACTGGAACTTAATGCCATCAGCACGGTTATATTGTACTGTGACATAATTTCCAGTTGAACTGCTCGATCCTGTAGCTACGACAACACCGTTGTCTTCTGTTGCTACGATATCTCTATATGTTCCTTTAGTGGAAATATCAATACCTTCATGCAAATGATTTGAACGTTTTTCGTGATATTCACCGGTGATCTGTGTACCAGACAAATCAATAGGCATATACCAATGTCCTTGTAGGTTATCAAGATGTACAAGATTGTCATTCTGATAACCAATCGCCTGCCCACGCTGGGTGGCCAGCTGCATGGCCATCTGGTCATACTTTGCAAAACCATTCGTCTGAATGACATTCTGCAACTTGGAAGCATAATTCCTGTCTTCGGCATAACCCAGACTTTGAAGACCTTTGCACCAACCTACATAGTCTGTAGGACTCAGACTATGAAGTGGCTGGTATCGCTTGCCACAAAGGAAGATGGAGTGGTCTAAGACGCTATTATATGCACTGGAATAGGCACGATAGTTACCTGTCCCTGTACCGATATAAGGTCCCGTCCAATTATACGCTTTCATTCCAAACAGGTTGTTGGAACGTTGAGCGATGGACGATGTACCCATGCCGCTCTCCAACTGTGCCTGTGCTAAGGTTATGGAAGCCGGTACTCCGTATCTAATCTGCTGCTCGATGGCTGCGTTGATGATTTCTTCTTTTGATATATCCATAAGATATATAAAGTATAATATCCGGGCGTGAATAATCACGCCCGAATTTTGGTTGCTAATGTTATTTACATGTGGAAGCCACGTGATTTGTTCTCTTCCTCAGGCTTGCTCTTGTCAGCTTGCTTGGAAGGTGTGTCTTCTAAACTCTGATCCTCACTCTCTGACTTGTCAGAACCGCTGGTTCCTCCATCAGAATGAGACTCGCTGCGTCCTTGCTCCTGCTTCTCGGTATGGCCAACTACTTCTTTGACATTGTTGCTGTCTACGATCTTCAAATCATCATCGGTCTCCTGCTGTATTTTTGCAGACTTTATAATGGATGCAAAAGCATTGGCTGCAATGGCTTTCTTGTAGTCTTGCATGTCATCAGCAAGCCACATGCGCTGATATTGTGTCATAGTTATTGGCGCCTTATGGAAAGTACCGTCTATGGTACTCTGAACATACACCTTACTGTGATCTTCTTTATCACGAGTGATAGTGGTTCCGTTCAATTTGCTCATGTCTACATCTTTCGGCACCTTAGGCATGATAAGTTCTTTTTTTACCTCCGGATGCGCCTGAGCAACTGCATAGTAACGCTGGGCAAGAGAAGACATCATCTTGGCCTTCTCAACCTTATTAGGATTGTCTCGGGCTGTAAAGTAAGCATTCAGATACTCCTTGGCTAGATAAACCGAAAATTGTCCCTCGCCTTTAGCCTTTATATTAAATGCCCATCTACGTGAATCGTCAGGAATGGCACGGAAACGCTCAATAAGAGGCTTCTTCTCGACATTCAAATACTGAGAGGAGATGTCTACTACATGGCGGGGTAACAGTTCCCACTGTTTCAGCTTGGTCAGTGTGGCTGTCTTCCCTGCAAAATAGTCATTATCCTTGTACAAGCCTTGTGCGCCACCTGCATTGTAGAAATGGACTTCGTTGATATTCTCCTTAGCCAAAGCATGGGCGATTCTGTCTTTGTTCATACCGGGAAGGGATGCTCCTTCGGGAAGGATGACATCAGCAGCAGTCTTTTCGGCATTGCGAATGACGACGAATTCCTTTGTCTCGGCATTAGGAAGCTGTGCCATCTTGTTGGCTACGGTATAGTCCTTAGCGTCGAACAGTGCCGGACGTCCTCCACGAACCTTTGCATAGTCGACTTCCTGACCCAATAAGTGCTTCTCTATCTGCTCGATGGAATTGTTGACATCCTTCTCCAATACGGCCATCATCTTGGGATTCTCCTTGATCTCTCGCTCCCAATAGGGGATGAGCTCTCGGTTCTCCTTTGAGATAATAGCCGGTAGGCCATGAGCTGCCATGAGAACTCCGGAAGAAAGTTCCTGAACTAGCTTTTCATATTTGGCATTGTCCTCCGGAAGCATGTTGAAGCGTGCCTCTCGGTCAAGACGGTTCTCTCTGCCTGTAGCCTCGACGACAGCACGATAGATATCATTAGCTTTCTCTACTGCTGCAAGGTTCTCACGACCGGGCTGACGGGCGTTATTACCGCTATAAGTAAGAACGTCTTCCTCCTTGTCATATGATACTGGCACATCGTCAAGGACTCGCTCCAAAGTGAAACCGGCCTTACGACTCACCTTTTCTGCCACAGTAGCAGCATCCCGAACAGTGTTCTTGGATATGTTGTTGGAGGCTTCAAACTTGGATTCCAAGACGTTGCTATAAAGAGCTACTTTGTTATGAGAACGAATCATCTTTGGCAAGACGGTATCAAGGGCGTTGTGAGGAAACTCAATATAAGACACTTTCTTGCCATCAATGTCCTTGGACTGTACTGGAGCTCCCATAACAGAACCTACCTTTTCGGCATGGGCTCCATAGGCGAAGTATTTATCGCCTTCACCAAGAATAATTGTACAATCCTTATGCTTGCCATGTAATCTATTAGTAAGGTTCAAAAAGTTCTTGTCGGAAGGAAGCTCAGGAATGTCTTCAAACTTGGAACCATTATCCTTGACCAACTTGCTATAGTCTGCTACCTTCGTACCGGCCATGGCAGTTTGATCTATGTTGTACAAATGACGTGTCTGCTTGGTGTTATGTCGTGCATAATTCCGCTGCTCATCCGGTGTAAGCTTGGCATACTGATCTTTGGTAATGACTATATTTGTGGCTGCATTTTCATAGTCCCAGCGTGTCCAGTCGATAGGTAACGAACTCTCGCCATGCTTGACGGGCATCTCTTCCTTATTGGCAAAATCGTAATAGGTGAAGACATTTGTCTTGTAATGGTTCTTGTCAGCGAATAAGTCCATCATCAGACGGTTGTAACCTGTGATCATTTTGCCTTGTTCAAGTAAAGCGGCTCCGTTCTTTCCATGGGGATTTAACCAAACTCCATCTTTGGCAGCTTGTAATGCTCCCAACAACAACCCGGCATGAACAGCTGCGGTACTGACAATTTTCTCATCTTCTTTATCAGAATGTTTGTCGACAGATTTCTGCTTGCTGGCTTTCTCCTGCTCTTCCTTGGCAGCCTTTTCGGCTTCGGCTTTTTCTTGCTTGGCTTTTTCTGCTTCGGCTTTTGCCTTAGCTTCTTCTGCCTTATTAGCTCCTTCTTTTGCACTCATATCTTCATTCTTGGCTTCAACTTCAGATTTGGATTTTTCTTCTTCATCAAGATGATGATGGTACTCTTCGTGTTTCTTGTCATCGACAATTTCCTTGGCTTCTTTCTCAGCCTCGGTCATGGGCTTATTGGTAGTCATGGCTATTTCCTTGGCCTTGCCAGTGACATCGGTAGTGATATCACTGTCTTCATGGGGCGCATCCTGCCTTGTCTTAGGCAAGTCATTTTTTTGTTCCTTCTCTATATCAAAAGCAGGATAATCAAGCAAAATACTCCTCTCTCCTACACGGATAAGCATGGGAAGATTGGTGTCAAGGGTATATTTTGGGAAAGTACAGATGTCAACAAACCGACCATCCTTGTCCTTTACTTCTTCACTCTTTTGCAATGGAAGGTTAAGTATCTCTGACACCCTGAAAGCATCTTCCTTGTAAGAGTCGTAGAATTTACCACTCTTGCTATTAAAAAGAAGTATGGTGTTAGGATGCTCAGCCTTCATTTGGTCATATACTCTCATAATGGGATTCTCGGCCTGCTTGTTTTTACTTTCCTCGGCAGACTTGACAGCTTCTTTAGGTACTTGCTCGAGAAAGTTCTTGGCATTGTAATACAAATTGACAAGCTGATGATCGGTTTTGCCCTTGGCATATTTCTTATACCATTCCTTGTCAGTGTTGAAAGGCGTGCCGTAGCCATCGGTGGCCTTTAGCCATTCATCCAAAAGTACAGTTATATCAGAGTCGTCAATGTAAGGCTGAATGGCATCAACAATGCTCCAAGCTTCCTCACGTGTGCCATTGAAACGTTGATCATTGACTTGCTTGTTATCATTTTTCTGCTGATGGTCAACAGATTCAGAATCACTAGACTTGGTAGTTCCCACTTCCTCACTAGTGTCATGGACAACATCTTCCGCTTTTCCCCCAACATGCTGAACTTGGGGACGGTTCATAGGAGCCGACTCAACAAAGGAAGCCCACAAATTGTTTAACGATTCCTGACTAATATTCTGATTATCTGCTCCTATCTGCTTACTAACACTGTCAATGATGGCACCGTCTCTGACACGAGAAAGTTCCTGAACATCCTTGACAGAATCATCGACAGTATGTTGTTTTTCCTTGTCCAACTGATCTCCCTGATTGTTAACTTTCTCAGATAAAGGCTGAGCTTCTTTGGTATTAACAACCGCTTGCTGCTGTTTTACGGAGTCCTTCGCCTGTATAGTGTCTAAATCTATTTCTCCGCTACGCATCAAGGGCTGCAACCCCAGTGCAACACGCTGTTTGTCAATATTCTCCAAAACCATCTTTGAAGCACGATTAACCTGAGGCATGACTTCACGTATATAATTGGGATCTCTGCTTAACTTGTGTACCCAACTGACCAAGTAGGCAGCACTGTTGCGGTTTATACGCTTGTCGAATCCTAAAGCAGAGCAGACCAGGGCTGATGTCAGCTCTGCAATCAACTCTTCTTTAGCATATTCCTTTGTGCAAAAGCTTGAAACCGGGCGATTCAAACGGCTCTGATGACCAGTTGAGTGAGCCATCTCGTGCAAAGCAGTAGAATAGAACTCCTGCCCGTCCTTAAAGATTTCGTCAGGAGTGTCGCTGACCTTAAACTGCTCTTTCATCGGGATTACTATTTGATCCGTCGACGGTCTATAATACGCACTATCTGTGACATGACTACAATCAACAGCACAAACCCATTCCTGATTTTTAAGCATACGATCTAGCTCTGGGCTTGCAAACATTCCCTCCCGATCATAAGAGGGGGCTTCGCCGTGGAACAAAGAAGCTAACTTGTCGTATAGATCTTTGTTGACTTCCTTCAAATTGGTCTGGTCTATATTGAATTCTGCAAATGAAGTAATATGATGCCTCTTGTAAACTTTGTCCTTTTCTTCGTCTGGTAATTGATCATATTCCTCATCAGAAATGGGCTTACGATTGTAATACTTATGAACACCTGCATTAATAATAGGTATTGCTCGTTCTCCTTCCTTTACGTGACACCCGTACTTACTAGCCTGTTTAAATGTCATATAAACAGGTGCAGTGTAGCCATTATCCAAAGTGTGAAAACTGGTTATCATGGCATTGACACCTGAATATGTGAAGCCTTTGATATTCATTGGTAATCCAAACATTCCGTTTGATCCCACCGACCAGCCTTTCTTCCAGTCAGAACGCTTCATATCCTCCATGACTTTTACCATATGATCGGCAAAAGCTTCCATGGCATTTTGAGCACCCGGAGAAATCTTATCTTTATTACTCATTACTTTATTTTGTTTATCATTATGTAACTGAAACCTTATATTCTCATCTCTTTCATTATATCTCTGACTCAATGGTATGAGCTGCCCTTGATCATCATAGGTAATGTCAAGTAACTTTCTATTGTGCAAAACATTCTTCTCTACATCTCCTTGACCATCGTCAAAGCCGAACTCGCGCATATCCTCATCACCCATCCATAGGTTTTTGATAGGTGCCTTAGATTCTATGACATGATAATTGCCATCACCATACTTGTGCTTACCTAACTCGTCACAATAAGCCTTGGACAATGCTACCCAGTCGCCTTGCATGATTTGACTGCCAACAACATCATTGGGAACAACACGATAGATGTTTACCTGTGTGTCTCCATCAGCTTGCTGGTCACGAAGGTTACGCAAAATCTCGGCAGTCTCCTCGGCTGCTTGACCATAAAATCCGACAACATCAGGGTTATAATAGTAATCTGAATCATGTGCTTGAATACCATTGATGATGCCGTAGATATTCGGTTCTCTACCGAAATCATCAACCATCTGCTGCAAGGCTTCCTTATTATCAAAATCTCTGGGCTCAACTTCTGCAACAGGAGCTGACCAGCTGTCCTTTCCTTGATAATCGGTGGGCAGATAGCCCTTGCTCTTGGCTCTATCGGACAACAACAGACGGGCTTCCTCGAAATGCCCTCTGGCTACTGCCTCGGCATAACGACGGTCAAGAGAAACTTCTTTAAAAGTGTTGTCAAAATTTTCCTCTTGATATTTGGCTTTCTCAAAATTATTTATTATATTTGCAGCTGAGGAAAGTTCTTCTGAGTTTATTTCGTTTTCAGAATGGGTCTGAAGGGACGAGATAAAGCGAAGGGCTTTCTTTTTATCTATATTCGTTGCCTTATCTGTGTTATACCAGTTAATGATACCTTTCTCTTCTTTGGGGAAGAGTGTCATGATATCATTAATTTCCATAGTTACACCATTCGAACGTTGCTCGTTGACTGTCTTTACAGCAACAATAAAATTATGATCGTCGTCCCTTAATTCTGTAAGAATGGTACTTCCTGCTTTTTTATTGTTGGTATCTTCAAAAACAGTAATTGGACAGGCAATGGCCATCGGAAGATTCCTCAGACTGCCAATATTATAAGGATGATTATTCTCATAACTTTCTGATGATTTCCTCAGTATTTTGTTATACTGCAAGAAAATCATGCCATCTGCTAAACCTCCTTCACGAAGAAAGGTGCTGGCGTACCCCAGACGTAAACGCTGATCTTTCTGATGAGGATCCTCCATCAATGAAGATAAACGCTCATTAAACTTCTTATTTGAATCGACTAAGGACTCAAATTCTTGTCTGACAAATGCCTCTTTCTTTACTTCGTTTGGATTTACGCCATGAAGCATGTCTGACATAACCTGATTTGCTACCTGATCGGAACTGGTATAATGAATATGAAGCATCTCCGCTACATCATGCCAGAAACGCTTTATGACATCCTCAAAGGCAGCAATCATGGAAGAGGCTTTTTCATCATTTTCTCCCATGATGCCTTTCATCTGCTCACGCAAAAGCTTTGCGCCTCGCTGCCCAGAGTAGGTTGCCAACACTTCATCAGCAATATCGTCATCAGATGACAACTGAGGATATCTGCTCCTCACGGAATCCCATAAGTCTGTCTGTTGCTTCATCAGGGCAACAACATTGTTCCACTCATGTTCGTTACCAGCACGCAGTGCTGATGCCCAGAGATGGGCATACTCGTGAATCGGTGTCTCGCTGTTGGCAATGTTGGTATCAACATATATCTTGTTATTCACAGTAAATCCATAAGCCTCTCCGTTGGATGTCTTAAAGAACTTTATCTTATCCTCGATATTCAAGTCCTTATCGGCAAAGATAACATAACAGTCTCCATCCTCACGGCCATTATAGTGAATGCCTGTAAACCCAGCACGGGACAGAAACTCGCTTGCGGCTTTGGGCGAGCCTAATACACGTGTGAGCTCATTGCGATACAACCAACGCCCATTAGAAGCGGCAGCATTGAGCACTAAGTTTCCTTTCTCGTCTCTGTATGACAAGGTGTAGTCTCCAAAGCCCTCTTTCTCAGCTTCCTCAGCTAACATCTTCTGCTGTTCTTCGCTAAGTGGGCCTTCCTCTTCAAGATAGTTATACCCTGTATTATCAGGTATATCCACAGTATACAGAAATCTCGATCCTCCAAGGTTATCAAGTTCTGCCTTCAAGTCTTTGAGTTCCTTCTCTTTTGAAGACTTGACTTCTCCACGAAGAAAAGAAAGTTGGTCTTCTGCACGATGTATTTTAAATTCTAATTCCAATCGTTTCAATTCCGTTGCCTGATTAGATTTAGAAGCATACTTCTTGCCTACCTTTCCATCCAATGTCACATACGTTCCCCAGCCATGAACCTGGGCACCCTCGTCCTCTCCCATGTGACTGTGATCAAAATGGTCAAAATTCGCTCCGCTGCCATAAGATGCGCTCTGATACCTAATATCACTATTTTCTAAAGATTTATAGGAATCTAGTAATTCATTAACTTCTTTCTTGTCAGTAATAACCTCAATACCATATGAACGTAAACGAGCAATGAGCAAATCACGCAAAATTGCTTCATTGGAAGAAAACTTGCCTTCTTCCAATATCTGATCGTTTATATGTTCCTTGATGTCTGCCATGGGGGTAATAATTGGTTTCTTTAGCTACAAAGTAAACCATTTCTACGCTGATAAATGGTCTATAGAAAATCAAAGTCTTATATTAACACTTTCAAGATATTAATCACGGTTTTTTGTAAAGGATTCGGTTTAAAATGTTAAAATCGAGACCTTTATTTTCCACGCTTATCGAAGCTAACTAAATTATCGGATCCTGATTGTTGTAGGATTTGTATTACAGAGATAGAAATCAAGAAAAGCCAACATTTCGGGGTAAGCACATATTTTGGCCTTTAAAATTTTGGGGTAATGCGTTTTTTCTTAAAAAGTTAGAAATCCTACGTATTATTTGGATATTTCTCTAATCTGCCACGGACAAAATTATAGATCGGAATCTAAACTAATTATTATATAGAAAGATAGATTTCTATCTATATTAAATTATACGTGAAGACAATGGCGGAATGTTCCGGCACAGTCTTCACGCTTTCTTATGAAGCTTAGTGTTCCTTCCCGAAACTCAGTCACACAAGTTTTTTTCTCTACCTAAATTCTATTGTAGTCTCTTGGCCGTCCTCACTTTTCCACAAAGGCCATAACCATCATCTTACGCTTTTTCCTTGCAAAGTTAGTCAGTCCTCGCCCACAGCAAGCACCGGTCATTCTTCCCTATCAGAGAAAAATCTTTCAGACAGTCTTCCACAATCGGAGATTGGGTATTCCTGAAAGATTTTCCACTGATTGCTTGCCTTTGGGCTTTGCTGGACTGTCTCCTTTTTGCGCAGAAAAAGACCCAGAGATGACGGATATGTCGATGTAAAAAAAAACTCGGACGACCAGAACAACAAGTTGAAAAAGACCAGGGAATCTGGAATGCCGATATAAAATATAAGTTCAACCCTTTAAATTCGCAGATATGGAGGCAATGGTACAAGACATGAAGGACATCAGTAAGATGGAGGCTTTGCGTCATGTAGGTTTTTTGAAAGAGTATGGCTGGAAGGCTTGTAAGGTTTTCCCCATCTCACGGACATTTTGCGGTGATCCCATGAAGAGTGTGGTGCTTTGGTATGGACACCGGATCTTGGCCACTTTCAAAACTTCCAAGGAAGCTTATGCCTTTCGTCGTGAACTTTGGGCTACATTCTAAACATTAAAATAAGGAATTATGGGAAAAAGTACGAAAATGTTCTTTGAGAACAAGATTAAGCAGTTTGATCACGATCTATCTGTATGTCTCGACAGCAACGATGGAGATATGCGAACTCACGCTGAGGAAGTTCTGAATGCTGAGATGATAGAGAAGTTCAAGACCTTCTCTAAAGAGATGAAGGTGGAGCTACTTGTCTTTCTCTTCCAGAAACGCTTCCGTCGCAAATGGATCTTCAACGAGTTCAGATTTTGTGTTGTCCAAGCTTGTTTCTTTGACTTTACTGACAGATTCGTCGATAGCAAAGACAAGGCTCTCACAGTTTGGGCTTTCCGCCCCGATGATGTGCGAATAAAACTTATTAAGGAAGCATAACAATTACCCACTCATCCAATGCGGTGGGTGTAACATAACTCTAATAAAGAATATAATTATGAATAAGATGAAATGGCACAGAGCAGAAAAGCTGAATGAGTACAGAGCAGATGGTAACATCGTCTTTTTAGACCGACAAGGATGGCAAACAGATGGGATGCCTGTGTTTAGATGTAATGGTGAGATGGTCGATAACAATGACATTTTCTTATGGTGCACACGAAAAGAGTTACTGAAGTTGACGGACTTTAATGAGATCTTGCGCTCTATTTTATTCAAGTAATAATTAAAACAGATAACAATATGCAATACGTATATCAAATTTCAAAAGACTTGCACTTACAACAAGTGAGTGCATTGAAGGCAAAGAAACTATACATTGAAGGTAAGAGCATCTTTGTCATTCCCAGTGTCTTCACAGTAGACATACTCTTTTATGGTGATGCCGTCAGGCCATCCGTCTTAGATTGCCTGTCAAGCAGGAAGGAGCAGTTTGAGAATTTTGTCCTCCGCTATAAACATCGAAATTGCTGTTCTCTGCTCGGCCGGGGGCTGCACTATTTTGTTAAGGTCACAACTAATTGATAAGATATATGAATAGGTTTGAAGCACACATGCTGGCACAGGAGATCGTGAAGCTCATGCCAAAGGATTATAGCAAGGACGAAATCCTGACAACCATTCAGTTATCTGAACGGACAGGGATCTCTGTAACGTGGATCCGGCGGAACAGCAATAAGCTGCCACACTTCCGGGTGGGAACAGATCTCCGCTTTTCCTTAAATGAAGTGATGAACTCCCTTAAAGAGCAATGAGAAAAATGTTATGAATGTAGTGCCATGTAGTCGTCTACATGGCATTTTTAATTTATATGTTTTGTATTTTCCATCTTTCTTATTACTTTTGCAGGAAAAAAGAGAATGACAATCGTTCTGCAACATAAGATAAAAGATTACTTGCTGCAAAAAGAACACGCCTGGGCAAAAATCCCTATCCAGTACTGGTGTATGGTTGCAAGAGTGAGTATATGGAAAAATCTGGGGGATATAAGGAAAACATTTCCTAAAACGGATATGCCGGGACAACATATATATGTTTTCTCTCTCGGAAAAGACAGGAACAGACTTCTCTTGTCGGTTCTTATGCAAGATGGTTACATCTATATCTTATTCATTGGAACATACGAGGAATACTGCTTACAATTCACAAAATGATAACTGACTTTTCTATATCTAAAGCACAATACATATACGCTGTTAAAAGAGTAAATACATTGCTACTGGCTGTTACGGAAGAAACAGCCAGCGATGATGATAGTAGAATAGAATTAGAGTTGATGACAAAAATAGTAGCTCTGTATGAAGAAAATCACGATAGAATTGAAGCTCTCTCCGTAGCAGAACTTATCAGATACGGTCTTGAAAAAAAGAATATGACGCAGAGGACTTTGGCATCCTCTTTAGGGGTAAGTTCTAGCCGTATCAGTGATTTCCTGAGAGGACGGAGTGAACCAAGCCTCTCTGTGGCAGGCAAAATATGTAAGATTCTCGATATACCTACCGACGTTATGCTGTCTCTTTAAATTGTTATTTTATAACGGACAACCATCTATGTAAATATAAGAAAGAACAAGAATATGAAAGTATCAGTAAAACAAGCAGAGAAGATTACCGATATGAAGACGCGGATGAGTGACATCTATCTCGCCGTGTCATGGAGGGAGATAGCACGCACTTACTTTGACAAGTCCGTGCCATGGTTCCAGCATAAGATGTACGGCATCGACGGCAATGGCGGCGTCGGTGGCTTCACGGAGCAGGAAGCCGGGCAGCTCAAGGGGGCGCTCCTCGACCTGAGCGAGCGCATCCGCCGTGCCGCAGAGAATATTCCAGCCCCGGCCACTGTATAGCCGTTTTGAACAAAAAGCCGCCGCCGGGCTGGCGGTGCAACAATTTTAGTGCTTCGATAAGCACTTTTCATAATTAAATGAACTCTTGGAGCTTCCTGCGCGTGATGCGTGGGGGCTTTTTGATACGGGAATGTTAAATCTTCAATTGGTAGCAAAAAAGTTACGCATAAATTTTGTAGAATGTAACTAATTTGCTACCTTTGCAGTGTCATTAAGGCAAAGAGTTCTTTATTTTATTTCATTTGTTTTGCGTATGAAAACCAATGAATTGAAGAGGCTACTCCTTAAGAAAGGATGTCGCCTGCAAAGACATGGTTCTCGGCACGATATGTGGTTAAATTCTAACAATGGACACACTGCAATGGTACCGAGGCATGACGCACAGGAAGTTGGTACAGGTCTTTACAAAAAGATTATGATACAACTTTTTGGTACTGATTAAAAGGAAACCAGTGCAACCGCACTGGCAACCTTTTCAGTAATGAACGGAATGAATGCGAGAACTCTTTTATTGTTGAATATTAAAAGAATTATAGATATGAAAGTGACAGTCGTCGTGGAGAAGCAGCCAGGAGTAAGAAATTGCTCCTGCTTTTTAGAGAAAGACGTTGATGACAAGCATGGTCTTGCCGGATATGGACCAACAGTGGATGAAGCAGTAAAGGACTTGCTTGCTGCAAGGCAGGAATATATCGACATAGACGGAATAGATATGCCTGAATTAGAAATGTCATTTAAATATGATGTATGGGCATTCTTCGATAAATTTCCTCTAAATGCAAGTTTGGTGGCAAAACAGATCGGAATAAATCCCTCTCTTATGCGCCAGTATATCTCAGGCAACAAGAAGCCCAGCGAGAAAAGGGTCGATCAAATACAGAAAGGCATACGAGAATTAGGAAAGTCACTTTCAAATGTATCATTAGTACGATTTTAGCTGTGCGTCATGCGCAGATGAAATAAATAATGAACTCTTGAAGCCTCCTGCACGTGATGTGTGGGAGGCTTTTTAATAATAGGGGGGAAAAAAGGTCTCCCGACATCAACGAGGATGCCAGAAGACCCGAACGCAAGTAATATATCTGAGTTTTACCCCATTCTGTACTACTTATCCAGTTCGACCTCTTTTTGCTTCT
>ERZ772969.1430-NODE-1430-length-18082-cov-4.192933_pt1 | contig 18082 bp, 20 predicted proteins | sample MGYA00511676_ERZ772969 | MGnify/ENA primary metagenome ERZ772969 (study PRJEB29015, sample SAMEA2737651) | human gut metagenome | biome: human gut; feature: human-associated habitat; material: faeces | place: China | collected 2012 ... | reverse complement strand
AATAATTAAAACAAAAATAAAAATATAGAAAACTATTAACTGGTAATAATAGATAAAAAATAAGAGATAAATTTGTTGAAAAAGATGATATTGATTATAAAATAGAAATAATTATATACAAAATTGGAATTATAAGTTATAATTTAAAATAAATAAAAGAAAAGGAGAAGGTTATGAACAAATTTTTAAATGAAAAACTGATGCCGGTAGCCGCAAAGATGGCGGCAAACAAATGTTTGATCGCCGTGCGCGACGGTATTACGCTGGCAATGCCACTCATCATTATCGGTTCTCTGTTAATGGTGATCGCGACGGGTTTTGCGATCCCGCCTCTGGAGAAATGGCTGGGTGATATGGGAATCGCTACCTATTTATGGAAGGGTTCTGACAGCAGCTTCGGACTCATCGGTCTTGTCGCAAGCTTCGGTATTGCGCACAGTCTTGCAAAGCAGTACAAGGTGGACGGAGTTTCCGCGGGTATTATCTCATTATCCACATTTATTCTGGTGACGCCGTTTGTGAGCGGTGAGGCAGGAAACGGAATGCCGACTACTTATATGGCAGCGCAGGGTCTGTTCGTTGCGATCGTACTCGGTCTGATCAACGGCTGGGTATACCAGTGGTTCATTAATCACAATATCCGGATCAAGATGCCTGAGAGTGTGCCGCCGGCAGTGTCAAAGAGCTTCAGCGCGATCTTGCCGGGCGCAGCGCTGATCGTGGGATGGCTGATCGTATACGGCGTATTGGATGCGTTTGGGCTTCCAAATCTGCACATGATCGCAAAGACAGTGCTTGGCGTACCGCTTGGGCTGCTTGGAAATAATATTGTCGGTGTTGTCATTCTTGTGTTATGCTGCAGCTCACTCTGGTTTGTGGGACTGCACGGCGGAAATATCGTAAATAAGATCATGGAGCCGATCTGGCTTGCAAATCTTGGTGAGAACACAGAGGCGTTCCGTGCAGGAGAACCGCTCAAGCATATTTTTACCACACCGTTTATGGATAACTTTGTGTACATAGGAGGCGCGGGAGCGACGATCGGACTTGTGCTTGCACTGGCATGGCTGGCGCGCAGAAAGCACGCGAGCAAGCAGGCAAAGACCCTTGCACCGCTCACGGTTGTTCCGGGACTGTTCAATATCAACGAGCCGACGATGTTCGGACTTCCGGTTGTGTTAAATATTCTTTTGCTCCTTCCGTTCGTGCTCGCGCCGATCGTCAATCTTGTTGTGGCATACGCGGCGATGGCAACGGGACTTGTACCGCTGACCTATACGGCTCCGGGCTGGACCACGCCGCCGATCATCAGCGGATTCCTTGCAACAGGAAGCATCCGTGCGTCGATCTTACAGATTGTTTTGATCGTGCTTGATATTTTGATCTATCTTCCGTTTATCGCATCGGTAGAGAAGCGCTTTAAGGCGGAAGAAGAAAAACAAAATACAGAAAACAAATAAACGCAAAGGAAATAGAAACTATGAAACGACTGATTAGTGCAAATACGTCAGAAATTCTGGCAATGAGTGCCGCAGAGTTAAAGCAGAGCATCCGGGCGAGCGAGGGGCGTGTTGTTGTATCAGAGAATGTTGCAACGAGAGAGAGCTATATCGGGGATATCACAAACGCAGAGATCGCACGCGCATTCGGCGCCGATCTGATCCTTTTAAACTGCGTGGATGTGTTAGATCCGCATATTTTTGGATTGGAGCATGACAGGGACAATTTTGTGAAGGAGCTGCACCGTCTGGTCGGACGGCCGATCGGCGTCAACTTAGAGCCTGTAGACCTTACGGCAGAGATGCTTGAGGACAGACTGGAGATCCCGAAGGGACGTCAGCTGAATGAGGAGACGGCAAAGCGCCTTGACGAACTTGGTTTTGATTTTGTCTGCCTGACCGGAAACCCGGGAACGGGCGTGACAAACGAGCAGATCGGGAACGCCATCCGTCTGATCAAGGAGCATTTCTCCGGGCTTGTGATCGCCGGGAAAATGCACGCGGCAGGCTCGGATGAGCCGGTGGCAGATCTTGCGGTTGCCAAAAGCTTTGTGGAGGCTGGCGCAGATGTGATCTTGGTTCCGGCAGTCGGGACGGTGCCGGGCTTTGACGCGGAGGAGTTAAAGGAAGTGGTGAAGGAAGTGCACCGCCTGGGCGGACTTGTCATGTCTGCGATCGGCACGAGCCAGGAGAGCTCGGACGAGGCTACGATCAGAGAGCTTGCGATCGCAAACAAGATCTGCGGCGTGGATATGCAGCACATCGGCGATGCGGGCTACGGCGGCGTTGCACCGGTGGAAAATATCTATGCCATGAGCAAGGCATTGCGCGGGATCCGTCATACGGTGTCTATGATTGCGCGTTCCATCAACCGTTAGAGAAGGAGGGTTTGATTTATGGAGAAGAAAACGATCATGCTGGCGTGTGCCGCAGGGATGAGCACAAGCTTACTTGTTTCCAAAATGCAGAAGGCTGCGGAGGATGCAGGGATCGAGGCGGAGATTTTTGCCGTGCCTGCGTCGGAGGCGGAGGATCATGCAGACAAGCAGAACATTGACGTGGCGCTTTTGGGACCGCAGGTGCGGTTTATGGAGGCTGACTTTAAGAACAAAATGGAGCCGAGAGGAATTCCGGTCGGCGTTATTCCGATGGCAGATTACGGAATGATGAACGGACAGAAGGTTTTGGAGTTTGCGCTCGGTCTCCTGAAAGGATAAGAGGATGGACGAGAAAAATACAGAGGCGATCATGAGCCTGATCCTCTATGGCGGGGATGGAAAAAGCTCTGCGATGGAGGCTGTCTGGGCGGCAAAGGAAGGCGATTTTGCAAAGGCGGAGGAGAAGCTTAAGGCTGCGCAGCAGTCGCTGACGCTGGCGCATCACGCGCAGACGGAGATGCTCGCGAAGGAGGCGGAAGGAAATCCGATGGAGATATCGCTTTTGATGGTGCACGGACAGGATCACCTGATGACGGGAATGATGTTTTTAGACTTGGCAAAGGAGCTTGTGGATGTGTACCGCAGACTTCCGGAGCAAAAATAGTAGAGAAACGCAGATGTTTGTGGGCGGAGACAGAAAAATGACTGTCTCCGCTCATTTTTTGGTTGCACCCGTCACAAAAATCTTTTATTATCGTATCATAAATAACAGATAGGATGAAAACAGGGATGAAACAGGGAAGAAGTATGCTGCTGCGTGCGGCGGCGGTTCTGCTGCTTTTGACGGCGCTTGGGATCACAGGATTTCGGGCGTATGCGGCGGATGGTTATGCGGCGGGAAGCTACACGCCGCAGATAAAAGAGGTGGAGGAGACGGAGGACTATATCATTTACGGGGATACGGACAGTGCGGCGGGATTTATTTTTTATCCGGGCGCAAAGGTGGAGGAGGCGGCGTATGCGCCGATTCTGGATGAACTGGCACAGGCGGGTATCTGCTGTGTGCTGGTGAAGATGCCGTACCGCCTCGCAGTTTTTGACGTAAATGCGGCAGAGCGTGTGATGGAGGAGCTGCCGGAGGTAGAAACGTGGTATATCGGCGGTCACTCTCTGGGCGGGGCGATGGCGGCGGCGTTTGCAGCGGAGCATGAGAGCGCGCTTTCCGGGCTTATCCTGCTTGCGGCATATCCGACGGAGGAGATTAAGAAGCTTCCGGTACTTTCGTTATACGGCAGCGAGGATGAAGTCTTAAATAAAGAAAAGTATGAGAAGTCTGCTTCGCTTGCAGCGCGGCTTACCGAGTATGTGATCGAGGGCGGAAATCATGCGGGCTTTGGAAATTACGGGGTGCAAAAGGGAGACGGTGAGGCGTATCTTCCGAGAGAGGAACAGTGGCAGGAGACTGTGGATTATATTTTAAATTTCATGGAAAAATAAGAGACGGGAAGGAGAATGGTTTATGCAGCTGGCTGTGGGATTATTGCTGCCGTTTTTGGGAACTGCGCTTGGTGCGGCGTGTGTGTTTTTCTTAAAGGATGAATTAAATCGTCTGGTGCAAAAGGGGCTTCTTGGCTTTGCGTCGGGTGTGATGGTGGCGGCGTCGGTGTGGTCGCTTCTGATCCCGGCGATCGAGATGGCGGAGCCTGCGATGGGAAGGTTTTCTTTTGTGCCTGCAGCAGTGGGCTTTGTATGCGGTATTTTTTTTCTGCTTGGGATGGACAGATTGATCCCCCATCTGCATTTGAATGCAAATAAGCCGGAGGGTATGCCGGGGCAGTGGAAAAAAACGACGATGCTTGTGCTCGCGGTGACGCTTCACAATATTCCGGAGGGTATGGCTGTCGGAGTTGTGTTTGCCGGGCTTTTGACGGGAAGCGCGGGGATTACGCTGGCAGGTGCGATGGCGCTTTCATTTGGCATTGCGATCCAGAATTTTCCGGAGGGCGCAATTATCTCTCTGCCGTTAAAGAGTGAGGGAGGCAGTCGGAAAAAATCCTTCTTTTACGGTGTGGCGTCCGGGATCGTAGAGCCGATCGCGGCGGCAGTCACGATACTTTTAACAGGGATCATCACACCGATGCTTCCGTATCTGCTGGCGTTTGCGGCAGGCGCGATGATTTATGTCGTGGTGGAGGAGCTGCTGCCGGAGGCGTCGGAGGGGGAGCATTCCAATGTCGGCACGCTTGGCTTTGCCGCGGGTTTTTTAATTATGATGATACTGGATGTTGCGCTTGGAGGCTGAATTGTGATACTATAGGGAAAGAAAGTGACAAGTACACAGGATAAAGGAGCGATGATCATGCAGGATGATTTGAGAACAGAATTGATTAAGCAATTTCCGGCAGACGTGGTAGAGATCACACAGCAGGACGGTGTGAAGTATTATGCGTGTCCGACCTGTAAGAGAGCGGTTGCATTGGGAGAGGAGAAATGCGGCGCCTGTGGTCAGGTATTAAGCTGGGAGCATCTGCGCGAGGAGGAGGAAGCATCCTACGGAGTTAAGACAGCGACACTGACATTTGAGGTTGCGGGAGATTTTACAAACGGCGACTGCAGAAAGTGCCCGCTTTCTTATATTGCAAAGCTCAATGCGGAGAATGTCTATGAGTGTCCGTTAAATATGCGGGCAAATTGTAAGCTGGAAATCTCATAAAGCCTGTCAGAGGTTCCGAAGGTCTGTATCAGAGGGTACAAAGCTTTGGAACTTTTTTGCTTGCCGGCAAACAAAACCTTTGGGGGGATTGTACTGCGTCGGAAAGGATTTATGGGAAAACTTTCCAGAGGGAGAGGAAATGGAACGAATGCACAATTTGATCGCGGCGGTGGGAGGCATATTCTTTTTATGGTTTTCGCTGCCGTTTGTGGTAAACGGAATTATTAATATCGGAAATGGGACGGGCATGCTCGCGTCTATGGCAGTGCTCTCTTATGGTATTTCTTATGAGAAGGTCAATCATCGAGTGGGCGAGCTTTGGAGGAACCCCGGCAGCCGGGGCCTGCTCCTGTGTTTGTCTGCGATTGCGACGGCATGCTTTCTGATCGCAGCGGTTGAGACGATCGGAATGGTGCGGGCAGCATCTAACCGTCCGCCGAAAAATACGACGGCGGTGGTGCTCGGCTGCAGCGTGAAGGGGGAGAAACCGAGCCGGATTTTAGAGGAGCGGTTAAACGCGGCGTATGTGTATCTGGTGGAAAACCCTAAGGCATACTGTGTGCTTTCCGGCGGTCAGGGGAGAGGAGAAGCAATCAGCGAAGCAGAATGTATGTACCGTTACCTGACAGAGCGGGGCATTGACGGGAGGCGTTTGCTGGTGGAGGATGCATCTGTCAATACGGAGGAGAATCTGCGGTTTTCCAGAGAGCTGTTGGAGGAACATGGGATTGACGGGGACATCACGATCGTGACGAGTGAATTTCACGCATACCGCGCCCAGAAGACGGCGGAGCGTCTTGGAATGAAAAGCTACAGCACGCCGAGCCGGACGTTTTTTCTGTACCTGCCGACCTATTATGTGCGGGAGCTCTATGGGATTTTGTATTATATGATAAAATGAGCGTCAGCGATCATGGCGAGCATTTGAAAAGTGAAAAGAAAGAGAGAACAAAGCAGCGATGGCAGTCAAATATTACGCAGTAAAAATTGGAAAAACACCCGGCGTTTATATGAAATGGGAGGAATGTAAGGCGATGGTGCACGGATTTCCCGGCGCCGTGTACAAGAGTTTTCCGACCAGAGCGGAAGCGGAGAGGTTTGTGCAGGGGGATATGGGGGGGCAGCAGTCTGGAAGAACGGCGTCCGGCGCGGCATACGGTCAGAAAGCGGAAGCGTCTGTGGGAGATGTGATGCCGGAAAATTACGCTTTTGTGGACGGCTCCTACAATGCGCCAAAGAAAATCTACGGCTACGGCGGGTTTCTTATGCACGGCGGAGTGAAGGAGGTTCTGCAGGGCGCGGGAGAGGACGCGGAGATGGCGTCCATGCGCAATGTGGCGGGCGAGGTGTTAGGCAGCATCGCGGCGGTGGAAAAGGCGCTGGAGCTTGGACTGGGGGAGCTGACGATCTACTACGATTACATGGGGATCCAGATGTGGGCGGAAGGAAGCTGGAAGCGAAACAAAAAGGGCACGGCGGCATACCACGACTATATCGCCTCGGTGAGCGACAGGATCACGCTCCATTTTGTGAAGGTCAAGGGGCACTCGGGCGTCGCCGGAAACGAGGAGGCGGACCGTCTGGCAAAGGGGGCGGTCGGCATTGGATAGCATGGAATTACGCCGGATTCTGATCGTGGAGGACGACCCTGCGCTCGGGCAGGGGATCCGCATTGCACTGCAGGGCGAAACGCTTGCGGTCACGGTGGTGCGGACGCTTGGCGACGCGCGGACCGCGCTTGCGGAAACGGACTTTGCGCTGATGCTTTTGGACATCAATCTGCCGGATGGAAACGGACTTGATTTTTTGCTGGAGCTGCGGGGGAGCAGCCGGATGCCGATCATTCTGATCACGGCAAACGATATGGAGACGGATATTGTGGTGGGGCTTGAGTCCGGCGCAGACGACTACATCACGAAGCCGTTTTCTCTCGCTGTGCTGCGCGCCAGAGTCAACACGCAGCTTCGGAAGACGGCGGCAGGGGAAACACGCATCTGCATCGATGCGTTTGCGTTTGATTTTGAGCGTATGGAGTACCGGAAGAATGGCGCGGAAGTGACATTGAGCAAGACGGAGCAGAAGCTTTTGCGCCTTTTGGTGGAGAACCGTGGGCGTGTGTTAAGCCGTGCCGATCTGGTGGACCGTATCTGGACAGACGGCGCGGAATATGTGGACGAGAATGCGCTTTCCGTCACGGTCAAGCGTCTGCGTGACAAGCTGGAGGAAACTCCCTCCAAGCCGCAGTATCTAAAGACGGTGTACGGCATCGGCTATACATGGGAGGGAAAGTAGATGGAGGCTCTGACGATCCTTGCGGTGCTTTGTGCAGCAGCATCCCTTTTTGCTGTGGCATCCCTTTTTGCGGCATTCTGGTTTCGGAAAAGGGAGAAGGACACCTTAACGCACTTGTCAAGAATGTTGGACGATGCGGCGGAGGGCACGTTTTTGGAGCAGACGTTTGACGAGAGTCTCTGCTCGGCGGTGGAGGCAAAATACAGCCGTTATCTCTCGGCGTCTGCTGTGTCCGCGCGGAATCTCGGCGAGGAGAAGGACAAGATCAAGACGCTGATCGGGGATATTTCGCATCAGACCAAAACGCCGCTTGCCAATATTTTGCTCTATACGGGTCTGCTGGAGGAGGAAACCCTGCCGGAGCGCGGCAGAGCATATGTGGAGGCGCTGGGGCTCCAGGCGCAGAAGCTGCAGTTTCTGATCGATGCCCTTGTGAAAACGTCGCGTCTGGAAACGGGTGTGCTCGCGCTGCGCCCGAAGGAGCATGAGGTGCTCCCCATGCTAAGCCGCGCGGTGGCGGCGCAGGAGCAGAAGGCGGCGGCAAAGCGGATCAGAGTCAGGCTCCTTTCGGATGAGAGCACGATGCGGCAGAGGGCGATTTTTGACGAGAAGTGGACGGAGGAGGCTCTCTTAAATCTGCTGGACAATGCCATCAAATATACGCCACAGGGCGGCGAGGTGTCGGTGCGCGTCACACCCTATGAGCTGTTTTGCCGCATCGATGTGGAGGACAACGGCATTGGAATTTCCGAGGAGGAGCAGGCAAAGGTGTTCGGCCGCTTTTACCGGGGAATGGAGGTTTCCGGAGAGGAGGGCGTCGGCATCGGGCTGTATCTGGTGCGCCAGATCATCTCCGGCGAGGGCGGCTATCTGAAGGTGACTTCAAGACCCGGCGAGGGTTCGGTCTTTTCGGTATTTTTGGCGGCGGTGGATGAGAGAAGGTATGGTGCAGATGCAGAGGAGGAAAGGGTATGAGGGGGAACAAGAAAACGGCTATTCGCAGGTATATCAAGGATATAGAGCTGCATTTGCCGGAGAAAGTCGTGGTGGATGAGATTCAATCTTTTTTGAAGGAGGAATGTTTTTATAAAACTGTATGGAGACAGGAGGATTGCTTTTGCGCAGATCATTGGAGAGCAGACGACGGGCTGGGGAAGAATTTAAAAAAGCTGTTTTTTTCAAATATGAGTATCAAGCCGGATTTTTACATATAGAAGCATGGATCAGAGAGGGGAAAAACCGGGAAAGAGGACTCTCTGGGATTATTGGGCATGATTTAACAACACCATATCTTGCAGAGATCGTAAGACTTCAAAAAAGTCTGGTTGAAAAATTGCCGAAGGGCGGCGGCTGGTATAAACGGGAGAAGCAATTATTACAAAAGGAAGAAAAAAAGATTTGCAATTCGATAAGACTGTTTCGGTGGGTGTTGACGATAGTGGGGCTGCTCTTGTTGATCGGATGGCAACTTTTGTGACGGAGATAAGCGTGGGGGAAAGATATGAGAACGAAAGATATTTTTACAAGAATCGTGTTTTTGACGGTGGGGATCCTTCCCTTTCTTTTTTGCACCAGAGGGGAGTCTGTGGCGGCGGAAGTGGTTTCCGTTGTGAAACCAAAGCTTCATTACAGCCGTATTTATTTTATAGAAAATGAAGGCACAGGCGCGCAGCCGAAGCTGTTGCCTGCAAACCTGGAATATGACGATGCGGATTACATCCTGGGTCATATGATCTATTCCGAGGGGGTTTTTTGTATCTATGGCAGGGAAAAGCAGGAGGGAGAAAAACGAGAGGATCGTTTTGGCTATGCAGACCGCAGCGGGAAGCTGATCGCTGACACAGAATATGAGTTCGCTTATCCTTTTTCAGAGGGGCTGGGCTGCGTGCGGAAGAATGGAAGATATGGTTTTTTAAATCGCGGGGGAGAGGTGGCGATTCCTTTTGAATATCTGGACGCCGCTCCCTTTTCGGAGGGACTGGCATATTTCGCCACGGAGGAAAATTATGGATTTATGGATAAAAACGGGAAACCTGTATTTTTCCTGAATTGTGACAGTGTCAGTTCTTTTCATGATGGACTGGCTTATTTTAGCGTAGATGGAAAATACGGCTTTCTCGATCAACAGGGGGATGTGGTCATCGAGGCTGTCTATGATGACGTCAGTTATTTTGAGGACGGGATCGCCCAGGTACGGAGAAACAGTCTGACAGGCGTGATCGACTCCCGGGGGGAAGAAATCGTCCCGGTGGAATATGAGTATATTTGGCGCGGCGATGGGATCCTAGATTGTGTCAGGGAAAATGGTACGCGCGATTATTATACGTTTGCGGGAGAGAAAAGTACAGAGGAGGAGTATATAAGAGGGAAGCATGAGACAGGAAAGGGCTGGGAGTATTCGCTGGATGGATGGAAAAGGGTTGCGGGTTCTAAAGTCCTCCTTGTCAATCATATTACGCCGCGCATGGAGTTGTACTGGGAGTTGACGCACGGCAGAGCCGTAGAGGTTCAAAATGCAGATGGAGAAGTTTCGCAGGAGCAAACATACGGTGCGTGGGATGAAGAAAATTGCCGGAAGATTTTTAAGCTGTTTTCTGTGGAGGGCATGGAGGAGCCCGTGCTGTACTGTGTCGAGAAGCCTTTTTCTGATGGTTTTTTTCTGTCTCCGTTGACAGACAGTGCATTTTATGGAATTTCAGATGATTCTCTGAAATTACTTCTTACAGGCTATGAATGCGGCGGCTCTGCACTAGGAGACAGGGTCTGTTTCTGGCTTGACACAGAGACGGGGGAAATTCTTTTGGGAACGAGAGGTGCAGCAGGTGGTTTTATGGGGTCTGCTGCTTATATGAGTGCATTTGAGGTGCGGGAGAATGAGGTAAAGGTCAGGGATGATCTTCACTCGGTGAGTCAATCCAGTGGAAATTATACCGAGGAAGAATTGCTGGAGAATGTCGACCATTTTTTTGATGAAGATGATATGCCTTATACCGAAGAAACGATTTTGGAGGGAACGGTGGTGCAGGAATACGAAGTGAACGGGCAGAATGTCGCGCCGGAGGTATACAGGGATTGCCGTGAGAAATACAGAGAGGTGCATATTTTGGAGTAGCAAATCTTTCAAAACTGTTAGATTTCAGAAAGAAGCAGGAAAGATTCTTGTGCTAAAGTTTGTCTTGTAGAAAACAACATGAGGGAAGCGGCGCGCCATGCCGTTTCGGAACGGAGGCTTTTATGACAATTTTAGAGACGAAGAATCTGAAAAAGATATACGGAAAAGGGGAGACCGAGGTGCACGCATTAGACGGCGTGGATCTGTCTGTGGAGAAGGGCGAGTTTGTGGCGATCGTCGGCACGTCCGGCTCGGGCAAATCGACGCTGCTTCATATGCTGGGAGGGCTTGACCGTCCGACCAGCGGGAGCGTGACGGTGGACGGGAGAGAGCTCTCCAAATTAAAGGACGAGGAGCTGACGGTATTCCGCCGCAGGAAGATCGGCTTTGTGTTCCAGAATTACAATCTCATTCCGGTGTTAAGCGTATATGAAAACATCGTGCTGCCGATCCAGCTTGACGGAAACCGTGAGGACGAGGCATATGTAAAGAAAATCATTGAGACGTTAGGTCTTGAGAAAAAATTGAACAATCTGCCGAACAAGCTTTCCGGCGGACAGCAGCAGCGCGTGGCGATCGCGCGGGCGCTGGCGGCAAAGCCGGCAATCATCTTAGCGGATGAGCCGACGGGAAACTTAGACAGCAGCACCAGTCAGGACGTGATGGGACTGCTCAAGGTGACGAGTGAGCGTTTTGCACAGACGATCGTCATGATCACCCACAATGAAGAGATCGCGCAGATGGCAGACCGGATCATCCGCATCGAAGACGGCCGCATCGCAGTGAGGGGGTGATGAGATGATTCGTGTGGCAAACAAAAAATGTATTGGCAATCTCTCGCGCAAAAGCCTCGCGGCGTCAAAGACAAGAAATATCATCGCCGTGCTTGCGATCGCGCTCACCACGATTTTATTTACGGCGCTGTTTACGATCGCGCTGTCGATTAACGATTCGTTTCAGGAGTCGAATTTCCGGCAGGTCGGAGGTTTTTCGCATGGAGGATTTAAACGCCTGACAAAAGAGCAGTATCTGGAATTAAAGGACGATCCAATGATCAAGGAATACGGAGTGCGGCGTTTTTTGGGAATGCCCAGAGATGTCCCGTTTAACAAAAGTCAGGTGGAGATCAGCTACAGTGACAAAAATAACGCGCACTGGATGTACTGCAATCCGATCGAGGGAAGACTTCCGGAGGAGGGAACGAACGAGGCGGCGACAGATATTAGCGTTCTGGAGCTTCTTGGCGTTACACCGGAGCTTGGCGCAGAGTTCACGATCACCTTTCTGGTGGACGGAATTAAGACGACGCAGACCTTTACGCTGTGCGGCTGGTGGGAGCGGGACGAGGCGATCGTTGCCAGTCATATTTTGATCCCGGAGAGTCGGGTGGATGCCATTTTGCAGGAGGTCGGCGTGACGCCTCCGGGAAAAGATAACATGACCGGAAGCTTTAATCTTGACGTGATGCTAAAGAGCTCGGCGAATATCGGAGATGATCTCGATACGATTCTGGCAAATCACGGCTATCAGAGTGAGGATCCAAGCGGCGAGGAGCTGCCCTATATCCGCAAGGGTGTGAACTGGGGCTATACGGGAGCGCAGCTTTCCGAAAGCATGGATCTTAGCGTGGTATTTGCGATCGCCGGAATGTTACTGCTTATCATCTTTACCGGATACCTGATCATTTACAATGTATTTCGTATTTCCGTAGTTGGCGACATCCGTTTTTACGGTTTGTTAAAGACGATCGGAACGACCGGACGGCAGGTGAAGCGGTTACTTCGGTATCAGGCGATGCTGCTTTCCGGCTGCGGCATCCCGCTTGGACTGCTTATGGGCTGGCTGATTGGTTCATGGCTGACTCCGGTGGTGTTAAGTCGGTTAAACGGCATGGTAGTGGATGTGGTGTCCGTAAATCCACTGATCTTTTTCGGTGCGGCTGTCTTTTCCCTGCTCACTGTGCTGCTTTCCTGCGCGAAGCCGGGACGCATGGCGGCAAGAATTTCACCGATCGAGGCGGTGCGCTATACGGAGGGCAGCGATATAAAAAAGACCACCCGCAGAAAACAACGAGCGGCACGCTTTGCGAGCCACTCTTATGTCAATAAAAAGGGTGTTTCTCTTTTTTCACTGGCGCTTGCAAATCTCGGGAGGAGCAAGAGTAAGACGATCGTAACGGTCGCGTCGCTCTCTCTGGCGGTCGTGCTGCTAAACACCACGGTTCTGTTCACAAGAGGATTTGATATGGACAAATATCTTGCCTCCAATTCCGTGAGCGATTTTATCGTTGCAAACGCTTCCTATTTTCGGGTTGGTTCAATGTTTTCGGCAGAAGCCGCTGTGGAGGATGGTGTGGTGGACAGTATTGCCGACTTCGGAGGTATTACGGAGGGTGGTAAGGTATACGGGCAGACAAAAGCAGCGCAGGAGTTTGTCAGCGAGGAATACTACCGGCAGTTGTATAGTAGCTGGTATTCCAAAAAACAATTGGACGAAAAGGTTGCGTCGGCGGAAAAGACGGAGGACGGTAAGCTCATGGACCGTGTATCGCTTTTGGGAATGGAAGCTTATGCGTTGGACCGGCTGCATGTGCTGGAGGGCGATCTCCGCAAGCTCTACGAGCCGGGGGGCAATTACATCGCGGCGGTGTACATGGAGGATGATTATGGAACAGCGGAAATGGATTCTCACTGGGCGAAGGTCGGAGATAAAGTCAAGCTGCGGTATGTGGAGGAGGTTGAATACTACAATCCCGACACCGGAGAGATTTATGAAGACCTTGATGCGATCGGCGACCGTCCTGTTGATACGCGCACGCTGAAGTACACCGAAAAAGAGTATGAGGTTGTGGCGCTTGTGAGTGTTCCGAACGCGCTCAGCTACCGCTATTACGGGGCGGATCAGTTTGTCTTAAATGACCAGACATTTATCCGAGATACCGGAAGCGACGCCGTCATGCTGTATGCGTTTGACACGACAGATCAGGCGAATGTTTTGATGGAACAGTTTTTGGAGGACTACACAACAAACGTAAATCCTTCCTATGACTATGAGAGCAAGGCGAAATATCAGGCGGAGTTTGAGAGCTTCCGCAGTATGTTCCTGCTTTTGGGCGGTGTGCTAAGCTTTATCGTCGGCATGATCGGCGTATTGAACTTCGTCAATGCGATCCTGACCGGGATCATCACGCGAAAACGCGAATTTGCAATGCTCCAGTCGATCGGTATGAGCGGCAGACAGCTGAAGGGAATGCTGGTCTATGAGGGACTGCTGTATGCGCTTGGCTCTGCGGTGTTTGCGCTTGTGCTCTCCCTGCTGTCAGGACATGTCATGGCGTCTGCAATGAGCAGTATGTTCTGGTTCTTTACTTACCGGCTGACCGTGGCGCCAATCCTTATCATCGCCCCGGTTCTGGCAGTGCTTGGCGCTATCGTTCCGCTGCTTGTCTACCGCGTTGTGGCGAGACAGACGATCGTGGAGCGGCTGAGAGAGACAGAGGGCTGAGGATAGTTAACAGCTTTGTGATCCCTGCGGAACATCTTTTATGCCATAAAAAGTAATCGCTTTTGCAACGACAAAAGCGTTACGATGTAATTATAAGCAATCTGGTGATATATTAAGATGATTTTTGAAAAGATTTTGATATGTTTTTCAGAAAAAGGGTAACTTTAACAGACCTATGAGAAAACATAGGTTAAAAACAGTTATTCATTTGATGTATCCAGCGATACACCGGAGTACAGTTGGTTTCTGGCCAGCAATCCATAAACCAAGCGAACGAATTTACGTGAAGTCAGCGCGAGTGCTCGTTTTGTAGTGCTATAGTAAAGTTGTAACAGCAGTGGCTAATCAGATATAATCATTCTAGAAAGAAAAGAGGAATTGTTATGCCACAAAGTTACACACCTGAATTTAAAAAGAAAATTGTAGGTCTCCATTTGGAAGAAGGATGTACCTACAAAAGCATCACTGCCGAGTATGGTGTAGCAAAAACAACCATCTCCAAGTGGTGTGCTGAATTTAGTGAAGAATGCAGTGAAAAAGCCGTTTTCAATCCTTACTCTCCCAATGAGGCATAACTGATGAAAGAGAATTTACGATTTCGTAAAGAACTGGAAGAGTCAAAAAAGGAGATTCTTTTCCTAAAAAAAGCGGCGGCATTCTTTGCAAAGGAAATCGATTAGAGGCTTACTGGTTTCTCGAACAATATCATAAATTTTTCGGCTTACGTTGGCTGCTCAGGCGGTTAAATATCTGTTCGAATGCTTACTATAACTACCGGAAATGTCGGAAGGCAGATTATAATACCCAAAAATCAGAGGTACAGGCGCAAATTAGGGACATTTACCACGCACATAAGGGAGTGGACGGTTATCGGAGCATAACCGTTTATCTTGTACGCAGAGGATACGTTTACAGTCCGGCAACGATTCATAAATACATGAATACGGAAATAGGTCTGCGCTCTGTCGTTCGTCGGAAAAGCCGGAATATGTACATGGTAAACCACACTGGATTTTTGAAAACAAGATCCAGCAGGATTTTATTGCTGAAAGACCAAATCAAAAATGGTGTACAGATTTTACCTATTTGTTTTTGAAGAACCATGATGTACGCTATAACTGTACAATCATAGATTTGTATGACCGGAGTGTAGTTGCCAGTATAACAGATAGACATATCACAAGTGACCTTGCCATCCGCACACTGCAGAAAGCACTGGATTTGCAGCCGACGATAAATGACGGGCTGATCCTGCACTCTGATCAAGGAACTGATATTGTCAATATTACTTTACACATTTTCTTCACGGAATCTTTAAGCTGCCTGCTCCAATGATTCATAGTACTGTTTTCTTTTGAGCATTGGCGGCAGACCGCCATTGGTCGAGCATATCCTCCGAGTATTCCAGTAAATGATGAAGTATCTCCAAATCAGAGTATTCAGTTCCTCAAGCTTCATCTTTTTGGCTTCATACCTACCATACAGAAGTTCCGCCTTCATCCTCGCCCACAGCGCCTCACAGCGTGTATTGTCATGGCATCTGCCTCCATCACTGTTCATGCTCTGTATGATTCCGGTGCGCGCAAGCTCCCCTCTGTAGCATGCGCTTGTATACTGACTTCCGCGGTCGCTGTGAAGAATCGCCCCGCGGAATGCAGGGAAAGCTTTCCCTGCATTCCGAACTGTGTCCACGCATAATTCCGCTTTCATGTGATCTGCCATTGCAATCCCCAGTACCCCAAGGTCATAGCAGTCAAAAATCGCCGAGACATAAAGCTTACCATCTGCGGCGGGGATTTCTGTGATATCCGTGACGCATTTCTCAAGCGGCTTTGCGGATCTGAAATTACGCTTTAGCAAATCCTCGGCTTTGCGGGCATTCCGCTCAGTCTTTGTGATTCCATTCGGCTTACACTTCGGTCTATGGCTTAGTCCTGTTTCTTCCATAATCCGGTAAACGGTTCTTTCACTGGGTATCTTTTTGTCCGGAAATTTCAGTTTCAGAGCCTGGTACATCCGACAGCGTCCATAAGTATCGTTGCATTCGTCCTCCGCCACAATACCACGCATTTTTTTCAGCAATTTCCTCATATTTCCACGGATTATTCCGGTGTTTCAAATACCAGTAAAATCCCTGCCTTGTTACATCAAGCGCATGACAATAAAGCGCAGTTTTCCTCTTAACCGTGCCGCCGTTTGTCGTTTGAGCGATAAAACGCATTCTCCGGTTTTTGCTGACTTCCGACGGCTCGCGGCGAAAAAAGCTCTTGCTTCCGCCAGAAACTCGTTTTCCTCTTTTAAACGGGCAAGCTCCTTTGCCTGCTCTCTGTTCTGCAATCTGAGCTTTTGTACTTCCTCCGTGAGACTCATTGCGGTATCCGGCGTATGGCTTCCCGGTCCAAGATCCAGCTTGGCGTCCTTTGCGCGTTTATTCCAGCCATAAAGCGTATCTATATTGATGCCAAGCTCTTTTGCAGCTTTACTGAAACCGATTTCCCTTCCCAGCTTCACAGCCTGAACTTTAAATTCCTCGTCATAAACTTTTTTCTGTGCCATTTTACGACCTCCATTCCACTTCTATAATCTCTCGGAATCTTCAGCCCGATAAAATTAAGGCTTGTAGATTCCTTTTTTATAAAATCTCCCACTTTTTGCCAAAATCGATTGATAAATTGCCAAAAATTTGCGGCGAAGTCGATTGAATATATTTTATTTTTTCGACTGGTGGCGATTTTATTGTTACCTATTAACTGTGGAAGTCATACCGACTACCAAAACTTTGTTACTGAAAATCTTCGTAAATACTATCCTAACCCAAATGCTCTTGCTCCTTCCACCTGGGAAATTATCGAACGTTTCTGGCATCTCGATCTCTCCTATACAGACGAGTTACTCCGCAGCAAGTATTCTGTTTTTGGTCCTAAACCAAGAACACCCTCCTGTATGCAGCGTTCCTACCTCTTATCCATTGATTTTAAAGTGGATTCCATTACTGACTGGTCTGCTCAACTAAAGCTCAATCCTCTTTATGCCATCCTTAGCGGTTTTGAATTCGGCGACACCCCTGGTGTCGGTACTTTCTATGACTTTTTTGACAGGCTTTGGGACTCGCATGAAGATAACCTTTTGCCCGACGAACATCCTCTCAAAAAGAAAAAAGTCAAAAAGCCAAAAGCAAAAGGTGCAAAAGCAGAATCCATTGAAAAGATCACTGTCGCCGAGCTTCTCCCTCAATTAGAACGTACAGCATTTCATTTGGATGAGCAGCCATATGTTTCGTTGTTCAAAATTTATAAGCGGGAATTCGTGGATGTTTCTGCCTCAAAGGATCTGATACATCCGGATTCGCTTGCAATGGCAGGTGATGGAACTCCCGTTGTCACATCTCATAGAGAACGCAAAAAAACGTATCTGTGACTGTAAGGAAAAGGGAATCACTACTTGTGAGTGTAACCGTTATTTTTCACAGCCTGACTGCGATATCGGATGGGATTCGTCTAACGATCGCTGGTATCATGGCTACGATCTGTATATGCTTGTGGATTCGCAGAGCGATCTTCCTGTATTTCCCTATTTTTCCTGTGCATCAAAACACGATTCTCATGGATTTTTGCACGCATTTTTCCGAATGAAATCCTTTCTTCCTGACTACAAAGTAGTAAAAGTACTTTTAGATTCTGCACACGATGCAATGCCTTATTATCAATATTTCAAACGTGAAAATATCACACCGTTTATTGACCTGAACGGCAAAGGCGGAAGACCTCCTGTTTATAAAAACGATTTTACCATTGATACAGACGGCGCCCCTATTTGTCCTTCCGGTCATCGCATGCGTCGTGACGGCATGGAAGTTGCGAAAGGAAGAATGAAATTTAAATGTCCGAAAATCTGCAGGAAAAACGGTTGTATTTCCTGTACCTGTGAAACCCCTTGCTCCGATGAAAAATACGGACGGACCGTTCATTTAGTTTTAAATGACAATCCTCGCTTATTCAATAATCCACCAAGAAGCAGTAAGGAATGGAAGCTGGAATACAATGCAAGAACTTCTGTAGAACGTTCAAACAAACGTGAGAAAATA
>ERZ772969.1428-NODE-1428-length-18098-cov-5.909106_pt1 | contig 18098 bp, 15 predicted proteins | sample MGYA00511676_ERZ772969 | MGnify/ENA primary metagenome ERZ772969 (study PRJEB29015, sample SAMEA2737651) | human gut metagenome | biome: human gut; feature: human-associated habitat; material: faeces | place: China | collected 2012 ... | reverse complement strand
ATTTTAAAATAATGCTAAATTTTGTGATATAATGTTGTTGACAAAAGAAAATGCTAAAAAGCAGAACAATATAGGGAGGTAGATTATGAGTAAAAATTTAAGAAGAATGGTAACATTTGGTTTGGTAGTGACAATGGGAATTTTGCCAATAAGTGCACATAGTAATATAGCTTCTGCACAGGAACAAGAACAGACCGGGACATTGGTTATGACAAAGGAGGATGAGATTGACAGCTTTGATGACCTTGCAGGAATGACATTAGATATGAGTAATAAAAATATTGTGCCTGATGATAGTGGAAAGGTAGAAATTGATGTAAATGATGCTGTTCAGCAGGGAAATATGGCAAGAAATATGATAAAAGGAAATTTAAGTTTTGTAATAGAAGGTTTTAATTTTAAAAAAATGAATGGGGTATCTTCAATAAACAGGCCAATACAAAATATATATGTAATGAATAATGAGATATATGTTACGCAGACATATACTATAAATGATAATCGTGAACAACAGGGAAATGTTAAAATTTCAAGGTGTGTGATTGACACAAAGGACAATAAAACTGCTAAGAGAGTAGATGATATGAATATTGAAGGTGTTGGACATGGTCAAAATCTGATTCCGTATCAGTATAATAATAAACAGTATTTTATTGTATGTGCGAATGCGGTAAATAATAATCCTACAAATGAAAAATCTTGGGAAGCAAATAAAATTGGTAGGATTGTGTATGATGCAGGAACTACTAAAACAAGTAAAAATATCAATATGCTTGAAGATACAGAATATTCAAATAAAACAAGAGAACCGTTTAATAATATAAGAAGATGTGCGGTTTATGTGTCTCCGGATAATAAAAAGATACTTATGTTTAAACAGAATACACAAAGAGCGGTTCAATATTCATTTTATGATTTTGATGTGGTAAAGCAAGTGTTGGACAGTAATTCAGCTAAAGATATGAGCTTTAAGTATAGTGATAAATTACAAGCAGCATGTTATGATTATGAGATTAATTCTAATGATTTACCGGTTAGTCAATTACAGGGAATTGCAATTGATAATAGTTTAAATATATACATAGTATGCGATGGGAATGGTACATATAATACTAGAGCAGATCTTTGTGTTATTTTTAAAAAATCAAAAAGAACAATATATTACAATGTATATTGGGATATATCTGAAGAGATTGAAATAGAGGGCATACAGGTGTGTAATAATAAAATATATATAGGCGTGTCTCCTAAGAATGAAAAATCAAGAAACAAGGCATACATATATTCTGTTGATAATGGACTTATATATGAATAAAAATATATGCGAAATTTTGTATGACTTGCAACAAAATTAAAGAAATGCTGTCTTATATTATAAGAGATGATATGATATGATGCGAGAATTAAGAATGAGGAATAAATTTTTGTATGCAGGATTTGTGTCTGTACACACTTGGCACAAATTTTATGCACGAAATATATCATATTTAATACTATGCAAAAAAGTGTGCAGAAATGGAGGGTCAGTATGAAAAATAAAAAAAGTACCAAAAGAATAAAAAATATATTTACTTTTACAGTAATGATTTGCAGCCTATGTTTATTTTGTGGATTTTTGGTGACAGAAAAAGCATCAGCCAAAAAAACAACAGTGAAAAAAGTAAGTTCCGCATTGAAGAATGGCACATTTACGGTTTCAGGCAAAGGAAAAATGCCTGAGAGTGCCATGCCAAAGGTTGCACAAAAAAAGAAGATTAAAAAGATTGTTATTAAAAATGGAGTAACCGAACTGCCGGAAGATGCATTTAGGGATTGCAGCAAGGCAACAGTTATAACAATAGCACCAACTGTAAACAGAATAGGTGCAATGGCATTTTATAACACGGGAGTAGAGAAAATAACGATTCCTAAAAAAGCGGGAAATTTAGGTTATGGTATGCTTCAAAATTGTAAAAATCTCAAGAAATTAACAATACCGGGAAATTTTTGGGCAAGAGAACCTAAAAAAGCAGCCAATAAAAAGAATCTTATCGGTTCATTGATACTTGGAAATGATAATTCAAATATTGTTAAAAAAGTAAAATTTTCAACGAATTTTAATGGAGATTGTCAGAGCTTTGTAGGAGATTGTGAGGGATTTGAAGTTTTGTCGGATGATCCTTATTACAAGAGCATAGATGGTTGTATATATTCAAAAGATGGAAAAATACTTGAAGTTGTACCTTATGGAAAGAGCGAGGTTAGTATTGCAGAAGGTTGTGAAATTATAGATATACAGAGCTATAAATATGATACAGGCAAATATATTAATGGCAAGTATAATAACTATATGTATAGTGGGTGCGGTAAAATAAAAAAGATTATCTTTCCTTCAACATTCAAAAGTCTGCAAGGGGGATGTGATAATGATATTTCCGGTGTGACATTAAAAAAGTGTACAGATATTGAAGTTGAGTTTAAAACAGATAAACTTGATTTAGACACGATTAAAATTTTATGGGATTCGTATTTTATTTGGAAGAAGTCCCTTGCAAAGGAACTTGTAAGAATGAACTATGCAACAATAAAAAATGATATGGTAATAATTCGTGAGGATGGAGGATTGTATGGCTATGTTGGAGAAAAGCAAAATGCAGAGATAACAATTTCTGACGAAGTAAAGTATATTCGTGAGAATGCATTTAACTCACTTTTGAGTTCAACTTCACAGAAATTTTCGATAAGGTCGGTAGTGCTTAATAATAACATAGAAACGCTGCCAAAGTATGCTTTTGCCGGAAATAAAGAGATAAAAGTATATACAAACAAAGAGATAATGATTCAGAGATACACTTTTGATAACTGCGGAGAGTATGAAATAATAAGATTGACTCATTGATGCATCACAGTATGACAACAAACATTAGATTTGGGTGTGACAAGTGGTAGGAAGTAATATATTTATGGCATTGATATAGTGCAAATGTAAATTTTATCATGCTTAGAAAGGGAGGCTCAGTATGAAAAAAGAAAAATATATTATAAGCAGAAAACTCATAGGCGGTTTGCTTTTAAAAACCATTATTGTGTTTGGAGTTTTTATTTTAGCTGCAGCAGCGACTATGTTTATGCAGTCTGATAAAACTTTAGCGGCGAAGAAAAAAACAAATTCGTATATTAAAATATTAGGCGGCTCAATGCAGCTTAAAAATGGTGTCCTTACGATTCAAAAGAAAGGAGATCCTTTTGTAGCCGTTAATGAAACGGTACTCCCCAAAAAATCAATAAGAAAAGTCATAGTAAAAGAAGGAGTTACCTGGTTACCGGATGAAGCATTTAAGGACTGTAAAAATCTGAAAACAGTTATATTGCCAAATTCTTTAAAAACAATAGGAATAAGTGCATTTAATAATACCGCAGTTAAAAGCATAAAATTACCTAAAAATCTTAAAGTAATTAAAAAATGGGCTTTTGAGGGCTGTAATATTGAAAAGATAAATATCCCTAAATCCGTTGAGAGAATAGGGGTACAGGCATTTTGCTATACAAAAATAAAAAATATTACTATACCAAAATCTGTTAAGAAACTCGGTGTTGGAGTGCTTGACGGTTGCAAAAAACTTGAGACTGTGACTATGCCGGGAGATGTAGAAGTGATAAAAGTTCCAAAACCCTCTATTGATAATGATTTTTTTTCATGTACGGACTTGTTTTATTATAAAAGAAGAGATGATGGTTCATCCGACCCGATAAAGAAAGTGAAATTTACAACTGCACTTAATACCGATATTTTGAAAAGATTAGCAGAGTGCGAAAGCTATGAAGTTTCATCAAAAGATCCACATTTTAAGAGTGTTGATGGGATGATATATTCAAAAGACGGAAAAACACTCGTAAGGATACCGCTTGGAAGAAAAAAGGTAGTCATATCGGATAAATGTAGTACAGTAGCTACAAGAAGTTATGGGTATAGAACATATGGAATGAGTGTGCTTAGAGAAATTGTATTTCCTAAATCAGTTGTTAAAATAACAAGCGATAATGATTTGAATTTTGACATTTCACATTATAAATGTGAAAATATTAAAGTAAGCTTAAATATGTCCCAGCTTGACAATAAATCAATACAGAGGTTATGGACAACAAATAAGTACTGGAAAAAATCTTTGAAAAATGAATTGTTGAGAAAGGGATTTGCGAGTTTAAATGAAAAAAATGAGCGTATGCTCATGCTTGCAGATGGTTATCTGTGCAGTTATCTAAAAAAAGAAGAAACGGATACAGATGAAACTGAGACACGGGAAGATATAGTCGGTCTTGTAATTCCGGATAATGTTAAAACAATAGGAACGGAGGCATTTTCGGAGTACGACATAAGTTATATTACTTTGGAAAATGGAGTCGAATTTATAGAAGATTACGCATTTGAAGGTTGTGGACTGAAAGATGAAAATGATAATTGGTATGCTGTTGTATATGTAAAGAGAGATAATATACATATATCTGACAAGGCATTTGCCGGTGGAGAGAGTGTTAGGATTGTCATGGAAAAATAAGGTTAAAATAATTACAATATTATTAGGATTACTCCGGTATAGGACAGTATAGAAATATAACAAAGCAGAAAGAGGACATTGCAAAGTCACATTATAGAAAATATGTGAACGACAATGTCCTTTTTAAAATTTTTTAATCTTCAATCAGCATATTTATGAGTTTAGACACTGCGATGCTTGTACCACGACTTATATCTTGAATAAGGCATATTTCCCTTTCAAGTTCACTTTCAATAAGTGGAATTTGGAGAATATCTCCACTTTCAATAAAAGGTTTTGCAAGTTTTTCGGGGCAGAAACCGATGCCGAGGTTATGTATTACCATAGGTATTATCTGGTCAGTTGTTGCAGCTTCTATATCAGGTGCAAATTTGAGATGATTGTCAAAAAAATACTGATGATGTGAATCGTGTGTAGCGGTTCCGTCTGTCAGTGAGATAAACGGTATGTTTAAAAGGTCGTGAAGGCTTTGTCGTTTTTGGGCAATTTCACTATAGTCTTTACCGCAGATGAGTATTTCTTTGAAAGGGTAAAGGGTAGTCATGTGCAGTGGCTTTTTATAGTCTACCGGAGTTGTGATGACGGCAAAGTCGACCAAACCCTTTTCAAGAGCTGAAACTGCCTGTGGTGCGGAATGATTGGAAATTCTGAGTCTCACATGAGGGTATTTTTTGTGGAATTTTTCAAGTTTAGGTAAAAGAAAAAGCCTAAGTGCCGTTTCGCTTACACCTATCGAAACAATTCCAGTTTCAAGACTTTTGTTTCGTATAAGTTCGTTTTCGCCAGTGGTAAGCTGAGCCATAGCTACAGCAACATGGTCATAAAGCTGTTTTCCTTCAGGTGTGAGTTTGACACCTTTGTGCGAACGGATAAGAAGTTTACAGCCGAGTTCACTTTCTAAAATATTCATATATCGTGTGATGTTTGGCTGATTGTTGTTCAATGCTTCTGCGGCTTTTGAAAAACTTTTATATCTTGCCACATAGAAGAAAATTCTGTAGTAATCTAAAGTCATATAACACCTCATTTTTGTAAAAGTATGGGTAACAGTTCAGCCATAAAAAGATAATTGGCAATACAATGAACTTGTTCATTGTATTGTTAAGTATCTTTTTATGGTAGAATAGCCTTTCATTTCTGAAATGAAATAAACATAAGCTGCATAGCAGCGACTGACAGCTTGCTGGCAGGTTTATGAATTTCTGAAATGAAAGGCTGAACTGTTACAAGTATGGAAATAAGTGCAACGAAAATTATTGATTTTTCGTTTTTATAGTATAATATGGTTTTTGTTGGATTGCAAGGAAACGATATGCAATTTATTTTTTGTAATTCGGAAAATAATCTGTTATAATAATCAGGCGGTGTAATGTGGAAAATATTTAACACTATCAGGCAAATGGCGGAGCGGATTGCAAATATACGCTTGACAATGCAGGGTACTTTAAGAAAAAAGAAATGAGGATTGATATGAGACTTATACTGGTTGCGATTTTTTTAATACTTTATACAATTTTTACGATTCCGATGGCTCTTGTGTTATGGATCATCGGCAAATTTGATGAGAGAAAAAAGGCGGTTGCTGCACAGGTATGTGTCAAGGGCGGCTTTAAAGTGATTTTGTTTCTGTCGGGTGTGAAGCTGACCGTTAAGGGCAGAGAGAATATAGTGAAAGACAGAGCGGCACTTTATGCCTACAATCACAGAGGATTTTTTGATATTCTAGTGGGTTACACGACAGCACCTATGCCTACGGCTTTTGTCTCTAAAAAGGAAATTGAAAAAACACCTATGATTTCATGGTGGATGAAACAGATGAATTGTCTTTTTCTTGACAGGGAAAATATAAAAGAGGGCATGAAAACCATTTTGCAGGGTATTGAACTTTTAAAGAATGGAACTTCTATATATATTGCACCTGAGGGAACAAGAAATAAGGGCGAGGAGCTTCTAGAGTTCCATGAGGCGAGTTTTAAACTTGCTGATAAGGCGAAATGTCCTATCATTCCGGTTGCGATAAACAATACCGATGAGGTCTTTGAAAAGCATCTTCCGTGGATTCACAGTGCCCATGTGACTATAGAGTATTGTGAGCCTGTTTATATGGAAGAGATGGAGAGAGCCGAGAAGAAGCATGTTGGTGAAAAGGTTAGAGAGATAATCGGAGAGAAAGTTAAAGCAAATGCATAGTCTGTTCAATGGTTAATGAGATATATCAAAGATTTAACACTATAAATGAAGCGGCAGAGCGAATTGAGAATATTTGCCTGACTTTACGATATACCGGAACTGCAAAGTTTTTTGCACAATATCGTAAAGTGTGTTATACTGATATGGAAACGGTTTTTATTTTAAGGGGGAATTTCCGTAAGCTGTCTTGTGACAACTGGCTGCGAATATCCGCTTGACATAAAAATCTATGGATTGATATTCGTGTCTGGAGCACGAAAAAGAATTTATGCAGAAAGAGGTTACATTTTATGAACAATGAATTTGTTTTAGTGCCTGTACTTGGGGTAAAAGTGTGGGTCGTGGTTATGATTGTAATTATCGTTTTGCTGATAGCTGCACTTGTTGCCCTTAGTATATATGGCAGAAAATTGCAGAAACGTCAGGAAAGCACACAGAAAGAGATAGAGGCAGCAGCACAGAATGTGTCATTGCTTATAGTTGATAAAAAGCGTATGAAGCTTAAAGAGTCGGGTCTTCCACAGCTTGTTATAGACCAGACACCTAAGTATCTCAGAGGTCAGAAAGTGCCTATCGTAAAAGCTAAGGTCGGACCAAAGATTATGACGCTTATCTGTGATGAAAAGATTTTTGAACTTATTCCTGTTAAAAAATCAGTTCGTGCGACAGTGAGCGGTATCTATATTACAAAGGTTCAGGGACTTCGTACAAATCTTGAGGCTAAACCAAAGAAAGTTAAGTTTTCTCAGAAGATTAAGAATAAGTTTTCTAAAGACAAGTAAAGGTTATTTAAAATCCGCTGTTCATATTTTCATCGTGAGCAGCGGATTTTTTTAATTTAATGACTCAATAACCATCGTTATAGTGCAGTCAGAGACATGGCTGTAATTCATGTCGAGTCCGTAATCGATGGAAATCTCTATTTTATCATCAGCTTCTTTGATGTCAACTCGTGTAGTATCAAGGGACATCTGCATTGAACCAAAGGGTGTTTCATAAAAACCTGTATGTGTTTTTCCGGTTTTAAATGTCATTTCGGTGTTTGTTGCACCACGCTTTGTCAGTGTGACGGTATCTCCTGATATTTTAAGGAGATTTGATATTGTAGCATCTCTTCCGGTTTCCTCATCTCTGAAATATTCTTTATATGATATTATGTGTTTTCCGGCGACAAGGCGGTAGTTTCCGGTCTGTTTTGTCTGTATGCCCTCTTTATCATCTATTTCATGCTGCAGACCGTGTACGGTGACAAGTACATTATTGTTCATAGTATTCCTATTCCTCACTTCATTTCTCTATTCGTTCAGTGTTACCCATGTAGAGCATTATAGCATATGAATGTGGAGAAGTACAATGTTACATGATAAATGTAAAAGGTTTTGCTGCAACAGCAATACAATGAGCAGGCTCAGATATTACCGATTATATTTTTATGGCTGGACGGTTACGGTTCTGTTGTTTAATTGTTTGTAAATACATCATAAATTCCGCAGCGGATTTTTACATCGGCGGTATTTTTGCCATAATTTTTTGTGTGCTGTGGTTTTTCAAGGGAATCATATTCTTCACGGGTAAGTGAATTTTTCAGCTTTGCTTTTGACTCGTCAGGAACTGTAGCTGTCGTTGCGTTTTCAAAGCAGAGACTTGGAAAGAGGACGCACCACCAGTTGTGACCGGCAGCTTTGCCGATTTCAACACATAGGGCATCGTAATATCCTGCCGGAAATGTGAGATCTCCGTATGTTTTTACAGGAAAATATCGGTTTTGTATAAATACTCTTACCGAATAAGAATAACCATTTTGGTGAATAGTATAATCGGCGGTATTTTTAATATTTTGAAATTTTGAGGCAACATACTGTTTTGCCTGAGCCGGTGAAGTGGCTGTGTTTAAACCGGTCTGAAGTTCATGTAAGATACTATCTCTTACTTTTAGTTTTAAATTCTGGTCGTTATCGCTGTCACTGTTGGCAATGACATGAAGTCTTAACACATTTTTTGCAATATTTTTCTGTATTTTGTTGATACAGTTTGCTTTTTCGATGTGTTTTGTGGATAAAACTTTAGTATGTTGTGTAGTTTTATTGCTTTTGTATGTGCTCAGATAAGATGTATAATTTTTAATACTGATAAGTAAAAGTGTAAATGCTGCCGAATAAATGGCGATAATAAATATAAGCTTATATAATTTTGTTTTGTTCATGTTTTTAACACTCCGTTTTTTATTTGACCGTCATTTATTACCGTTGTCCATGCATATGTTGCATTTGGCATTTAATATGCGGATGAAACCGACTGTTTTGTGACCTGTCATAATGGGGAGTGTTGCCGTGAAAAAAAATTTTATTCACATATTTATGCATTTTGTATATGCGAACATCAGCTAAAGTTTTTATTAAGATGATGGCGAAAAGGTGCATTGTCAGCGTAAATATGTTATTATAGCGTTAATTGGGAGTTAGTGTGAAAAATCTATATATGCAGGATTTTTTGCATGGCAATTTGTTTTTGAGCAGAACAAATTGTTTTTAAGGCAGACGCAAATTTGAAATTAACCGAGCTGAAAGCGAGGGAGGCTTCTTGACTGAAAGTCAGGGAGATGGAGTTTTAAAAGAACTTAATAAATGAAAATTTGTTCAATATTTGCCTATTAGCAACAAGTTGCTCGGAAATGAGGATTAATATATGTCAAATAGAAATATAAGAAGAGGAGACACCAGAGTGTTTAATCCGGATGACATTGTTGTCAGAGAGAGACAGTCGGGAAACAGGCAGGCAGGAAATGTTTCAGGTGGCGGTTATGGCAGAAACGGAAGTGGGGCATACGGTCAGAGAGTGGAACAGACTCGTGGACAGTACAGTGGTAATGCGGGACAGTACGGAAAGCGTGCACAGGCGGCAGGCACAAGAAGAGTCGAAGCCGGAAATACACTTTCACCAAAACAGGCTAAAAAGCAACAGAAGAAGCTGAAAAAACAGAGAAGACATAAAAAGTTTTGGTTTGGTTTTAAGATTTTTATGCTTATTGCACTTATAGCGATACTTGCTGCACTTGTTGTTATATATTTTAAATTTGGTGATGACCTCCTAAAATGGAAGATGGAAGCAACGGATGTTGTTGAAAATTCGACAGCAGATACATTTAGGGCATCGGAGACAAGTATTATCTATGCTTCAAATAAGTCCATGATAGCAAAGCTTAAAGGTGATAAGGACTCGTATTATCTTAGCTTTGATGAGATTCCACAATCGGTAAAAGACGCAATGGTTGTTACCGAGGACAGAGATTTTTATAAGCATGAGGGTGTAAACTTTTGGTCTACTGCAAAAGCAGCAGTTATGCTTGTTGAGAGCAAATTGAGACATAAGGATATTTCACGAGGTGGAAGTACGATAACACAGCAGCTTGCAAAAAATGTATTTTTGTCAAATGAGAGAACTTATGAGCGAAAAGTCAGGGAAATATTTATTGCTTTGGATCTTGAAAAGAAATATACAAAAGATCAGATTCTTGAATTTTATATAAATAATATTTATTTTGCAAATGGATATTATGGTATAGAAGCGGCGAGCAGGGGATATTTTAATAAGCCGGCGAAAGACCTTGACCTTGCAGAAGCTGTATTTCTGTGTTCTATACCGAACAGACCAAGTTTTTATAACCCTTTGGAGCATTACCAGAACACGCTCAAGAGAAAGAACCGTATTTTAAAACAGATGCTTGATGAAGATTGTATATCGGCTGCTGAGTACAGTGACGCAAATTATGAAAAAATAGTATTAAAGCCTGCACAGGCAATAAAGACTCAGAATTATATGACAACATATGCCGTAAGCTGTGCCACAAAGGCACTTATGAAAGCGAGAGGATTTGAGTTTAAGTACAAGTTTAAAAATGATGAAGAAAAGAAACAGTATGATAAGGAATATGACAAGTTGTACGATGAATGTCACAATTCTTTATATACCGGTGGGTATAGGATTTATACTTCGCTGAATAAAAAGAAGCAGAAGAAACTTCAAAAGGCAGTAAATGACCAGCTTGCAGGATTTAAGGAAAAGACAAAGAAGGATAAAGTATATAAATTACAGGGAGCAGCTACCTGTATAGATAATTCAAACGGGCTTGTTGTTGCAATAGTAGGTGGGCGAAAGCAAAAGAGTATTACAGGATATACACTAAACAGAGCTTATCAGAGTTACAGACAGCCGGGAAGCTGTTTTAAGCCGATAGCGGTCTATACGCCGCAGCTTGAGAGAGGATATACACCTGACAGCATAGTTGATGATACTTATTTTAATGGAGGTCCACACAATGCTGACGGAAGTTATGCCGGAAAAATATCACTTAGATATGCAGTTGAAAAATCAAAGAATGTAATCGCATGGAAACTTTTCCAGGAACTTACACCTGAGGTGGGGCTTTCATATCCTATTAAGATGGGATTTGCCAACATTACAGACTCCGATTATTATCCGGCGGCTTCGCTTGGTGGTCTGACAAACGGTGTCACAACTGTTGAGATGGCATCTGCATTTGCAACAATAGAAAATGACGGTTTGTTCAGAGAGCCTACCTGCATAAGCAAGATTACGGATGCGGATGGCAAGACTATAGTAAATAATAAAAAGATCCGCAGGGAAAAACAGGTATATAAGAAAAATGCCGCAAGGATGATGACAAGCATTTTGCAAGGAGTTCTTGTGAGTGGAACAGCAAGAGGAAACGCACTTGACAATATGTCATGTGCAGGTAAGACAGGAACCACAAGTGATAAAAAAGACGGATGGTTTTGTGGATATACACCATATTATACTACTACAGTATGGGTAGGATATGATAACCCGAAGACTATTTCAGACTTGTATGGAAATACATATCCGCTTAGGATATGGCGTGAATTTATGTCGGATATACATCAGGGGCTTAAGAATGTTGAATTTAAGTCTTATGATGGAGAAAAGAGTACAAGTTCATCAAGCGGATACAGTGGAAGTTATGGCTCGGATGGAAATACAACGGCAACGGCTGTGCCTACGATTGATCCGGATGCAGCAGAAGCGGATGAAACAGAACCAACAGAAGCACCAGTAACTGACGATGGAACAGATACGGGTGATAGCGGTGATAAAACACCTCCTACTAAAAAGCCGTCAAGTGACAATGTTGATACGGGAGATACCGACGACGGAACAGATTCACAGCCGGACGATGTTGGTGGTGGAGATAATTCCAATCCGGATGATGTAGGTACGGATGATATGCAGGAATAACAATATTAACAGAATAGCCTTGCTTTGCATTTTTAAATCCATAAATTTGTCACAGCAAGGCTTTCAGATTAAAATTATGCAGGTACAGTGTATATATAAAATTTATATATAAAATTTATATATAAAATTGATGAGAGTAAACAGGCATGAAACGAGGGATGGTATGACGACTTTTAGTTTATGTATGATAGTGAAGGATGAGGAGGAAGTGCTTTCAAGGTGTCTCAACAGTCTTTGCGATATCATGGATGAGATAATTATCGTAGATACTGGTTCAACTGACAGGACAAAAGAAATTGCAAAGAAATATACCGATAAGGTTTTTGATTATAAATGGTGCAATGATTTTGCAGATGCAAGAAATTTTGCGGCATCAAAGGCAGTTGGTGATTATATTTATACAGCAGATGCAGATGAATATCTGGATAATGAAAACAAAGAAAAGCTTCGTCAGTTAAAGAAGATAATGCTTCCTGAGATAGAAATTGTTCAGATGATTTATCATACACCGGCTGAATTAAGTACGGTTTACAATTTTGAAGAGGAATACAGACCAAAACTTTATAAGAGATTAAGAGCGTTTACCTGGATAGACCAGATACATGAGACTTTAAGAATAGACCCGGTTGTATATGACAGTGATATTATTGTGGAACACAGACCGCTTACAAATCATGCAACAAGAGATTTTAAAGCATTTGAGAGGATAGCGGCAGATGGGAAAAGGTTTTCAAAGAAACTTCATCATATGTATGCGATGGAGCTTTTCCGTTCGGGAGAAGATAAAGATTTTTTAAAGGCTGAGCGTCTGTTTAAAAGAACGCTTGAAGAAGATGGCAGAAGTATAGATGAAGTGAAAGAAGCCTTTTGTGTGCTGGCAAGGTGTTATAGATTGAAGGGTGATGCGGTGGCATTTATGGAATGTGCCCTCAAAGATGCGGCTACTACATTATGTGCTGAGATATGTTGTGAATTGGGAGTTTATTATGAAAGTATCGGGAATGTTTCGGAGGCTGTCATGTGGTATCAGAATGGACTTACGGAGACGGAGAGTATTCTTGATATAAGGAGCTCCGGGGAGATACCTAAGTTGGCGTTGAGGAGGCTTGGGATGGATGTGTAGGCACAATCCAATTCAGTGCAATGAAAGTCGGATGTTAGTATAATATTATATTGTAAGTTTTGATGTGCTTTACATATGAAAATGTTTTGTGACAATGCCGGATGTGCTTTACATACAAATATGCTTTCTAACGATGCTGGGTGTGTTTTTGTATATGATTGTGATTGGTAATAAAGTAGAATGTTTTATGATATATGCTGGAAAATAATGTTTTGGTGATTTTATAGCGATAAATAGTAATAATATAAATATCAAATGTTTGGAATGGAGTTTTAATATGGATGAGAAAACATATATGACGATTGATGAAAAGACAGCTGAGGAGATTGATAACAAGATGCCGGACGAGAGTGAGTTGTATGATCTTGCAGATTTGTTCAAGGTTTTTGGAGATTCGACCAGAATTAAAATTCTCTATGTTCTGTTTGAGAATGAGATGTGTGTTTATGACATCGCATCTATTTTAAATATGACGCAGAGTGCTATATCGCATCAGCTTCGCATATTGAAACAGAACAGGCTTGTCAAGTTTAGAAAAGAGGGCAAAACTGTGCTTTACACACTTGCGGATGAGCATGTTTTCACGATATTGAGACAGGGGATTGAGCACGTGGAGGAGTAGGAGAGTATTTCGTTTTCATTTCGGCAAATTTTCACTTGCCTTTTTTTATTGCATATGATATATTAAAAACAACATATGAATAATTGTTCATATGAACATCAATTTTAATATATCAGAACAATGTGACAATTCAGCTTTGTGTTGCAATTATTTTTTATGGCTGAACCGTTACAAACAAATATAAATAAAAGTGAGGTGTAATATTATGAGAAAGAAATATCATATAGAGGGTATTGACTGTGCGAATTGTGCAGCTAAAGTTGAAAAAAAGATGAATGAACTGCCGGATGTGGAAGTTACATTGACATTTGCGACGAGCCAGCTTATGGTAGATGCTGAAAATCCTGACGAGGTATTAATTGAACTTAGAAAAATTGCCGACAAGATGGAGCCGGGCACGGTGATAGAGGAAATCTCAAAGACAAGAAAACATGGAGGAAAGAAGAAATCCCACTACCATGACGACGATTTCTGTGAAGACGATTGTTGTCGTGGAGAGCATGAGGGACATGAACATCACCATCATGGCGAAGATTGCTGTGAAGACGATTGTTGTCGTGGAGAGCATGAGGGACATGAACATCATCATCACCATGGCGACGATTGCTGCGATGATGATTGTTGCTGTGGAGAGCATAAAGAACACGAGCATCACTATAAGCACCTTGAGGGTGTGGCTAAGAAAAAGTATCGTATAGAGGGCATTGATTGTGCGAACTGTGCAGCTAAAGTTGAAAAAAAGATGAACGAACTGTCGGATGTGGCGGTTACATTGACTTTTGCGACAAGCCAGCTTTTGGTAGAAGCCAAAAATCCCGACGAAGTTCTTCCAAAACTTAGAGAGATAGCAGACAAAATGGAACCGGGAACTGTCATTGAGGAATATAGCAGTGAAAAGGAGAAATCAGTTGAAGCGGATGAAGATGGAGATGATGATGTCAAATTGGAACTTATAAAAATTGTAACCGGTGCATTCGTTTTTATAGGTGGTGTTGTCTGTCAGAAATATCTTAATGCTATGCCGGCTGTGTATATAGCTCTTTTCGTTGTGTCATATGTGATACTTGGTGGTGAGGTTGTCTTAAAGGCTGTTAAAAATCTTTTCAGAGGAAAAGTTTTTGATGAAAACTTCCTTATGAGCATTGCAACAATCGGTGCATTTGCAACGGGTGAATATCCGGAGGCAGTAGGAGTTATGCTGTTTTATGAGATTGGCGAGCTTTTTGAGGATATTGCAGTTGGAAAGAGCCGCAAACAGATTATGGAAGCAGTTGATATGCGTCCGGAGATTGTAAGATATGTAGACGGAAACAATGTAATAGAACTTGCCCCTGAGGAAATAGAGGTTGGAGATGTTATCGAGGTAAGACCTGGCGACAGAATACCACTTGACGGTGTTATCATCAAGGGGGATAGCCGCATTGATACTTCGGCGGTAACGGGTGAGCCTGTTCCTGTAGGGGTAAAAGAGGGAAGTGAAGTTGTTTCGGGCTGTGTAAATATGTCGGGGGTTATATATGTAAAGGTTGAGAAAATTTTGGAAGAGTCTATGGTAAGCCGTATTCTTGAAGCGGTTGAAAATGCGGCGGCATCAAAACCTAAGATTGACAGATTTATAAGCAAATTTGCAAGAGTATATACACCTATCGTTGTATTTGCGGCTTTGGCTACGGCGGTTATCCCGTCATTTATAACGGGAAACTGGCATTACTGGATATACACGGCACTTACTTTTCTTGTAATAAGCTGTCCTTGTGCACTTGTTCTTAGTGTACCGCTTGCTTTCTTTGCAGGAATAGGTGCAGGTTCTAAAAAAGGAATTTTGTTCAAGGGCGGTGTTTCTCTTGAATCACTTGCAGCGGTAAAAGCAGTTGTCATGGATAAGACAGGAACAGTGACGGAGGGAAATTTCAAAGTAGCACAGATAGTAAGTGACGGTGGATATACAGAGGACAGAGTGCTTGCATTTGCAGGGGCAGCAGAGAGCCGTTCAACACATCCGATAGCTACGAGCATTATGGAGGAAGTGAAAAACAGACGACTCGATATACCTCAGGTTGCGGATATAAAGGAAATTTCCGGAAAAGGAATGGAAGTCATACTTGAAGATGGAAAACTTTTATGTGGAAATTTAGAGCTTCTTGCCATGAATGGGATTGAAGTGCCTGAAAAAGCAAAAGAAATTTATGGAACAGAAGTATTGCTTGCATTTGAGGGGAAATATATCGGATATATCGTTATCAATGATAAGATAAAATCAGACTCAAAACAGGCGATAAATGACATAAGAAGGTACGGTCTTTGGACTGCAATGCTTACGGGCGACTCTCAGAAAAATGCCGAGATGGTAGCAAAAGAAGCGGGAATAGATGTCTGCTATGCAAAACAGCTTCCGCAGGATAAACTTAACAATCTTTCAAAAATCCGTGAGGAAAAAGGTGCGGTTATGTTTGTCGGTGATGGAATAAATGATGCACCGGTACTTGCAGGGGCAGATGTAGGAGCGGCTATGGGAAGCGGAGCAGATGCAGCGATAGAAGCAGCAGATGTTGTGTTTATGAATTCAAGGCTCTCAGCTATACCTGAAAGTATAAAGATTGCCAGGAAAACAAAAGCCGTTGCAATGCAGAATGTAATAGGAGCACTTATAATAAAGGCACTTGTAATGGTTCTTGGATTTGTGGGAATTGCATCAATGTGGATGGCTGTATTTGCTGATTCCGGAGTTGCAATGATATGCGTGCTTAATTCGGTAAGGATTTTGTTTGGGAAGAAAGAGTGAGAAAATAAAAGGAATAAAGAATATTATTTTATGAACTTGTGAGGAATCCGCAAGGGAAATAAGGGGATTTTTTATTAAGCGTTGCTCGCTACTTTATCAAGAAGTCTTGCGGAATCCCGCTTTGCTTTTCTTGTTGAGTGAGCGTAAATGTTCATTGTGGTACTGACATCGGAATGTCCTAACAGTTCCTGTACATCTTTTGGAGCTGCCACGTTTGAGAGCAGGTTGCTGGTGTAGGTGTGCCGTAACTGGCCTACACACAGTCAGCAGAAATTCTGTTCAGATGAATGTACAAAGGTAAACCACAACAAAAAATCATTGGAGTTTTACCACAAGAAGCAAAAGGAGAAAATACTATGCAAAGATTTATTACAGACGAAAGAACAGGTATCTGATACGAACTCATCGGAGATTACTATTATCCCTGCCTGACAGTAGAGGAAAGTCCTCCCCTTTCAAAATACGGACGGTTGCGGCAACGATATTTGAGGGAACATAAGCGTGTGCTATATTTTAATCTGCTGACAAGCGGAAAGTTATATGAACACCTTGCCGAAATTGATACTTCGGCTCGTGATATGGCGGAATATCTGATAAAGGAAATGGCAAAGAAGCAAGGTGTAACGGAAGAACTGGAAGCAACGGATATGATGAGATGGATAGGATTGATGAATAACATTCGAGACTGTGCCGATGAGATTGTATTGAATGATATTGTGTATTCCTAACGGATACCAACCGAAGAAGAACTGCTGTCAAACCGATGGCAGTTTTTCTTTTTCGGCAAGTATTCAAGAAGTCATTAAGTTGCGAGTATAATCGAAGTGGTAGAAAAGTTACCTATTATATCGGTTGTAACTTTTTTATGAACTCTATTGACAAGAAAACTTGGTATGTGTATAATTAAAATATGCAAAGAAAACTTGGCATGGAGGTGTTTTTATGAAAAAGGACGAAATCTTAAATGCAAGCAGAAAAGAACATCGCAATAAGGACTTGGCTGAAATGGAAGTGGTATATCAAGCCGGAAGTCACGCAAGCAGAGTTGGTGCTTTAGTGTGTTGTTTGCTTTCGCTGTTATCTTCTGTGCTTGCTCATACTATGATTTACAGTCCGTGGGTTATATACTTCAGCATTATTGCAACACAATGGTTAGTTCGTTTTATCAAAATGAAGCGAAAGAGTGATTTGGTCTTGACCGTTCTGTTTTTTGTGCTTTCCATTTTGGCATTTGTTGGATTTGTTAGCCACCTTTTAGAGGTGAGAATATGAAAGAACAATTACAACTGAAAAATCACTTAAAGGAAGTTCGCACAGAAGCAAATCTTTCTCAAGCTCAGCTTGCAGAAATGGTAGGGGTATCAAGAAATACCATTAGTTCTATTGAAACAGGACAGTTTAATCCAACTGCAAAATTGGCTCTAATTCTTTGTATTGCATTGGACAAAAAATTTGAGGAACTATTCTATTTTTAGGAGGTCATTATGGAAAATATTATAATGTTGATTTTGGGAGTGTTCATATCTGTTGTGGGAATTGTAAATATCAAAGGCAATATCAGCACAATTCACT
>ERZ772969.1406-NODE-1406-length-18309-cov-3.700175_pt1 | contig 18309 bp, 9 predicted proteins | sample MGYA00511676_ERZ772969 | MGnify/ENA primary metagenome ERZ772969 (study PRJEB29015, sample SAMEA2737651) | human gut metagenome | biome: human gut; feature: human-associated habitat; material: faeces | place: China | collected 2012 ... | reverse complement strand
TTTTTTCATTTTGATTATTAATTAAGCGTTCTTGTAAATGGGTCTTGCTACGTATTACCACCCCGGGTTCTCGTCAAGCTGTGAGTTCTTGTCGAGAATAGACTGAGGGATGGGAAAGAGACACATCTTATTTGTGATAGAGAACAATGAGTACTGGTAATTGCTCACTGTACGTGTATAGAACTTTTGTGGTTCATTACTACGTGCGTCAACATTCATCGTGATAAACGGATCATCCATAGTCTTCGTCAAGTCGCCCCAACGGCGCAAGTCGTAAAAGCGCCGACCCTCGAGCGCGAACTCCACCTGACGCTCACGCTTAATAAGATCACGCATGTGATCCCGATCCTGCGCATCGGCTGCGGTGATACCCGGAAGTCCCGCACGGTAGCGGATCATATTGAAGTACTTCACCATCTCATCAACGTTTCGGCTGACAGTGACATTGTTGGCTTCATCGGTGTAGGGTGCTTCCATCTCGTTCATGGCCTCCACGTAATTGAGCAGCACCTCTGCATACCTGATCATCGGGAAGTACTTTGAGCGGTACGATCCAGGATGATCCGACGGATGGGTGTATTTCAGAATTCCATATCCCGAGAACGATTTGTCGTTGGGATTGTCAGACCATGCAGCAAAGGGGCTATCCTTGTAGAAGGTCTGGAAAACATTCTTGTTATTGGCAGCATTTCCCGTATAAGAGCTTGCCTCGCGGTAGGTGTAATTAAAGACAATAGTGGCATAGAAGCGCATCTCGCGATTGTCATACATGCGCGCCACGTTTGGACTGAGCTGGTAGCCCGAGAACGTCTTGCCTTTGCCGATACTGACCCATGCAGAGTCTGCTCTTGGGTATCCGCTTCCTTCCTCATTAATATCCTTACCATTTTGCATGCGATAGGCATCCACCAGATTCTGGCTGACACAGAGTCCGTTACCGCCTCCCATGACAGCCGGGAAGCCAATCCATGCCAAGTCATTAGTTTCAGACTTTGCCCAGATTATTTCCGGTATATTGAATGCCGTCTCTTCGCCTGTGAACATATCTGCATAGGAGTGATAAGGATCTATGCCACCAATGCCATTAGGATAGGTATCCTTAGAGACATTGCTTGGAAATTCAGGAGTATCGCGGTCGGCAGGGACAGTGAAGATAGAGTATCTCTGCGTGTCTATGACTCGTTTGGCGGCAGTAGCAGCCTTTCCCCACTTCGTAGCGTCATAGGCCTGGCTGAAGTAATTAACGCCGTCAGATTTCCGTTTGAAATCACTGTAAAACTTATTGCCATTAAACCAAGGGCTCGCAGCTTCTAAAAGGATTCGTGACTCCAAAGCGAGCGCAGCCCCGGAAGTAGGCACCTTATACTCCTGTGTTGAAGAGCGTTCCGAATCTAACATCTGAGCTGCAAGCTCAAGTTGCTCAATAATGTAGTTGATGCAATCGTCGTAAATATCACGTGGAAAAGACATGTTTGCCACGTCGGCATTGCTCGGCACCGTCTCTTTGATCAGTGGCACTGGACCATACTGACGTACAAGGCAGTAATAATACCAGCCTAAGAGGAAGTGCGCCTGTCCTGCGATATCGCGCCGCTCCATCTCACTGAGGTCATGGCATTCCCCCATCCGCTCTAAAATCATTTCCGTACGGCGGATGCTCTTGTAGAGATTAGTCCACTGATTAAAACGGGAAGTGTATCTGTCAAGCTCACCCATGGCGTAATAGATGCCTTCATGTCGGTCGTCTTTCCATGAGCAGAAAGCCTCATCAGAGCAAAAGCTGAATGGCGATGGACTGTTGGTCCAAAGTTGATCGTCTGCCGGCACTTGGCTTGAAGCAGAATTGAGATACTGCATAAGCAAGCTCTTGCGCTGGAAGATAGAATCCAGCGAAGTCTGGTTGTAGAAATATTTATCTGTATCAAGGTAGCTGTCGCAAGAGACAAAGGAAAAGCCCATGGTAAGTGCAGCAGCAAAACCTAATATATAATGTTTGTTCTTCATTGTCTAAATATTGAAGGGTTATAGGATCATATTCCTTACATCACCGCATGTTAGAAATTCAACATGAGCTGCAGAGTATAGGTACGTTGTATAGGATACGCAGCACCATTAGAAGCTACCTGTCCCGGATCCCACAGCTTGACGTTGTCCCATGTACAGATGTTGTTGACGATGAAACTGACATCAATGTCGGAGATGCTCAACGTTCTGGTGAGCCAAGGGTGTGTAAAGCGATAACGGACTTGCAGGTTCTTAAAGCGCAGATACTTGTTATCAGCCATCCAGAATGTGGAGTTGCGGTTATTGTTTTTGTTCTGGCCGTAGGTCAAACGCGGGAAGCGGGCATCCGGGTTCTCTGTAGAAGGGTCACCAGAGATCTCGCGCGGGGTCCATCTGTTCTTTTGGTCAGCAACAATAGACAATACATTGCCACGTGTTTCCCATGCAAATGGGTAGAAGCCAGTACCGCCATAGAAGAACGTAGAGTGTCCGGCACCCTCAAAGAGCGCACTGACGGTAATCTTCTTCCAGCGTGTCTCAAGAGCGAAGCCATATTGAATCTCCGGTGTATTTGAATAAGAGAGTGGCACTACGTCGTCATCATTGATGACGCCATCATTGTTCACATCCTTATACTTAATATCACCGGGATAGACTTTCGACTCAAAGGTCTGCTTTGGAGAACTGTAAACATCATCCCAATCCTTGAAAAGTCCGAGAGCGATCAAGCCACGTTGCACACCATAAGGGACGCCTGTATAGGATTGATAAGGATAGCGGATGTTGGCCTGCTCCCAATTCGTGACCTTGTTGCGTGAGTAGGTGAAATTGGCACGAACTGTTGTGTGCCAGTCTCTATTCCAGTTTTTGCTGAAAGTGATGTTTCCGTCCACGCCATGACTGACCATGGAGCCCACATTAGCCCAAGGCAAGGTCTGGAGTCCGATCTCGTCTGGCACGGTAGCGCGCTGCTGGAAAATGTTGTCACGCTTATCGTGGAAGTAATCCACCGTGAACTCGATCATACTATTAAAAAGATGTCCATCTACACCGAGGTCAAACTTCTTTGCTTTCTCCCAAACAAGGCCGTCGGTTCCAACCTGGTCATCACGCAAAGATCCATAGAGGTTGTTCCAACCTGTTGCACCGCCAGTGATAGTAGTACGGTATGGGAAACGAGCACCTCCAATTCGGTCATTACCTACAAGACCATAACTGGCACGTATCTTAAAATAGTTAAGCCAGGGCATAGACTTCTGCACCCACTTGTATTGTGAAGGTATCCAACCACCGGAAATAGCAGGGAACCAACCAAATCGGTGACCTTTCTCAAACTGTTCAGAACCGGTATAGCCAAGGTTGAACTCTGTGAAGTAAGTATCTTTAAATCCATAAGTCAGTCGCCCGGACAGCGCCTCGTTGCGATAAGGTATCGCCGCGATGGTGTTGTCGATATTCTTTCCGTCCTTGTAAGAGTATGACTTACTTTGAAGATAGAACAAGACTAGAGCACCAATAGAATGATCTCCAAACTTACGGTTATAATTACCATTGATTTCCCAGTAATAATCACGGTTGAAGATGACATTCTGTGAGTACTGTTCATCAATCTTTTCAAGAGTACGTTCAGTATGGAGACTACCGTCAGCATATCGCTCTCTTGCAAGGTAGAGATCTGGGCGCATGGTGTGGCTCGTATTGTGCTCACTTTGTCCAGAGTAGGAGAAGAGTCCACGCACATTGAGTCCCTTGGTGATAAAGTCAAGGTTTTGCTCCAAAGTCACAGAGAGGTCTGTATTCAGTCGGCGATTCTCCTTATAGCCCATATAGTTAAGCTGCACATAAGGAGAGATCTCATCTCCATTCTTTCCGAATGACGAGAGCTGTCCATTGGAATACCTGACAGGCAAGAGTACAGGAGTTAAGTTAGCCTGGGCAGACCACAGGGTAGAGTTGTCAGAGAGTCCCGGTCCGTCATTGTCTACGATCACTTGATTAAGTTTCAATCCTAATCGTGTTGTCTTGGTCAGGTTGGCATCAACCTTAGAGAGGAAGGAGTACTTTTTATAGCCAACATTCGTATTATAGTCATGTGTGTTCTTATCCTGTTTAAACACACCATCCTTGCTCAGAATACTGAGTGACATGTAATAGCGTGCTGCAGTACCACCACCGGAGACACTAAGGAACTCTTGATTCTGCCATACATGTTTTCTGAGAATGACATCACGCCAGTTGACGTTGGGATACAGATCTGGATCCAGTCCTGTACGGAAGAGCTCCATTTCAGTATCATTGTACTTCGGGTCAAAACCACGAGCCAGACGCGCCTCGTTGGCCAGTTTTGCATAAGTGTATGCGTCGCAGTATTCAGGCTCACGACCATTTTCACTCATGATAAGGTTTGATTTGAAGTTAATCTTCAATTTACCAGCCTTACCACTCTTTGTTGTAACCACCACAACACCATTTGCACCACGCACGCCATAGACGGCTGTAGCAGATGCATCCTTCAAGATAGAGAAGCTTGCAATATCAGAAGCATCAAGATCATTAAGGTTGCCTTCTACACCATCGATAAGAACAAGAGCAGAAGAGTTGGCACCAAAGGTACTGATACCTCGAATCCAGAATTCAGAGAAGTCATTGCCGGGCTCTCCTGAACGTGTTACTGCAATGATACCAGGAACATTGCCACCCAACATATTTGTGATGGACTGCGCAGGAACGTCGAGATCTTCTGGCTTCACCGTTGTGATAGCACCTGTCATAGATACTTTTTTTTGCGTACCGGCACCAACGACAACAACCTCGTCAAGTGCTCCCACTTCTGCAGCCATGACAATCTTCAGTCCTTCTTTTGAATAGTTGACTTTATATTTGTATGGCTTGTATCCTATGTAGGAAAAATCAAGTTGCGTGTTCTCCGGTACGTCCTTTACACGGAACTTACCATCAAGGTCGGTAACCGTTCCTTGAACGCCCTTGGTCTTGCTCGTCACGGTAACGCCAACAAGAGGCTCACCCTTGTCATCCATCACGGTACCGGCCACCATATAGGTCTTACCCGCGCTTTGTCCAAAAGCCGCTGTACAAAGCAACATGATGAAAAGAGCCAATAGTATTCTTATGTGTTTCATGTGGAAATCTTATTAGGTATTAATGATTATTCGATGGCGAACTTTCTGACGTCTCCGCCCCATCCTTCGATGATGTAGAAGTCGCCTGCATCATCAACAGCAATATCGTAAGGATAATTAAAGGTAACATCTTCGGGCAGTCCCTCTACTTTATTGTTGTCACTTGAACGATATTTACCTGCTACTGTGGTCACCATACCATCGGCATGTGAAAGTTTTCTGATGGTATAAGCGTAAGAGTCTATCCAATACATATTGCCATCCACATCAAATGCCATGCCTGTGGGGTTGGCAAGAGTTGCCGTCATTCTTGGTCCGTCTTGCGAGCCTACTCCTCCAAAGCCTACCCATTGCTCAACGCTCTTGCCGTCCTTCGATACTTTGTAGATACCTTGTTTGTTCTGTACGGAGAGGTAGAAACACTTGTCTATCGGACTCCAGGCCAAATAAGATACGTTTTTATCTACATCGCCACAATGCTCATTGAGAATGGTAACCTTTTCAGGATTCTGCACGTCAAAGTAGCCGAACTTGCCCTGATGGTCACGGAAGTAGAGATAGCGATCGTCATCAGCAAAAGCGCAAGCATAGATATCACCATCCACTCCTTCAAGCGACGAAACGAGACGTTTGGCATTCCACGAATTGGCTTGGTCGAAATAATAAACTTGATGCGGGCGAGTCAGCTGGATAGCATATGCTCGCTTGCGGTCACGTGTAACAGCCGGATGACCGAAATTGGCACCAGTGAACAATGTTGTAACCTTGTTGTCATTCTCTGACACCATGCGCACACGATTGTCCCTGCCTTCCATGACGATGAGATTATTTCCCGCCACCACACCAACGCCATACATATATCTGAAACGGGAATCGATAAGATTGCCGTCGGTGTCGCCAAACGTTCCTACCTTACCGGCAAGAACCGAGATGCGTTCCACTTTGGTATAGCGGAAGGTGGTGGGGCACACAGCCGGCTCCTTCGTGGAGTCTACCTGTACCGTAACTTTGTTATTACCATTTTCTTGTTTGGGAACGAGTCCATAGATAACCTCACCATCACTGCTGACAACCGTAGCGCGACGATTACCATTAAAGGTAACTCTGATTTTGGATGGATCGGTGCCAAAGTTCGACCCTTTGATAACAAAGGTAGTTTTGTAACCTCCTGAGTCTGGCAAAATCTCAGAGATAGTAATAGGTAGTGATGGATTGTACTCTATTCCGTTTATTGTTGGCGGCTCATAGTGATAACTACTGTCACACGATGTTAGTCCGTAAGACAATAATGCCAATAGCAACAGAATGATGCCCATCGTCTTTTGATTAAAAGATTTAGACATAAGTTAATTGGATTTAGATTTAAAAATGTTATTAGTAGTTGCAAATTTAAAAACAATATTTTCTAAGATGGGGAACAAAATAACAAAGATAGGGAAGAAACTATGATTTTTCATCGTCTCTTTATTAATAATTGCTTATCTTTGCAATCACATGAAAAGAATCGCAAAGAAATATTTTATCCTCATCGTGCTGAGCATCCTCTGCATACAGCAGAGCATTGCTGCAGTTGCCCTCCGCAGCTTCCCTCCCCTACTGCTCTCTCCCTCGGAGAATGCCTACTGCATGATGTTTGACCATAGAGGAGTGCTGTGGATCGGTACCGACAATGGGCTCAAGAGCTACGACGGGTATCAAGTGAGAACCTACCGGTCGGATGCCTACTCGCCGCATCTGCTGCCCAACAACACCGTGCGCTCACTCGCTGAAGACAAGGACAACAAGCTGTGGGTGGGCACACGCAACGGACTGCTGCGCCTTGACCTGCGCACAGGACAGGCCACGACCTTTCATCTGACCGGCGAGAACCAGCGCATCATCTATACGCTCTATGTCGACCCGCAAGGCCGTCTGTGGGTGGGTACCGACGGCGGACTGTCGGTTTATGACGAGAAGACACAGCAATTCCACACCTATACGAATAAGAACTCGTGGCTCGTCACACCTGACGGGAAAAGGATGAGGATGACTTACTACAGTGTGAAGAGCATGGTGCAGGCTCCCAATGGCGACCTGATCATCGGCACGTGGTCGGCAGACCTCTTGCGGCTGCGCCGCGGCACGCACACTTTTCTGCGTTATCCCGCCTTCAACGCCATCCATTCGGCCTATTCGCTCTGCTATGACCACCGCGGACGCCTTTGGGTGGGCTCTTGGGGCAGCGGCGTGGTGCGCGTTGACTCCCCCGACGATATTCTTCATTCCACGGTGAAAGCTTATCCCTTTATGACCGGCAACTTCGACATCTTCCTCAGTATTGTGGAAGATCCGGTCTCCCACAGCCTGTGGGCTGCCACGCGCGAAGGAATCTGCACGGTCAATGCCAACGACGACCAGGCGCAGTGGCAGCGGATTACCAACATCGACGGCACTAATCTTAATTACAGCAACGGCATCGCCACGGATCTCTGCGGCAACGTCTGGGTGCTCACGCAAAACAATGGTATCATTCAGACGACATTCGACCGGTCGCCGTTTCTCAACTACGACTTGAGCATAGGACAGCAAAATTTCCCCGTCAACTTTGTAAGCTCGCTCTACACACCCGACGGCAACACGTTTTGGATCGGCCTCAATCCCTATGGCATCGCACGCTATGACCGCCGGACAGGCGCCACGCTGTCCAACCACGAGATCCCCGGCTTCGGCAATATTCCGGCAAGTGCGCTGAATACAAGTTTCTCGAGCATCATCCAACGAAGCAACGGCGACCTGTGGTTTGCTGACAACAACTACGGCATCATCGTCAAGAAGGCTCAGGGCGGGGCCGAAGTTCTCGACATGAGCAACTCTCCGTGGTTGAAAGAGAATTTCGTCAATACGATATTCGAGTCAAGAAAACATATTCTTTGGATCGGACAGCACAGCGGTCTGAGCATGGTGCTGCCCGACGGACGCGGCTTTCAGGTCACGCTCCGGCAAGGCAACCGTGATCTCTCCAACTGTGACATCCGAGGCATCAGCGAGGACCGGCAGGGCAACATCTGGCTGGCTACTGACAACGAGGGCATCATCTGTGTGGTGAAGCCCGACGGCCGTCATGCCCGTATGGCAGTGAGACAGTATGCACCGCAAAACGGGAACTTCGCCGTTGACGACGCCACCAAATGCCTGCAAGACCGTGGCGGAAGGCTGTGGGCGATCTCCAACAGCGGCGGGCTTTTCCTCTACAATACTGCCGACAACCACTTTGAAGCGAAGAACCGTGACTATCACCTTGCCGGCGACCGCATCCTCGCCATCGCGCAAGACCATAAGGGTGACCTGTGGCTGACATCTGACCGTGGCCTCATCCGCCTTTGTCTCGGCAAGAGCAACAAGCCGACAGATGTGAACTACTACACCCGCGAGGACGGACTGGGCGACCTGCTGTTCTCGACAAACAGTATCGCTACCTTCGGACGGGAGATCTATCTCGGCAGCCGACATGGTTTTATCGCCTTTGACCCATCCTACATGGCTAAGAAACAGGCGAAAAACTACCGGCTGATCATCACAGACATCATCATCAACGACGAGCCTTGGCGACAGATGACCGACAGCACGCTGCAACAGCGTATCTCAGAAGAATCGCCGTCGTTTACGCGTCGTGTCACGCTGCCTACATCCGTGAAGAAGATCAGTTTCGACTTTGCACTGCTCTCCTACGGCAATGCCAAGAAGAACATCTACTCGTATATGCTCCAGGGCTATGACGACGATTGGAAATACTGTGCAGGCGGCAGTCACAGCGCCACGTATCAAAATCTGCCCTCGGGTACGTACCATCTGCGCGTGCGCGCCGCGGGCAGCAACGGACAATGGCAGGAAATGGACTATCGCATCACCGTCAGCGTGCTGCCGCCATGGTATGCTTCATGGTGGGCATACCTTATATATATAGTACTCCTCTGTGCGGCTACCTTCGCTACGATTTTCTGGTATCGTGAGCACCTGCGCACGCAAAACCGCTTGCGCATGGGCGTGATGCTGACCAACATCACCCACGAACTGCTCACACCGCTGACGGTCATCTATGCCACGATCTACAAGCTGAGGTCAATGGCACCACAATACGAGGACGAATACGGAGTGATCGACAACAACATCCAGCGCACCAAACGACTCTTGACACAGATACTCGAGGTGCGCAAGAGCCAGGCAGGGCAACTCCGGCTGAAGGTGAGCCGTAGCGACCTTGCGGCGTTTGTCAGCAATGTGGTGGAAGAGATCAGACCCATGGCCGAACAGAAACACATCAACCTTGAGACCGCACTGCCGGAAAAGGAAGCAACAGTCTGGTTCGACACCGACAAGCTCGACAAGATCCTCTACAACCTGCTCTCCAATGCCATCAAATACAACAAAAAAGACGGGCACATCCTGCTCTCACTCGTCATCAAGGATTCCACGGCGGTCATCAGCGTGGAGGACAACGGTATCGGCATGGACAAACAACAGCTCAACCATCTCTACACCCGATTCTTCGACGGTGACTACCGGCGGCAGAACACCGGAGGAACAGGCATAGGCCTGGCACTCGTCCACGAACTCGTGACGCTCCATCATGGCACGATCCACTGCAAAAGCAGCAGGGGTGTGGGCACCACCTTCACCGTGACAATACCCATCAATAAGCGGGCTTATCCTACTCACGAGATCGACAGCTCGGTGATCAGCAAGGCGGTAGACAGCGAGACGATGCGCAGTCTCACGAATGACCGAGAGACGACACCGGGCATCCGCGAGGAGCGTGTCGTGGTCAGAGCCAACGTGCCCGTCATGCTCATCGTGGAGGACAACGCCGACCTGCTGGAGCTGATGAAGCAGGCGCTCAGCAAACACTATCGGGTGATCACGGCGAAGAACGGAAAGCAGGCGTGGAACGTGATACAGAAAGAGCGGCTCGACATCGTAGTCACCGACGTGATGATGCCGGTCATGGATGGTATCGAGCTCACGCGGCTGATCAAAAACGACCAAAGCTTCTGGCAGTTGCCCGTCATCCTGCTCACAGCCAAGGACCGGCAGGAAGACGAGAATGAAGGCTACGCCATCGGCGCGGACGCATACATCACGAAACCATTCTCGTTTGAGGAGCTCACGTTGCGGGCCGACATGCTCGTCGCCAACCGACAAAAGGTCAGGGACAACGCGCAACAAGAAGCCAAATTCCAACAAACCGAAGAAACGACCCCAACAGCCAGCGATCCCGACAAGGCTTTCTTGGTGCGGGCTACACAGATCGTGACGGACCATCTCGACGACGCGGCCTTCGACCGTGAGGCTTTTGCCAAGGAGATGCTCGTCAGCTCGTCGACACTATATAATAAGGTGCATGCGCTCACGGGTAAGACGATCGTGGAGTTCGTCAATGGCATCCGCCTCGAAGAGGCTGCGAAGATCCTGCGTGCTGATCCTTCGATCACCATCGTGGACCTCGCCGCACGCGTAGGCTTCAACACACCGAAATACTTCTCGCGCTGCTTCAAGAAGCAGTTTGGCAAACTCCCGAAAGAGTATCTGTAAGACCGCAAAAGCATAAAGGCAAAAGAGAAGAAAGACAGAGTAACAAAAGGACGGATAATAATAGATAGGTTGCAAAAGAAACGGTACACAACAGAGGCGGGAAGAGCCATAGAATCAAATGTCCGCTAAACTGACAAAAAACAGTCCCTGAGAATCGATTCTTTTCGACGAACACCTGTCTTGCTCTGATTTTCGCGAAAATACGCATGTTTTTATAAGTATCAGAAAATCAACGTATTACAATTTTCTGGCTTTCGCGATGACATGAATCCGCCTGTTTCTCGCATAATTCTTTAGAGAATTTCTTGTCAACAAGCCTTTTTCTAACGATGAAATAGGCGTGCTGATCGGGTCAAATAGGCGAGATGACCAGGTCAAAGTACCGAGATGACAGTATCAAAGTACCTTTTTGTTCCGGAGACGAGCCAAAAATGAGACTGCGAAACCACAAAGTCCTCTTTTTCATTCTCCAGATTGAAAATTGTGACGAACATACTTTTGTCAAGAGAATTTTTTTATTATCTTTGCAAGTAGAAACAAAAGACTGTCACTATGAGCGCAGATTACAAGCTTGTTCCTTACGGTATCTCTGACTTTGAGCAGGTAAGGAAGGAAAATAAATACTTGGTTGATAAAACCATGTTCTTCGAGAAAATGGAGAGGGCAGGTAACTTCCTTTTTCTGGTTCGCCCGCGCCGTTTCGGCAAGAGTCTTTTCCTCGATATGCTGGAGTCGTATTACGACATTAACCAAAAGGACAACTTCCAAGAGTTGTTCAAGGGATTGTATGTTGCCGACCATCCGACAAAAGAGCAGGGAGAGTTCTTGGTAATGCATCTCGACTTCTCAATAGTGGGCAGTGACTTGGAGAATCTATACGAAAACTTTAATCAGTATCTGAGCCAACGCTGTTTGCTATTTGCCAATAAATACGCTGCGTACTACCCCGATGACTTTATGGAATATATGCAACGGGAGAAAACGGGAATGGGTATGCTCAACTTGATTCATGGTTATTCGCATGAACTGAGACTCAAGCTCTACCTTATCGTCGACGAGTACGACAACTTTACCAACAATGTACTCAACGTGAAAGGACAGCAGGCTTACCATGAGCTCACCCACGGCACCGGCTTCTACCGCGACATCTTCAAGCTCTTCAAGCCGATGTTCCACCGCATCATCATGCTTGGCGTGTCGCCGATTACGCTTGACGATCTTACCAGTGGCTACAACATCGCGCTGAACATGAGTCTCGACGCCCGCTTCAACCAGATGCTCGGCTTCTCTGAGGAAGAAGTGCGGCAGATGATCCGCTATTACAAAGAGGTGGGAGCTATCGGCGAGGACAAGACCGAGGACGACATCATCGCGGACATGAAGCCGTGGTACGACAACTACTGCTTCGCCGATGACAGTTTTGGCGTCGAGCCCAGCATGTTCAACTGCGATATGGTTTGCTATTACATGAGTCAGCTCGTTGATACAGGCAAACGTCCGAAGGTAATGATCGATCCCAACACGATGACGGACTACGGAAAGCTCAAGCGGCTCATAGAGATCGACAACATGGAAGAGAATCGCCTCCGCATCATTCACGAGATCACGGAAAAAGGTTATATCCAGGGCATCCTTGTCGGCCATTTCCCTGCCGAGCGGATCATGGACTATGACAATTTCGTCAGCCTGCTCTACTACTACGGCATGCTGACCATCGGCGGCGTAGAGGGCGAACTGCTCACGCTGATCATTCCTAACAACAACGTGAGGCTGCAATACTATCGCTACCTCCGTGACGAGTACCGGGAGATTGCACCCGTTAGTACCACAGAGCTGAGTATCTGTTATGGCCGCGCGGCTCTCCACGGTGACTGGCGTCCGCTGATAGAGTTCATCTGCAAGGCTTATCATGACACCACAGCCGTGCGCCAACTGATTGAAGGCGAGCGCAACCTGCAAGGCTTCATGAATGCCTATCTCACGCTGACCAACTACTATCAGGTGGCACCTGAGATGGAATTCTCCCACGGCTATTGCGATTTCTTCCTCTTGCCCAACTACCTCACCTATCCGATGGTGGTGCACAGCTACATTCTGGAACTGAAATACTTGAAAACCGACGCTACCGAGGCTGAGGCTGAGAAGCAATGGGCGGAGGCAGTGGCGCAGATCAAGACCTACGCGGCCGACAAGAAGTTGCAAAGCATGCTCCACGGCTCCACGCTCCATCCGATCGTGATACAGATCAAAGGCTACGATCTCGTGAAGTACGAGGAGATAAAGGCATGACGTTAGGTCCTTGTCCCTTCATGGATAGAATGCAGGGAGTTGACGTTCCCTTTATCCTAAAGATTTTACGATTATGAAAGTTTTATATTCTTTAGCATTGTTGTGTTTTTTAGTCAAGAAAACTTTCCCTATATTCTGTCAACAGGCGGTGGACAAATTGCGGTTGATAGCATCTGTATGCTGCCTGATGTGTCTCCAATATCTGTCATGATAAGACTTGTAACTTTTTGAAGCCGGTCACTCGTCACAAAAAAGAGGGAGTGTCAACGATGCGTTGACACTCCCTCGTGTAGAGTTGATCGGCCTGATCCGTGTTGCGGATTGCCGTTACTTGGTTTCTATCTCTTCTTTCATGTCGAGATACTCACCCTTTGCGTCGTAGAACTCATACTGCAGGAAGGCGAGCTTCTGTGAAGGAATGATGTGTACGCCGAATCCGTATTTCATCTGCCACTTACGTTTGAGGCTCATAATGCCCTGGTTGATATAGGCGGCGACGTATGGATGAACGTGGAGATAGAACTTCTTGATGCCTATCTTGTTGACCAGGCGGTCTATTTTTCCTTCAAGCTGGTCGGTGAAGAGGATGCTTGACTTGATTTTTCCGGTACCGTTGCAGGTGGGGCACGTCTCTTCTACGTTGACGTCCATTGCCGGACGCACTCGCTGACGGGTGATCTGCATCAGTCCGAACTTGCTCAGTGGCAGAATGTTGTGGCGGGCGCGGTCCTTCTGCATGTTCTTGCACATGCGCTCATAGAGCAGTTGCCGGTCCTCGGCCAGGTTCATGTCGATGAAGTCGACCACGATGATTCCTCCCATATCACGCAGTCTGAGTTGGCGTGCCAACTCGTCGGCAGCTCCGAGGTTGGTGTCGAGAGCCGTGCCTTCCTGGCCTTTTTCGTTCTTTGATCTGTTGCCACTGTTTACATCCACAACGTGCATAGCTTCGGTGTGCTCAATGATAAGGTAGGCGCCGTGGGCGTAGTTCACTGTCTTGCCGAAGCTGGCCTTAATCTGTTTGGTGACGTTGAAATTGTCGAAAATGGGCACCTTTCCGGTATAGCGCTTGACGATACCTGCCTTCTCAGGGGCGATGAGTGCCACATAATCTTTTACTTCATGGAACACGCTGTCGTCGTTGACAAAAATATTCTCATAGCTGGGGTTGAACAAATCGCGCAGCAAGGCAACGGCCCTGCCGGTCTCTTCGTAGACGAGTTGCGGCCGCTGCTGGGTTTTCTGCACCTTGGTGATGGCATCCATCCATCGCTTGTACAGAATCTTCAGCTCGCCGTCGAGCTCGGCTACGCGCTTGCCTTCAGCTACGGTTCTGACGATGACACCGCAGTTCTTGGGTTTGATGCTGTGGATGAGTTGCTTGAGTCTTGCTCTTTCTTCACCGCTTTTGATCTTGGAAGATACAGAGACTTTGTCGCCAAAGGGCAGCAACACGAGATAGCGTCCGGCAAAGCTCAGCTCACCGGTCAGGCGCGGTCCCTTGGTGGAGATAGGCTCCTTGACAATCTGCACGAGCACCTCTTGTTCCTGTTTGAGCGTCTGCTGCACGCTGCCGTCCTTTTGCAGGTCGGGCAGGCGGGTGGCTTTGTCAAAGGGGAAGAGTCGTCGGCGGTCACTCTGTATCTGCTTGAGATACTTAGCGTAGGAATTAAACTGACTACCGAGGTCAAGATAATGCAAGAAAGCGTCACGCTCGTACCCGACGTCGACGAAACTGGCGTTGAGGCCCGGCATGAGCTTCTTCACCTTTGCGACGTAGATGTTGCCTACAGAGAAGTTGGCCGATCGGGACTCGTTCTGGTATTCTACCAGCCGTTTGTCCTCAAGCAGGGCGATGGAAATCTCCTTCGGCTTGACGTCAATGATAACTTCGCTTGTCATCTCTTGGTGTTTTAGTAGGGTTAAAAAGCGAGGGGCACACCACGAAAGGCGTGCCCCCTCTCAAGAACAGCCGCCTGAGCTTACTTGCTCTTATGGCGGTTCTTACGTAATCTCTTTTTACGCTTATGCGTAGCCATCTTGTGGCCTTTCTTCTTTTTTCCGTTTGGCATGGTAAAATGTTTTAAATGTTGTGTATAATACAGTTTTGTTTGTCTGTCTCAATGCAGCGGGATGGGCTTACTCGCCTTTCATCTCCTCTACGAAAGCCTTGGCCGGCTTGAAGCTCGGCAGGTCGTGGGCGGCAATGGTGATCGTGGTGTTCTTGCCGATGTCGCGTGCCGTCTTGGCAGCGCGATGCTTGATGATGAAGCTGCCGAAACCGCGGAGATACACGTTCTCCTTCTTGTCGAGCATACAACGCTTTACACACTCCATGAAGCTCTCCACTACTGCGGCCACTTCTTTCTTCTGCAATCCTGTCTGCTCAGTGATCTCACTGATGATATCTGCTTTTGTCATGGTGTTGATATACTTTTCTATTATTATATGAATGTCAACGTGTTAGCCCTTTTTCTTAGGGTATGCAAAGTTACAAGTTTTTCGTGTGATACGGAAATTTATTGCGATGTTTTTTTCGTCTTACGATGATTTTATGCGCTTGAAGTGTTTCATTTTCAAACGTTTAACACTCTTTAATCCCGCTTCATTCTTGTGCTCTCCCTCTTGTCTGCTGTTATGGGAAACAAAAAAAGCCGTGACCCAGAAGGGTCACGGCTGTGAGATCGTTATATATAATTGTGAGGTCGTTATATATAATAAGGAGTGGACGGCTCACTTCTTAGTGTTTCTTGCCATATTCAGGCTCGATCTTGCGGCGCACGAGCATGGTCATCACCACGGTGGCGAGGCAGCAGGCCATTACCATCCAGAAAAAGTCGCGGTAGCCGATGGCTTCCTCGATGTAGCCGGCAACGAGACCAGGCAGCATCATGCTCAGGGCCATGAACGCTGTGCAGATGGCGTAGTGTGCCGTGACGTACTTGCCTTCGGAAAAATGCATCATGTAGAGCATGTAGGCCGTGAAGCCGAAGCCGTAGCCAAACTGCTCTACGGCGACACACGTGCTGATGACCACAAGGTCGTGGGGCAGGCAGATGCTCAGATAGACAAACGTGGCGCAGGGCAACGTCATACTGGCGGCCATGGGCCACAATGCTTTCTTCAGTCCCCAACGTGAGGCTGCGATGCCGCCGATGATGCCGCCCACGGTAAGCGCGATGACGCCGATGGTGCCATAGACGATGCCTACGGTGTCGGTGTCGAGCGCCAAGCCGCCTGTCGCTGTCGTGCCAAGCAGGAAGGGATTGACCATCTTCAGCAGAAAGGCCTCGGGCAGACGGTAGAGCAACATGAACACGATGGCAAGCCAAACGCCGGGCTTTTGGAAGTAGGTAGAGAAGGTATGCCCGAACTCACTCAGCACTTCACCGAATGTCTGTGGTCTGCCATCTGCCGTCCTCTGCGCGTCTTTCGTAGGCTTGGGAAGGGCAAAGGTGTGATAGAGTGCCACAGCGGTGAACAGTGCGGCGGTGATGCCCATGGTCACCTGCCATGACAGTGGAATGTTGCCGGTGCTCTTCTCCAGGCTTCCGGCAATGTACACGAGTACGCCTTGGCCGAAGATCGATGACAGACGATAGAACGTGGAGCGGATGCCCACGAAGAAACTCTGCTTGTCCTCGCTCAGCGCCAGCATGTAGAAGCCGTCGGCCGCGATGTCGTGCGTGGCGGAGGCGAAAGCGGTGATGATGAAGAGTAGCAGTGTGATGGTGAACAGGTTGACGGGCGTATGCCCTGAGGCGATGACCGCAGCCGACGGGTGCGGTATGGTCAGCGTCAGCAGAATGAATGCGGCACTCATCAGCAGCTGCATGGCAAGAATCCACCATCGCTTGGTCTTGATGATGTCGACAAACGGGCTCCACAGGGGCTTGATGGTCCACGGCAGATAAAGCAGACTGGTGAAGAGTGCCATCTCGCCGTTGGGCACGCCCATCTTGGTGAACATCGTCACGCTGATGTTGTTCACGATGAAATAGGGTATGCCTTCGGCAAAATAGAGTGTCGGCACCCACCACCAAGGTGATTGCGGACGCTTCATTCGGCTTTCTCCTGCTTGTTCTGTGCGATGCGTGCCAGAAGTTCCCAGGTACGTATGCGGTCCTTATAGGTGTTGTTGCGGTTCTCCTTCTCTATGCTCAGGTCGCCGTCGGAGTTGTCGTCCCAGCGGCGGCAGTCGTAGACAACATCATAGATGCGGCCGATGCGGTAGCGACGGCTGATGGCCAGGCCGAGCGCATAGTCTTCGCCGTAGAGCACGTTGGGCAGATTGATGGCGCGGGCCACGGGCGTGAAGAAGGCACGTGGCGCTCCGAGTCCATTGATGCGCAGGGCGTTGTTGCGTCCATTTCCCAATGTCCACTCGCGATGATCGATCGTTCCGGGTGGCAGCGTGTTGAGATGGATGTCAGTCAGGCGGTAGGCGCCGATGACCATAGCACACTGTTGCGGGCGGAAAGCGTCGACGAGCTTTTGCAGGCTGTCCGGTCCGGAATAGACATCGTCGGAGTCGAGCTGTACGATGAAACGTCCGCAGAGCGGATGGTGCAGTGCCATGTTCCATGCTCCGCCCACGCCGATGTCGTTGCGGTGGGGTACGATGTGCACGAGACGGTCGTCATCGATGGCGTCGATAGCCTCTGTAGTGCCGTCGGTGGAGTGGCATTCGGGACCGTTCTCCACGACAAACACATTATATTTAAAGGTGGTCTGCTGGCTGAGCGCACTCTTCAGAGCGTCGCGGATCGTGCGGATGCGGTTGCGAACGGGAATCATGATGCTTGCCTCTACGGGGAACTCGCCCTCGTCGAGGTCGACATCCTGGAATTGGGGAGCCAGATAGGCGCCCACCGCTTTGAGGTGTTCGGTGCAAGCCTGCTCCATCTCTATCTGTGAGGCGCGGTTCTTCGGGTCGACATAGTCAAAGAGCTTCTCACCCGTCTTGCGAGTGTCGAGTTCCACCTCAGAGTAGAGAGGCTCGTTGATATGCTCGATACAGTATTTCTCCGAGAGCTTCAGACGTAGGTCATAGAAGCCGGCGGCGCGGTAGTCGGTTACCATGCGGGCGGCAGCGTCTTTCAGTGCGTCGGTGCTGAAAAGCACCACGGAACCGAAGTTGAAGTCGTCGCGCAAGCTGCCTTGCTGGTAATCGATGACGGGTGCGTCCTTGCGCTTGCCGTCGGCGCTGACCTGATAGTGGTCGGCGTATACCATGCCGGCACCGGTGATGCCGGCAATCTGTACCATACGCTCCAAGGCGAGATAGCCCATGCGTATGTAGCTGTTC
>ERZ772969.1394-NODE-1394-length-18410-cov-6.192700_pt1 | contig 18410 bp, 19 predicted proteins | sample MGYA00511676_ERZ772969 | MGnify/ENA primary metagenome ERZ772969 (study PRJEB29015, sample SAMEA2737651) | human gut metagenome | biome: human gut; feature: human-associated habitat; material: faeces | place: China | collected 2012 ... | reverse complement strand
TAAGCGACTACATAGATGCGTGTGCGCTTGTGAAAGAGACGCAGAAGGATATTGCAAGATTGCAGAAGGGGAAAATGATTGACCCAAACATCTATTCTGGTGTACAATAATCAAAATAGCAGAGCCTTAGAGCCGAATATATGAGACTATGACTAGTTTCGTGTATCTGGCTCTTTTTATTTTGCGGGGGAGGAGTGCGTTAGTGGAGAATTACGAGAGAGCAGAAGCTGACTATATGCTCGGAATGAAATATAAGGATATAGCGGAGAAGTATGGAACCACTATTAATACTGTCAAAAGTTGGAAAAAGAGGTATGCATGGAAGCGTAAAGAGGGTGCACCCCAAAAAGAAAAAGTGTGCACACAAAATAAAAAGAGTGCGTCCGCACACATAGAGCAGATAGATGATGGTACAAGGGAGACATTGCATAACGAGGAACTGACACCGGAACAACAGATGTTTTGCATCTATTACATCCGAACATTTAATGCGACACAAAGTTATCTAAAAGCATATGGATGTACATATGAAAGTGCTATGGTACGAGGGAGTGAACTATTAAGAAATGTTAAGGTAAAAGCCGAGATAGAGCGTCTGAAAGATATCAAACGCAAGCAGATTGTGGCAGGGGCAGATGATATTGTTGAATTGCAGATGAGAATTGCATTTTCAGATATCGGAGACTATTTAACTTTCGGGCAAGAAGAGATTCCCGTTATGGCTATATATGGTCCAGTTAAGGTGGAAAATGAGGCGACAGGAGAAAAGGAAACTTTGATGCAGACAGTCAATGTTGTTCACTTGAATGAATCTGAGAAGGTAGACACGCAGATAATACAGGATATTAAGCAGGGAAAGAATGGTGTATCGGTGAAGCTTGCAGATAAGCAGAAGGCCATGGATTGGTTGTCAAAATACTTCCTCATGCATCCTGCGGATAAATATAAAGCGGAATTTGACAGGAAGAGGGCGGAGATTAAAGCGAATGCGGGAGAGGAAATATTAAAAAATATGCAGACCATTGCAGATATCCTGCAACGTCCCACAGACAACCGAAGTATAGAGGATTTTGAGGAGGTGTAGGAGGATGAATAAGCCGGCACCTTTAAGTCAGCGGCAGTATGATTACTTCTTGCGCTGTTTTGATAGTTGGTTTAATGTTGCGGAGGGAGGCAAGCGTGGTGGTAAGAATGTGCTTGTAACGTTGATATTTTGCGCCATGCTTGAGAAACATAGGAACAAAATTCACTTGGTTGCCGGGGTATCAGTGGCAACAGGGAAGCTGAATATTTTGGATTGCGACGGGTACGGACTACTCAATTATTTTGAGGGACGCTGCCGGGAAGGAAAGTACAAGGATCGTGATTGTGTCTATGTTCAGACACAGACCGGAGAAAAGGTCGTGCTTGTGTCTGGAGGGGGGAAAGACGGAGACGAAAAGCTGATCAAAGGTAATACATACGGCATGGCTTACGTCACCGAGGCAAATGAGTGCCATCCGAAATTCTTAAAAGAGGTATTTGACCGTACAGTATCCAGTTTTGACCGAAAGATATTTCACGATTTGAATCCAAAAGAGGAAGAGCATTGGTATTATACAGATATCCTTAAGTTCCATGAGGAGCAACAGTTGAAAATACCAAGGTACGGGTATAATTACGGGCATTTTACTTTGGTGGATAATATGAGCCTATCAGATGAGAAAATAGCTACTGTGTTGAGCACATATCAAAAGGATAGTGTGTGGTATAAGCGGGATATTAGGGGAGAACGGGCGGTTGCAGACGGCGTCATTTTCAGGCGATTTTCAGAAAATAATGAGCCGTATCTCTATGATGATACAGATCCGTTAATGGAACGTGACATGGAAGGTAAGTTGATCCACACGCCTTTTAAGATTGTGATAGGTGTTGACTTTGGCGGGAATGGTTCGATGACAACTTTTGTCTGCACCCTGTATTTTAACAGATATCATGATTTGAGAGTTGCAGAGGAGGGTGGTATTCAGTTATCAAAAGATATTGATGCAGATACCATATGCGAGGAATTTGTCACATTTTATAGATTATGTATAGAACGGTATGTACGTGTTGATTGGGTATTTCCAGATTCGGCAAGTACGACGATGATAAACAGCTTGCGGAGTGCAGCAAAAAAAGCCGAGCTGCCAAGCAATAATATAACCGGGTGCAGAAAGAATGAAATATCAGAACGACCGAGGACAATAGATCTATTATTTAATACTGGCAGATTAAAGATTAACAGGAGTTGTACGAGACTGCGCAAAGCAATCGGCAGTCTGAAGTGGGATGAGAAAAATCCGAATATTCCAGAGGATAAAAACCATGGTAACTGTAATGATTGGTGGGATGGCTTTAACTACTGTCTGTTAGATTTTATCGAGTATATAGCTTTAGATAGATAGGAGAGTGGTACAAGGAAAGAGTGTGCAAAAGTATATTTAAGAAAATTAGGGTACCCGGTTAATGGAAATGCATTGGATATCATAAAAATGTGTGATGACTGGTATTCAAATCGTGTTATTGAGGACTTCCACAAAAGAAAGAATCTGAATAACGTGGAGTATGAACTTAGTCGAATGAATTTTGCAAAACGGTGTTGTGCCGACGACGCAAATCTGTGTGAGATTGTATCGGTTGCGCCGGAAAAAGAAAGTGATTCGCAGGAATTTATTGATAGGCTGCTAGAAAACAATCGGTTTGAAGTGCTTTATAGAGAGCAGTTAGAAAAAACATCTGCTACCGGGACGGCTGGTGCATATATATATCTGCATAATGCCGATTATCTGAAAGCCGCTGATGGTATTGTGACGGCAAATGGTGGATCTATTCGTATAAACTATTGTGATGCTGACTGCATTATACCTCTAACTGTGGAAAATGGTCTTGTAACAGAGTGTGCATTTAGCGCCACAAATATGTACAAAGGCGCGGAAAGGACCACTCTTGTTATATTTACACTGGAGAATGACAGGTACAAGGCGGAAACGGTCATATTCAACCAGTTGGGGCAAAAAGTGGATGCAGAATCGATGGCGATTCAACTTGGAGAAGTAAAACCGTTTTCTATTATGGTGAATGCAGAGGTCAATAATATTGATAATATGAACGGTTATGGTCTGCCGAAGATATACAACGCAATCCCGCTGTTCAAAGCAATGGATTTGTGCTATAGAGTTTTGTATTCTGATTTGTCAAAATCGGAGAAAATAGTACTTATTAACGAGGCGTTGTGCGAACTTCGGGATAAGGCTGGAAAGCCGACGTTGACACCACAGCAGAAAGAGATATTTGTTTTATTGGGAGAGCGGCTGCCACAGGAAAAGTCGCTTGTGCAGGAGTACAATCCAGAAATTCGTGTTGAGCAGATTACAAAGGCATTTGAGCTTGTTCTTTCTCTATTGTCAATGTCGTTTGGCTATGGCACAAAGAAGTATACATTTGAGAATGGCAAAATTACCACTGCAACAGAGTATATCGGAACAAAGCAGGACGCCATTCAGGAACTTAATAAGCAACGTAAACAGGCGTCAGATTATATCAAGGACATCATTCATGCAGCAATGTGGTTCTCAAATCAATTCTGCGGTACCTCATACAATGTTGAGGAGGCATTATCTATTGAGTTTGATGATTCATATGTTGAGGATCGGCAAGCAAAATTAGAATCAATGAGAGCGGATGCACTGTCGTTTTCAGAGGTTCCAATATTGAAAGTATGGTATCTCGTTGAGAAATATAATCTATCTGAGCAGGAAGCAATGAAATACATTTATGAAGCAGATGTTATGGAAGATGATGAGGAGGAGATGCGGAAAAGTATGTCGTTGGGGGGCAGAGGTTAGTGGAAAAGCATTGAACGGAGCGCAGACACAAAGTCTTATTGCAATAATGGGACAATTTACATCAGGGGCTATAACAGAAGGACAGGCAGTTAATTTAATTTCACAGGCAATAGGTATTAGCAAAGAGGATGCTAGGTCGATACTGAATGGAGATATGGAATAGGCGGTGATTTGAAGGGCATTATCGGGAGATCAGATAGATATTTTAATTGACAGTTATATAATCGGACTTTATCAGGACATGGAGAAAGAAATTATTGCTGATATTGCCCGCAGGGTAAAAAAGACTGGCAGATATACCGAGACGGCTGAGCTCATGGCAAAGTCTATGATAGAGCAAGGATATTCTGCAGAGAAAACTCAGGCCGAGGTTATGAAGATGCTCCGTGCGGATACTGCGTATCGTAATGCTGTGGCAGAGAATACAAAAGCCTACAAGCGGGAAGTACAGAATATCATCAATCAGACAGTAAAAGACGCAAAGAAAGCCGGAAACGAGCTAGTGGCGGAAGCCGGTAGCATGGCATGGAACAATGACTTGTCTATGTGGCAGGAGCATGGTGTTGATTTGAAGAAGCCGAACAGCATGAGCGAGCTTCTTGCTGCATTTCAAGCCCAGACTGCCGGACAGCTTAAGAATCTGACACGCACAATGGGATTTAAGAATACTGCGCTTGGAGTGACAGGGGTTTTGAATGCTTATCAGCGTGAGATGGATCTTGCATTGCTTAAGGTTGCAACAGGTATTTTTTCATATGACAAGGCAGTGAATGATTGTGTGCATCGTCTTGCGCAGAGCGGCTTAAGGTCTGTTAATTATGAATGCGGCAGGACCTATCAACTTGATACTGCGGTGCGTATGTCAGTTAGAACTGGGCTGAGTCAGTTGGCTGGAAAAATTATGGAATCGAATTTGGCGCAGACTGGGCAGGACTTAGTCATCACATCACAGCACATGGGAAGCAGACCGGATCATGCACCGTGGCAAAATAAGGTGTTTTCATATTCTGGTAAGAATAAGAAATACCCTGATTTCTTCAAGGAGACAGGATATGGAACAGCTATTGGGCTTAAGGGAGTAAATTGTACGCATGATTTTTATCCGTTCTGGGAAGGTGCAAGCATCATACCGGAAGATATAAAAGAACCAGATTCTGTAATAATCAATGGAAAAGAGTACAATTACTATCAGGCAACTCAGCAGCAGCGGAAGATGGAGCGTGATATCCGTGCAACCAAGCGGGAGATTGAAGCACAGAGGAGCATAAGTGGGAGTACGACGGAGCTGCAAAGTAAATTACGGAAGCAGACAGCCGATTACAAGCGGTTTAGTGCTGATGCTGGACTTAGACCAAAAGAGAATCGTTTGAGAGTGGAAAAAGGGACATCCCGTGTAACGAATAAAAAGTCAGGAAAAGACGTTGCCGATATTAAGTTTAAGACACAAAGGAGTAGCGCCGAAGTCAAGGAAGATAGAATTACGGCAATAAACTCATATGGTTCGCTCACACTAAAAGCCCAAAAGAAAATGTCTGATGTAACCTTTGAACTTGGGTGTGCGGGAAGCGGATGCGATTATAAGAATGGAATTATCTACGCAGCTTTAAATGCAGAAAAAGAAGATATAGACCATGAAGTTGGACATTTAATAGAATATCGTATGATGTCTCGAGATGATGTGGATAGGTATAAGAGATATCTTGTAGAGAATGTGTCTTTTATTGATGTATACGCTGAAAAGTATTATAATGATGCCGGGGATGAAATAGAAATAATGGTTGTTCATGGGTCGAGATTTGTTAGTGAGTATCAGGGCAGAATATATGCTAATAGTGTGGACGATGCATTTAATCCAGACGGAAGCATAAAAACGGAGCTTATGCTTGAAACAATATCTGAGCCGTTTAGATTGTATCAAAATAACAAAGCAGAACTCAATGGACATGAGCAAGTTGTTGAACTGATTGAGAGGGCTATAAAATGAGTTTGAGAGAAGAATTTTTAAAAATAAAGTCAATAGAAGAATTTATGGAAAAAAAAGAAAAATTTAGAAATTTGAAATTTGACAAAGAGCTGATAGCGCACCAGAGTAAATTGGTGGGTGAGTGTTATGTAGGGGGAGATATCCAAAATGGAGTAATTGAAGAAGTATACAGCACTATTCGCAATAAAATCAAATAATAGATTGAAAAAGTGAAAAAAGTGTTGCATAATAACAGGAGGGGGTGAGATAGTGCAATACACCTATTCGTGGCAAAAATGTCCGATATGCGGCAATCCCAAGATGTTCAAAACTAGGGATGATACGCAAGCAAAAAACTTTCCATGCTTTTGCAAGAGATGTAAGCAGGAGAGTATCATAACAATAGTGCCTAAGAGCCGAATAATGAATTCTTGAGAGATTAAGGATTTGTTGTTTGGCTCTTTTTGTATGTCGTACCTCCATTTTCTCAGCTTGGGAGCTGGGCGATAAGGCGGATTAGTGAAATGGTATCATGCTGGTTTCCTTAGCCAGAGTTTGGGGTTCGATTCCCTAGTCCGCAATTCCGCACTGTGGAAAACACAGTATAATAAAATTTTAAAAGGAGAATATCACATGAAGAACTTTGAGCAGATTTTGTCTGATGCAGGAATAGAGCTGACAGACGAGCAGAAAACAGCCATTTCTAAGGAGCTGACAGAGAACTACAAACCGATTGCAGACTGGCAAAAACAGCACGACAAGGTGCACACATTGGAAACTACACTCAAGGATACGCAGGATAAGTTAAAAGCTTTTGACGGTGTAGATGCAGATGCTTTGAATAAACAAATTACAGACCTTAAAGCAGACCTTGAGAAGAAAGATGCTGATTATCAGGCGCAGATCGCTGACAGAGATTTTCAGGATATGTTAAAAGCCTCTATTTCCGCCGCAAACGGTAGGAATGCTAAGGCGATTACGGCGCTTTTGGATGTGGATGCGTTAAAGGCATCCAAGAACCAGAAAGATGATATTGCCGTGGCACTAAAGACGTTGGCTGAGGCAGAGGATAGCAAAATGTTATTTGGAGAGCCAAAACCGGAAAGCATCGGTAGCGGTAATCCGATTGGAGCTGTAACAAAGACGGGATCACAGGACAGCGATGCGGCTATGAGAGCCGCTATGGGACTTCCGCCTGTCGCAGAACAGAAATAAGGAGGAGCATTAAATGCCAAACACAATTACTTTAGCAAAAAATTACACAAGCTTGTTGGATGAGGTGTATAGAACAGCATCCGTCACGGCGGACCTTACATCGGATTCCGCTATGTCAAGGGCTGGTGCAAATGCAAACGAGATTATTTATCCGCAGATCAGCGTGTCAGGTTTGGGAGATTACGATCGCAATAGCGGGTATACCACAGGGGCAGTAGACCTCAAGTGGAAAACGGCTGCATTCAATTACGACCGTGGCACGAAGATTTCTGTGGATGTAATGGATAACGAGGAATCGAGAAACATTGCATTTAGTATGGCTGGCGCAACACTGATACGAGAAAAGGTAGCACCGGAAGCTGATGCGTTTACTTTTGCTACTTTGTCTGCACTTGAAAATATCTCCAAGACCACCGGAACAATTGCAGATGCTTCACAGTTTTTGGATGCCTTACTTACAGCATGGAGCAAGATGGATGAGGATGAGGTGCCGCAGGAGAACCGTATTCTTTATGCTACCGCAACACTGCTTAACAGTGTTATGGCACTTGATACTACAAAATCGAGGGAGATTTTGGCGAAGTTTACGGTAAAAAAAGTAGTGCCGCAGGCAAGATTTTATACGGCTATTGATTTGTTGGATGGAAAGTCAGGTGGTGAGGAAGCCGGACACTATAAAAAAGCGGATACAGGTCAAGAAATCAACTTTATGATTGTGCATAAGCCGGCAATTATTAAGTTTGACAAACATACCGTCAGTAATATTATTTCTGCATCGAGCAATCCGGATGCAGACGCAGATATTGTGAAATATCGCAAATATGGGATCGTAGACGGATATGCAAATAAGCGTGCAGGTATCTATTTGAACAGTAAAGCGTAGGAGGCAGCCGATGAGAAGAGTAGGAGTAGGGGCAGAGAAGCCTAGTAAGAAAAGCATGGCGGATATAAAGCTCAAAGAGGAAATTAAGGTATTGAAAGCAGAGAATGAGCAGTTAAAGGTAGAAAATGTCAGACTTGCAACGGAGAATGAGCAGTTAAAGGTACCAGAAAAGAAGTAGATTAGGGGGCGGTAAATGCAACATGTAACTTGGGAGTATTACATTTCCTTTCACAATAGAGTAGAGCAGGAGGAATTCGCCAGAGCGGAAGCGTTGGCGGAAAAAGAAGTGCAGCTTGTGATAGGCTGGATTCGTTGGGCAAATATTACGGAGGAAATGTTTGGATATGAACAGCTAAAGGATTGTATTTGTAATGTCATTGATAAAATGGTTGTAGACATGCAGTCCGGCAAAGGCAAAGGTATAGCTTCTGTCAGCAATGACGGATATTCTGAGAGTTATGCTGTGCAGACGGAGGAACAGCTTAGAAGTGAGTTGCAAAGCTCTATCAGATCATGGCTTTCGGGGACCGGATTGGTAGGGGCGTATTAATGGCGATGTTTACAGATATAGTCACGGTATATAACAAGATATCCGATGCGGAGTGGAAGCGCACTGTTGTTGCTGGGGTACAGTGGACGGATAAGACCGAAAAGAAAAACGATAACGGCAAAGTTAGCATTGCCCGTTATGTATCTATAACGTTCCCGGAAGGAGCTTATAATGGTTTGATACTAAGTTCCTCCAACGAGGAAGACTGTATCGTATTTGGGGAGATTGAGGACGTTGTGGAAGACATCAGAGGCAAACGTATAACTGACCTGCTGAAGAAATATCCTAAGTCCGGTATCATCCAGTCAGTCAATGACAACTCTAACCGTGATTTTCTTAGGAATATTAAGGTGGTGGTTTCTTAGTGGCGGATAAATTTGTGTTAAAGACACCGAAAGGTGAACTCGTCAAGGTACGGACGCCAAACGGTGAAGTAAAGATGGAGATTCGTTGGAATCCTAATTTTGGACCCAGTATGACACAGAGGATCAACAGTGCGCAGGCATTTATTGATACTGAATGTTTAAAGCTTTGTGATCCGTTGGTGCCGAAAGATACTGGTATCTTAAAACAGTCAGGTATTATGCACACATCAATTGGAAGTGGCGAATTAAAGTATCGAACCCCGTATGCAAGGCGCTGGTATTATATACCGGCGAAGTTCAGCGAAGCACCAGAGCGTGGCAATTACTGGTTTGAGCGGATGAAGATACGTCACAAGGAGCATATACTTGCCAGATCGAGGAAGATTGCAAAGGCACAAGGAGACTGATATGACAATATCTGCATACATTGTGAATTTATTAAAGAACTATGGTGGCATAGAGATTGATACAAATCATGTGTCTGATGGCTCTGATCAGTACGGCTTATTTAAGTCGCCGAGTCGTGATATAAAAGATTTTACGGACGGCAGCTATCAGATTACTGAATATTACAATTTTTTGGCGCGGCAGTCTGCGGTGTCAAGATCGGAGCGCAAGGAAGCAGATGAATGGCTGGAAGATTTGGCATATTGGATTGATGATTTTCCGTACAATTACAGCTTTCCACCACTTGATAAGAAGCGGGAGGTTGTTGGACTTTCGATTACGGGATCACCGTATCCGATGGAAGCGGATGATAAAGAAGCAACATACCAGATATTATTGTCAATCACGTATATCAGGGAAAGGGAGGAATTATAGTGGGGAATTTGGAGAGATTAAAAAAATTTAAGACAATTCCATTTTTGAACATCTCTACAGAAGCAAAAGAGAGCTGGGCAAGAATCGGAAAGTCTACCATTTTTGATCTAGTGCTCAATGCAAAGACGGAACAGAATGATTTTATTGAAGACGAGATGGAGACAGAGGAAGTCTTGAGCTATAAGCCGGAACTTGGACAGGAACTGCAATGTAATAAGGGCGACCCGGCTTTTGATTTCCTGTACGACATGTTTTATAACCTGCCGACAGGTGAGGATGTTAAGAAGAATTTACTGATCGTATTTGCAGGCAATATCGGTACGGAAGATGAACCGAATTATAAAGCGTGGAATACGACTTCAACATTGATTCTTGATCATTTTGATTCTGTAGCAGAAAAAATTTATTTTAAGTTCAGTATTAACAAGATTAAAAGAGGCACGGCAACAGTTAGCAATAATGTTCCGGTATTTGCTGAAAACGGAAAATCTTTAAGTACTGTAAAACGTTAGGAGGGAGAGTATGCAATATACGATTATTGTGAATGGGAGGAGCTATGACCTTCCGCCGAAAAAGTTAGCGGTGGTAAAAGAACTGGATGAGGTTTTAAAAGTGGATTCTGTAAAAGGAATCAGCGTTGAACAGAAATTTGAAACGCTGCACAGATTTATGAAGCATCTGGTAGGTGAGGAGGGCGCAAAGGAGATGTTTGGCTCTGAACGGCTGGAAGATATAGACCTATCTGAACTGACACTTGCAGTCAGAAAAGTGGTTCATTCCTATGACAGACCAATACAGGATTTCGAGTCTGAAAAAGCAATGCAGACAATTAACGGGCTTCCAATCGAGAAGATTATTTCCATGACAAAAGCGGCGGAAAAATTAGCAGCAATGCCGCAGAACAGATGATTGATTTAACTCAAAAGGCTTTACCTAATACCGTTATGGTAGGCGGTAGAGCCTATTCTATTTATACAGATTTTCGTTTGTGGATGCGTTTTGAGATAGCGGTAAATAAACTGCACAAGGGTGAAACGATTGATATATCGTATTTGTTCAAGAATGAGATGCCTGTTTGTTGTAATTTGACAGAGTTATTTACATTCAGCCGTCCACAGTCGCCCCTGCCGCGTTCCATTTCACATAGTGATGTGATTATTTTGGATTATGAGTTGGATGCAAATCTCATTTATGCAGCGTTTTTAGGGCAGTACGGCATTGATTTATGCGAAGTTAATTTGCATTGGCACAAGTTTTTGGCGCTTCTTGGCGGGTTAAACGAAAGTACAAAGTTGCATGAGGTCATGGGATATCGATGCTATGAGAAATCAAATGATAAAAAAGACCCGTATGAGGAATTACGTCGCGCGTGGGAGATCGAGCCACCTATGAGTGAGGAGGAAACAATGGCACTGGACGAGTTTAATAAGATGTTCGGAGGATAGTTGAAGGGCTGACGGAAGTTTAATTTTTGATACAAAATTAAATAGTAAAGGTGTAGTAAGTGGGATAAAAGCACTCGGTAGCACGCTTGGCAGTGCGGCATCTGGAGGGCTGAAAATATTTACAGCAGGAGTTGCTGGAGCGGCTGCTGGAGTATCTGCGCTTGGTATGGCGGCAGTTAAAAGTTATGCCGATTATGAGCAGTTGGTCGGGGGAATAGAGACGCTGTTTGGAGCAGGAGGCGCATCTATAAGCGAATATGCAAAGACAGCGGGGAAGTCCATCTCGGAAATACGAGAAGAGTATGACATGCTTATGGCTGCGCAGACGCTTGCACTTAACAATGCACAAGTGGCATACCAGACAGCCGGATTATCTGCAAACGCCTACATGGAAACGGTTACGAGTTTTGCGGCTTCATTAAAGCAGAGTACCGAAAATGAGCTGAAGGCTGCCGAAGCAGCGAATCAGGCTGTCATAGATATGTCTGATAATGCTAATAAGATGGGAACTTCAATGGAACTCATCCAAAATGCATATCAGGGGTTCGCAAAGCAGAATTATACCATGCTCGACAACCTAAAGCTGGGATACGGTGGTACAAAGGAAGAAATGAAGCGCCTGCTTGCGGATGCGGAAGCTCTTACTGGGATTAAGTATGATATCGAAAATCTCAACGATGTGTATTCTGCAATTCATGTAATTCAGACAGAACTTGGGATTACAGGAACAACCGCAAAAGAAGCAAGTACGACAATCTCTGGCAGTGCAAATGCCATGAAAGCAGCGTGGTCGAATTTACTGACGGGTATTGCAGATGATTCGCAGGATTTTGATAGTCTGGTTGATAATTTTGTGACGAGTACAGCAACATTTGCAGAAAATATCATGCCACGATTTGAAAGTGCACTCAATGGAATAGGCAGTCTCATTGAAAAACTGTTTCCTGTTATCATTGCAAGAATTCCGGCAATTATTAATGAGGTATTGCCGAATTTAGTACAATCCGGGATAAATATGATAACTTCTCTGGCGGAGGGAATTCAGCAGAATCTACCGCAGATTATGAGTGCCGGGAGTGCGCTATTATCCAGTTTGGCAAATGGAATTATAACAGCGCTGCCGATGCTTGCTACCACAGCTTACGATATTGTAATGAATTTGTTGACTGGAATAAGCGGAAAAGCTGATTCACTGATTCAGAGTGGTAGTGAACTGATTTTAAAGTTTGCGACCGGAATGGCAGAGAAAATACCGGATTTACTAGCAGCCGGAGGAGAGTTAATCACGGCGTTGGCAGGCGCCATTATTGATAACCTTCCGGTTTTAGCAGATGCAGCTCATCAGATTGTGGATTCTCTGCTGGAAGGTATTGGAGATTTAAGCCCCGCACTGAAACCGATTACTGATGCACTACAAGTATTGGCAGATAACTTTGACATTGTGCTTGCGGTTATAGTGCCACTAACAGCAGCATTTTTGGCATGGAAAGCGGCAGTTTCTATTGCTGGTATTATTCAAGCATTTTCAACGGCGCTGAATGGAATGACTGTAGCTCAATATGCGGCTAAAATGGCGCAGGATTTATTAAATGCGTCCATGCTTGCCAATCCTATAATTTTAATAGTCACATTAATAGCTGCATTAGTTGCGGGATTTATATACCTGTGGAATACATCAGATGAGTTTCGGCAATTCTGGATTGATTTATGGGAAGGAATAAAGGAAGTTGCTGGAAACGTTATAGATGCCATAGTCGGCTTCTTTACAGAAACTATTCCAAACGCTGTTTCAGGTCTCATAGATTTTGTGAAAAATAATTGGCAAACACTTTTGATGTTGCTTAATCCGGCTACAATGCTTGCGGGAATATTTAAGCTTGTATATGACAACTGCGAAGCATTTCGAACATTCGTTGATGGTTTCGTTCAGAGCATTAAGGATTTCTTCGTAAATGCATGGAATTCTATACTTGCGTTTTTTACAGAAACATTGCCGTCATTACCAGAAAAATTTATGTATTGGCTTGGGCAGGTCGTAGCGGCAGTTATATCATGGAAAAATGATATGATTGAAAAAGCCAGAGAAGCAGGGAGTAATTTTGTAAGTGGAGTTGTTGATTTTGTAAGCTCCCTACCTGGGAAGATAGCTTCGTTCCTCGGAAATGTCATTGGGAATGTCATTGGCTTTGCTACGAATTTGAAAAATCGGGCAACCGAAGCAGGACGTGGTTTTTTTGAAAACATAGTATCAGCACTAACGGATTTGCCCGCAAAGATGGGAGAAATTGGATCGAATATCGTGTCTGGAATCTGGAATGGTATTACAAGTGGTTGGAAATGGTTGGTTGACAGTGTAAAAAACTTAGCAACAAATCTTTTTAGCGCAGCGAAAGAGGCACTGGATATCCATTCTCCATCAAGAAAGTTTAAATGGATTGGAGAGATGTGTGTTGCCGGAATGGATGAGCCTATTGCAGATTACGATCCGTACGACACTCTTGACCGGACGTTAAAAGTAGGCGCAAAAGGTATGACAGCTTCCTTTGCCGTGGCGGATCACGGACAGGCAGGTGCTGCAGAACGATTCGATTATGACAGAATGGGAATGGAGATGCGCAATGCGATGGGTGGAATGGCTGTAAATATGGACAGTAAGCCGGTGGGAAAACTTGTTGCATCGGCGGTGGATGAAGAACTTGGAAGAATCAACGGAAGGAGGACCTGATGGAATATTTTGGATTAACAATTGATGGAAAACACACATCGGAGTTTGGTCTACAGATGACTGGGATGTATATACCTTTGCCAGAGCCAAAAACAAATCTCATTTCGATTCCAGGTGCGTCCGGTAATGTAGATTTATCAGAGATAACAGGACAGATCAATTATAAGGATCGTTCAGGTGTGCAGTTTTCTTTTGTACTTACGGGAAACAATTATTTTACATGGGCTGCCGCCTTAACAGATATAGCGATGTTTCTGCACGGCAAGAAGCTTAAGGTCATTCCAGATAATGATCTCGGCTATTACTATATGTGTCGCCTTAATGTTGATGGAAAAAAGACTAATAATGTGACAAGTCGCATCGTTTTAAGTGGAACAGCAGAGCCCTTTAAGTATGACCTGATCGCAAGTGATGAGGACTGGCTTTGGGATCCGTTTGATTTTGAGACGGGAATAATCCGGGAATACATGAATCTGGTCATTCATGACGCAAATCGTAGCATCACAATCCTTGGGGCTGGAAAGCCGGCTGTGCCGGAATTTATTGTCACAGAGAGCTCCAATCTTGCAGTTATATACATGGGAAAGAGCTATAACATGTTTCTTCCAGGCACTTACCGTTTCCCTGCAATCCGGATCGGGGAGCAGGATGTGACCTTGCAGTTTTCCGGCACCGGAAGATTATCTATCCGTTACAGGGGGGCGTACCTATGACCTATGAGATTTTGCTTGACGGAAAAACATTATATTATCCCGGAGATCTTCAATGCGTTGTGATCAATGCGAAGCTGGAACAGGCGTTAAATGATTCTGGAACTTTTGAATGCGATGTGCCGATGACGAATCCTCTATATGCCAGTATCGAGAATCGGCGCAGTATGATTCAGATATTAAAGGACGGGAAAGAAATATTTTATGGTGAGGTGCGGGAAAACGAAGAATCGCTGGATATGACAAAGCACATCTATGCAGTCGGTGAGCTGGCATTTCTATTTGATTCCATCCAGCCGCAGGCAAAGCATCAGGATCAGACCCCGATACAGTTTTTCACAGCGCTTCTCAATCAGCACAATGCGCAGGTGGAGGAGAAGAAACGGTTTCAGATTGGGGTTGTTACAGTCACAGACCCAAATGACAGCATCTATCGTTTTACAAATCGGGAGGATACGCTCACCTGTCTGCGTGAAAAATTGTGTGAAAGCTTAAGCGGGTATCTTCGTGTGCGGAAGGTGGATGGGGTACGTTATCTTGATCTGGTGAAGCTGCAGGATTATGGAGCGACCTGTGAGCAGCCGATTGAGTTCGGAGAAAATCTTTTGGACTATGCCTGCAATACATCCGGCGTTGAACTTGTGACGGCGATCATCCCGCTTGGAGCAAGGCTTGATGAAAGTCCGATTGAAGGGCTGGATGCCTATACGGATATTACATCGGTGAATGAGGGCAGGGATTATGTCTATCTACAGGAGGCAGTGAGCCGCTTTGGCTGGGTGAAAAAAGTCGTACACTGGGATGATGTGACAGAGCCAGCGAACCTTAAGAAAAAAGGCGAGGAATACCTTAAGGAAAATCAGTACGAGCTTCTTTCACTGGATGTAAAGGCCGTGGATATGGCGATGCTGAATGCAAGTCTGGATTCTTTTGAACTGGGGGATAGCGTACATGCATTGGCGGCTCCTTATGGTATGGATGCGTGGTTTCCTGTCCAGAAAAAAACGACGTATCTGCAAGAACCGTCAAAAAATCGTATCGTCTTAAGCAATACATTAAAAAAGAAATACTCGCAGCAGGTATCAAGTATTACCAACCAGCTTGAGGAAAAAATGCCGCAGCAGAGTGCGATCCTGCAAATGGCGAAGAATAACGCATCAGAGCTGATCAAGACTGCGACGAATGGATATATCGTCCTTAATATGAATGAAGACGGGAATCCTAAAGAACTGCTGATCATGGATACAAAGGACATTGACACCGCCCAAAAGGTCTGGCGCTGGAACATTAACGGGCTGGGATATTCCCACACCGGATATAACGGCGAGTATGGCTTGGCGATGACGATGGACGGTCGGATTGTAGCAGATTTTATTACCGCGGGAACGATGTATGCAGACCGCATAAAAGGCGGTACGCTCACGCTTGGCGGGTATGATAATGACAACGGCGTCATGGAGGTTCGAGATGCAGACAAACATGTGCGTGCGAGAATCAATGCATCCGGCATTAACGTAAACGATAAATTTACTGTAACGCTGGACGGAAAGATGAAATGCATCGAGGGAGAGTTTGAGGGAACTGTCAAGTCTAAAAATGCAGAGATCGAAGGTGGACACATACATATCGTGGCAGAGGAGAGCGTATCGAATCTGATCGAGTTAAAAAGAACCAAAACCTGCGTGCAGATGGGAACGGACGGATTTCGGGCAACCGAGGGAACGCTTTTAAACCCGAATCACCAGTGTGTGGTGCAGTACAACGGCGTCCGGCTTTATAAGGGTTCCACCGCTACGATTGAACTGAATGGCAGCACAGGTGTCGGAGGATTCCGCGGCGGTGTTATAGACGGGTCTGATCAGAGGATGAAAAACTCTATTGTGGATTTAGACCGGGCAAGCGCAGCCGCGTTTATCTATTCGCTTGAGCCAAAATCTTTCCGGTACAATTTTGAGAAAGAGGGACACCATCACGGATTTATAGCCCAAAGTGTGAAAGACAAAGCGGAGGAAGGCTGGGCGGTGTGCAAAAAGATGTTTCCGGCAGATCATGGGGACATGTACTACGGGCTGGCGTATACAGAGTTGATCGCTGATTTGGTAGCAACCGTTCAGCTACAGAATGAAAGACTGCGGAAAGTGGAAAAGAAGGAGGAGGAATCATGTCAAACATAGCAGAGTACTTAGAAAAGATTCTCGCCGCACGATATGGTAAGGATGTGAGGCAATCCATTTATGACGCGATCAAAGAAGTGGATCGGGTAGCTGATACTGCGCAGGATAGCGCGACTGCCAGTGCAAAAGCCGCCGCGGAATCGGCGAAAAATGCGAGTGAAAGCGCAACGGCGGCAGTGGGAAGCGCGACAGCGGCAGCATCGTCGGAACAGAATGCGGCAAACTCAGCACAGGCGGCAGCAGGAAGTGCGACAGCAGCGTCAGAATCTGCGCAAAATGCGGCAAACTCTGTGCAGACAGCAGCAGGAAGTGCGACGGCGGCAGCGTCGTCGGAACGGAATGCCGCAGAATCGGCAAAAAATGCTGGTAAGAGCGCGAGCGCAGCAGCAGGAAGCGCGACAGCGGCAGCGTCGTCGGAACAGAATGCGGCAAACTCAGCACAGGCAGCAGCAGAATCTGAGAAGAAGGCAGAAGCTTCAGCGAAACGTGTGGAAGGAGGCGCGACAGATGCAGAATCTTATGCGCATGGCGGAACAGGCAGCAGAGATAACGAGGATACGGATAATGCGAGATATTATAAAGAACAGGCGGAGCGTATTGCAGAGGGACTAAAGGGCTCCTTACTGCCTATGGGAACCATTACGTTCGCCCAGTTACCGGAGAGCCCAAAAGAAGGTTATATGTACAATATATCCGATGAATTTGTAACGACTGACCGCTTTAAAGAGGGTGCCGGGCACACGATTCCTGCGGGGACGAATGTATATTACACGGCAGACGGGTACTGGGATTGCATGGCTGGTTCTCCCGTTACAGGGGTAAAAGGGGCAAAAGAGGAGTCCTATCGGCGCGGAAACATAAACCTGACACCCCAGAATATCGGGGCGTTGCCGGAGGATGGAAACGCCGCCACGGCAACTAAGGCGCAGCAGGATGGTTCTGGAAGGAATATTGTCGATACCTATTTAGAGAAAACCGGAGACACCGGAGCGAATACCGTAACGTTTACAAGCGGCGATTCTGCGTCTGCTGTCGGCTGGTCGAACATTCCGGTGCTTTCAAGCGGGGAGCGTCACAGCTCCATATTGGAAAAACTATCGACCATGCTAAAAAATGTCCGTTATCTCTATGCCAATAAAGCAGACAGCAATCATTCGCATGCATGGGGGTCTCTTACCGGAACTCCTTCCACATTTCCGCCTGCGCCGCATGCACACGATTATCTTCCGTTGTCAGGTGGAACCGTAACTGGGAATTTAGCTGTGACAGGAAACTTATCTAGTGATAGGTACTATACAGCGACACCGGGGAGAACGATGGTTTTTGAGAGCGGCGGTTTTGTAAATATCCAAGTTGGTCAGTCGGCGCAGGTTAGAAATCAGGGTGATACTGGATGGGCGGCAATCTCCGCACGGGAGTTCGTGCAGCAATCATCGGCGAAATACAAAGAAAATATCGAGGATATGACAGAGGAATATGCAAAGAAGCTTCTTGAGCTGCGACCTGTTTCTTACGATTACAAAAATAAAGCAGATGGTGTGGATTGCTATGGACTGATCGCGGAGGAGGTTGATGCGGTCGAAAGCTATCCGGTGTTTTACAACGATGATCATGCTCCTGAGGGCATCGACTATTCAAAATTTGTGCCACAGATCATCAAGCTGCTGCAGATGCACGAAAAAGAGCTGGAAA
>ERZ772969.1379-NODE-1379-length-18589-cov-12.018075_pt1 | contig 18589 bp, 20 predicted proteins | sample MGYA00511676_ERZ772969 | MGnify/ENA primary metagenome ERZ772969 (study PRJEB29015, sample SAMEA2737651) | human gut metagenome | biome: human gut; feature: human-associated habitat; material: faeces | place: China | collected 2012 ... | reverse complement strand
GAGCCATGCTGATTCGAGTCGAAATTGGGATTGATGCACCGGGTATCGATGCGTTATTACGCCGCGCTTTTGAGAGCGATGCGGAAGCCCAACTGGTCCACGATCTCCGTGAAGACGGCCTGATCACGCTGGGGCTGGTTGCCACCGATGATGAAGGTCAGGTGGTGGGCTATGTTGCCTTCAGTCCGGTCATCGTTCAGGGCGAAGAGCTGCAGTGGGTCGGTATGGCACCGCTGGCGGTGGATGAAAACTATCGCGGGCAGGGGCTGGCGCGCCAGCTGGTCTATGAAGGGCTGGATTCGCTCAATGAGTTCGGTTATGCGGCCGTTGTAACGCTGGGCGATCCGGCATTCTATGGCCGTTTGGGCTTCGAGCAGGCCGCGCATTACGATCTGCGCTGCCGCTGGCCGGGTACGGAATCCGCTTTCCAGGTGCACCGTCTGGCGGACGACGCGCTCAACGGCGTCAATGGTCTGGTTGAATACCACGACCATTTCAATCGCTTTTAATCAGGCTCTCGCGTAGCGCCTCAAAGGAGCCGTCTCCGGTCACGAGGCGCTCTTTCTGGCGCTTCGTCAGCTGTTTGATGCGGTATTCCAGCCTGAGCGCCAGCGATCGGTCACCGACGGGCGCCGAAAAGGCGAGCTGTAATTCTCCTTTCCCCCGCAGCGCTTTTGCCCCTTTCCCCGTTTGATGTTGTAAAAAACGCCGCGCCACATCGGTGGTGATCCCGGTGTAGAGTGCGTTATCAGCGGTTCGGACAAGATAGAGAAACCAGCACACGGTAAACAGATTCAGTATGTTAAGGTGAACGCACCATAGCATGAGAGAGAACGAAAATGGAAACACTGGCCGCCATTAACCGCTGGCTGGCGAAGCAGCACGTCGTCACCTGGTGCGTCTACAGCGAGGGTGAGATGTGGTGCGCAAACGCGTTTTACTACTACGATCCGGAGCGCGTCGCATTTTACGTCATGAGCGAAGACAAAACGCGTCATGCGCAGATGGCTGGTCAGCAGGCAAAAGTCGCGGGCACGGTAAATGGCCAGCCGAAGACAGTCGCGCTGATCCGTGGGGTACAGTTTAAGGGGGAAATCCGTCGCCTGGACGGAGAAGAGAGCGACGCGCGTCGCAAGCACTACACGCGCCGCTTTCCGGTCGCCGCTGCGCTAAAAGCCCCGGTGTGGGAAATCCGCCTCGATGAGCTGAAATTTACCGACAACACCCTGGGCTTTGGCAAGAAGCTGCACTGGTTACGCGCCGAGCAGGCGTAGCGCTTCGCGGTTAAACGCCGGGAGATCGTCCGGGGTCCGGCTGGTGATCAGCTGGTCTTTGTCGTTGACCACCTCCTGATCGTAAAACTCGGCGCCCGCATTTTTCAGATCGATAACGATCGGTTTCACCGCCGTGAGCTTACGCCCGCGTACAACCTCCGCGCTGATGAGCAGCTGCGGGCCGTGACAGATGGCAAAGACCGGTTTGCCGGTAGAGACAAAGTCCCGGGTGAAGGTTACGAAGCGCTCGTCTCCGCGCAGGGAATCCGGTGAATGGCCGCCGGGTAAAAGCAGGGCGTCAAAATCTGAGGGGCTCACGTTATCGATAGTCTCGTCGATGGTCACGCTGGCCTCGCCCTTATGGCCTTTCACCGTTTTGCCCGCCTCTTTCTCGATGGTGATGACCTCATGTCCCGCCTTGCGGAACGCCTCTGCAGGAGAGGTGAATTCTGAATCTTCAAACTCGTCGGTAATCAAGACTGCGATTTTCTTGCCCATGCTTCCTCCGTTGTTTTGGCTTCAGACTGATTTTTCTCCGCTTGTGGTAAATACTTACCTGTAACAGACTTCTAAGTGTGGTCGACGACGCCGAGTTCGCAAACGGACAATTCTGTAAAGGGGATACGATGAGTCAGGTACTGATTACCGGTGCTACCGGATTAGTGGGCGATCATCTGCTGCGGCTGCTGATTCAGGATCGCCGCGTGAACTACATCGCCGCCCCGACGCGTCGACCGCTGGTGGACATCTCCGGGGTCTTTAATCCGCACGATCCCCAGCTGACGGATGCGCTGGCGCAGGTCCAGGACCCGATTGATATCGCCTTTTGCTGTCTGGGCACCACGCGGCGGGAGGCGGGGAGCAAAGAGGCATTTATCCACGCCGACTATACGCTGGTGGTGGACACCGCGCTTACGGCGAAAAAGCTGGGAGCCAGACATTTTCTGGTGGTCAGCGCGCTGGGCGCCAGTGCCGGATCGCCTTTCTTCTACAACAAGGTGAAGGGCAAGATGGAGGATGCGCTGATTGCGCAGAAATGGGAGCAGCTGACGATTGTGCGCCCCTCAATGCTGATCGGCCACCGGGACGAGCGCCGCTTTAACGAGTCGATATTTGCCCCGCTGTTTCGGATCCTGCCCGGCAACTGGAAATCTATCGAGGCGCGGGACGTCGCGCGTGCGATGTTAAAAGAGGGACTGGCTCCGTCGAAAGCGGGCGTAAACATTATCCCTTCGGCAAAACTGCGTGAAATCGCGCAGGGCGAGGCGTAAACTCCCCCGGCTAATTACTCATACTCTCCGGGGAATGCTATGACTGGTCAGTCTTCATCTCAGGCGGCAACACCTGTTCAATGGTGGAAGCCCGCACTCTTCTTTCTCGTGGTCATCGTTGGCCTTTGGTACGTGAAATGGCAGCCGTACTACGGCAAAGCCTTCACCGCCGCCGAAACGCACAGCATCGGTAAATCTATTCTCGCTCAGGCGGATGCCAGCCCGCTTCAGGCGGCGTGGGACTATGCCATGGTCTACTTCCTTGCCGTCTGGAAGGCCGCCGTCTTAGGCGTGATCCTGGGCTCACTGATTCAGGTGCTGATCCCGCGCAACTGGCTGATGAAAACCCTCGGACAGCCGCGCTTTCAGGGGACGCTGCTGGGAACGATCTTCTCCCTGCCGGGCATGATGTGCTCCTGCTGCGCTGCGCCCGTGGCGGCAGGGATGCGCCGCCAGCGCGTGTCGATGGGCGGCGCGCTGGCGTTCTGGATGGGCAACCCGCTGCTCAATCCGGCGACGCTGGTGTTTATGGGCTTTGTCCTGGGCTGGCATTTCGCGTTCATTCGTCTGGTGGCCGGACTGCTGACCGTGCTGGTGGTGGCGACGCTGGTGCAGAATCTGGTGAAGGATAAGGCGCCAGAGTCCGCGTCTGTTGAGCTGGACGTCAGCGAGCCGCAGGGCGGGTTCTTTGCGCGCTGGGGCAGGGCGCTATGGCAGCTTTTCTGGAGCACCATCCCGGTCTATATCCTGGCGGTGCTGGTTCTCGGGGCGGCGCGCGTCTGGCTCTTCCCGCATGCGGATGGCGCTATCGACAACACGCTGTTGTGGGTCATTGCGATGGCCGTTGCAGGCTGCCTGTTTGTGATCCCTACCGCCGCAGAAATTCCTATTGTTCAGACCATGATGCTGGCCGGCATGGGCACCGCACCGGCACTGGCATTGCTCATCACGTTACCGGCCATCAGCCTGCCGTCGCTGATTATGCTGCGTAAGTCATTCCCGGCGAAAGCGCTGTGGCTCACCGCGGGGCTGGTGGCGTTGAGCGGGGTGATGGTGGGAAGTATTGCGCTTCTGTGAAAAACGCCCGGTGGCGCTACGCTTACCGGGCCTACAAAAAAATCCCCTCACTTGAGGGGATTTTTTTATTTAATGTAAGTAAACGCGGTGGTGACGTGCTTCACGCCGCTCACCCGGCTGGCGATATCGGCCGCCGCTTTCCCTTCACGTTCGGTCACCAGACCCAGCAGGAACACTTCACCGTTTTCCGTTGTCACCTTCACGTTAGAAGATTTCACCTGGTCCGAGCCCAGCAGCTGGGAACGTACTTTGGTGGTGATCCAGGTATCGGAAGAGGCATCACCCAAACCAATTGGCTTGCCCTGACGCACTTCGTTAAACACCTCTGTGGTCCCTTCAACGCCCATCGCAATCTGTTTCGCACGCGAGGCGAGCTCCATATTCGGCGCCTGGCCTGCCAGCAGCACTTTGCCCTGATAAGCCGTCACGTTGATACGCGCCTCTTTCTTGATCTGTTCGTCTTTCGACAGCGCACTGTTGACGCGCAGCTCCAGCGTACCGTCATCCACCTGTGTTCCCACAGTGCGCGGATCGGTTGCCGCTTTGGTGCCTACTGCGGCGGTACCCACAACGGCCGCAGCGATACATCCCTGAAGCAGTAATGCAGACATAAGGACTGCGAGGGTCGATAAAGCCTTCATAAGAACTCCTTAATCATCCTGGTGAGGGAAAAGCGTGTTATCGATCAAGTCACATAAGCAGTTCACCGTGAGCATATGCATCTCCTGTATGCGTGCGCTCCGGTGAGACGGAATGCGGATTTCCACATCCTGCGGCCCAAGCAGACCCGCCAGCTCACCCCCGTCATAGCCGGTTAAGGCCACGATAGTCATGTCGCGGGTGACGGCGGCTTCAACAGCTTTGACAATATCCCGGCTATTGCCGCGCGTGGAGATAGCCAGCAGCACATCTCCGGCATGACCCAGGGCTCGCACCTGCTTTGCGTAAATTTCGTCATGCAGACGATCGTTAGCAATCGCCGTTAAGACCACATTATCGGTATTAAGTGCAATGGCAGGTAAACTGGGGCGTTCTGTTTCAAAACGATTGATCATGCTGGCAGCAAAATGCTGTGCGTTGGCGGCTGACGTGCCGTTGCCACAACAGAGGATTTTGTTGCCGTTTAGCAGGGATTGCACCAGCGTCATTGCGGCACGCGAGATAGCATCCGGAAGGGCTTCCGCCGCGGCAATCTGAGTCTGGATGCTTTCTGTGAAGCACACTTTAATTCTTTCGAGCACGTTATCCCTTTTAAATCTTAATTATGCGTCTTCGCCAAAAGCGTTTTTAAGCCATTCGATCTCATTTCCGGTGAAGGCTATCACATCGAACCGGCAATCCACAGTATCAAAACTCCCATTATGGCGGGCAAGCCACAAGTGGGCAGTCTGTAATAATTTATGTTGTTTGGCGAGCGTCACGCTGGCGGCAGCACCGCCAAAACGGGAGGACTGTCGAAAGCGCACTTCAACAAACACAATGACCTGACCGTCTTTCATGATCAGGTCGATTTCGCCGCCACGTCCACGGACGTTGGCGGCGATAAAACGCAGTCCTTTGCCTTCAAGCCAGCGACGCGCCTTTAACTCCCACGCATCGCCGGTTTGTTTGCGGCTTAACTGGCCGGGACGATCTGCCCCTGCTGGTATTTGAGCCATGATAACTTCCTGTTAATCACACAATCCTGGGTCGCGGTCAGATCGCCGGTGTTGCCGTTAAGCTCGAAGCCCGGCACCTGACGCATCTGGGTAAAGTGGTTCGCCAGCGCCCACGCATCAACCCCCATCGCATACAGACGCGCCAGAGAGTAATCGTTACGCACCGCGCTCAGCGCCTGCTGCATCAGGGATGGATTGCTGCCGGCCAGCATCGGGATTTCGCTGTACTGCAGACCGTCCATTTCCAGACGGAAATCCGGGCCTGCGGTGCCCTGTGCGCTGCGGGAGCTGGCGTAGAGCGTTGCGCCGCTCTGGCTGCCGTTACGCATCGCAATCATCGGTTTGATAAAGGCGATCTCCTGCGGCGTGGCAACGATATAGGCCGCATCCACTTTACCGCCACCGCTAATCTGCGCGTCGGTTGGCGGCGCAGGGATCGTCAGGCCGCCAATCGTCACGCCCTGCTGCTGTGGCAGGCTCGCGGTGACCGGGCTACCGTTAAGTGCGATACCCGCCCCGCCGTTTACGCCTGCGCGCAGTTCAGAGACGGAACCGAATTTCTGCTGCAGCACCACGCCGCCGCCCAGCTTCTGCCACTCATCGGCAAAGGCATTGGCCACGCGATCGCCCAGCGTGCTGCGTGGGATGAGCAGCAGCGGAGCCTGCTTACCCTGCTCATGAATATGACGCGCCGCATCGCGGGCTTCATCTTCTGGAGAGAGCGCGAAGTAGCAGATATTGGCCCGGTTCTGAACCTGCTCTGGCTGGTTGAGCGCCAGCACGTTCAGCGTGGTATTGCTCTTCATCAGCTCTTCCACGTTGTTCTTCAGCAGCGGACCGACAACGATGCTCGCCCCGTCCTGCTGTACCTGCGCCAGCACCTGGTCAAGCGGCTGCGAGCTGGTGTCGTAGATTTTCAATTCAGCGCCCGGGTTGGCGCTGGTGGTTGCCACGGCCTGCGGCTGCGCGGCAGGTTGAGCCGCGGGTTGTGCAGGCTGCTGTTGAGGCTGTTCTGCTGTTGTGGCAGGAGCTGGTGCCGTTTGCGTCTCGGCCGGAGCCTGGGCCGCAGGTGCTGCTGTAGCCGGTGCAGCTTCAGCTGGAGGCGTCGTCGGGGCCGTCACAGGGTTTTGCATCGTGCCCTGCGCTGGCGTTTGCGCCGTGGTCAGGTCGCTGGTCTCTGCGGCGGATGGGCTGACAACATCATTATTCACATTAGCCGCCTGGGCTGCCTGTGCGGGAACGGCGCTGCCGGCTACCGACGTCGTGCCGTTTTTCGCCGCTTCAAAACCCTGCTGAATGGTACGTCCAAACACCGCCGCCTGGCCGTTGAGCGGCAGAAGCAGGGCGATTTTGCTGGTGGACGCTGGCTTAAAGTTCTGCACGTTCACCAGCTGGGTTGGCAGCATTTTCGCGCCCGGGTTTTGCGGGTAGCGCGTCTGCCAGTCCGTAATGCCGGCTTTCAACATTTTTGGATCGCTGCGGTTGTTAAACCACATCTGCTGCAGATCCAGCCAGCCCTGCAGGACGTTTTCATCGGCGTTGATGACCAGCGCCTGCGCCTGTTCCTGCGTCATCGACGCCAGCGCTTGCCAGGTGGCATCAATATTTTTCTGCTTATCAGCACCGCCAAGCAGCGGCTCTTGCGCGACGAGCGCGCGGAGCAAGGTCAGCGAAGGGCGTCCCTGCTCAGCGGTAATACCCGCCTGCCAGAAGCGCGCCTGCTGGTTTTTATCCAGCGCGCTTACGTCGATATCACCGAGGATCTTCTTCGCGGCGGCGTAATCTTTCAGCGCGACTTTCAGCTCGGCAGAGAGCAGGCTCTGCTCGCGACGCTGTGCGTCGTTAAGATCTTTTGGCAACTGGTTAAACAGTTCGGCTGCCCGCTGGGTTTTACCCTCTTTCAGCAGTGCACGAATGGCGAGTAATTGCCAGTTGGTCTTGGTATCATTTGAACTCTGCGACATTTGTTGCAGATAAAAGCCAGAATCAGCCTGAGCAGAACCCTGGAGATGGGCGGTGCTCTGGTCAGGTGCCTGGGTGCCACAGCCTGCAAAGATCAGGGCTGCCAGCAGAAGCGGCACGCTGCGCGTGGCTTTTTTTCGAAGAAACGTTAACGGTACCATACTGTATCCAGTGATTTTTTTTACGCAATGCTCAATATTAAATCGGCAATACGGACGAAACAATGAAACAACACGAAACGGCAGATAATTCTCAAGGCCAGCTTTATATTGTACCTACTCCTATCGGGAATTTGTCTGATATTACCCAACGTGCGCTCACCGTACTGCAAGCTGTTGATTTAATTGCTGCTGAAGACACCCGCCATACCGGCCTGCTGCTGCAACATTTCGCGATTAACGCCCGTTTGTTTGCGCTGCACGATCACAATGAGCAACAAAAAGCCGAAACGCTGGTGGCGAAGCTGAAAGAGGGGCAGAACATTGCCCTGGTCTCCGATGCCGGTACGCCGCTGATCAACGATCCGGGCTATCACCTGGTGCGTACCTGTCGCGAAGCCGGTATTCGCGTTGTGCCCCTGCCGGGACCGTGCGCCGCGATTGCGGCGTTAAGCGCCGCAGGTCTGCCGTCTGACCGTTTCTGCTATGAAGGCTTTCTGCCTGCTAAATCCAAAGGCCGCCGCGACGTCTTAAAAGAGCTGGAAGCGGAACCGCGCACCCTGATTTTCTACGAATCCACGCACCGCCTGCTGGAGAGCCTGGAAGATATGGTGACCGTCTGGGGGGAAGGCCGCTACGTGGTGCTGGCGCGCGAGCTGACCAAAACCTGGGAAACCATCCACGGCGCACCGGTGGGCGAGCTGCTGGCGTGGGTGAAGGAAGACGAAAACCGCCGCAAGGGTGAAATGGTGCTGATCGTCGAAGGGCACAAGGCGGAAGAAGACGCCCTTCCTGCCGACGCGCTGCGCACGCTGGCGCTGCTGCAGTCGGAACTGCCGCTGAAGAAAGCCGCTGCGCTGGCGGCAGAAATTCACGGCGTGAAGAAAAATGCGTTGTATAAGTATGCGCTGGAGCAGCAGGGGGAGTAAGGCATCCCCGCCAGTTTTGCCGGGTGGCGGCTACGCCTTACCCGGCCTACAAAGCGACTTCTCTATACCGTAATGACCTCCGTGCCCGCTTTGCTCAGCAGTTCTTTATCCTGCTTTCCGATCCCTTCATCCGTAATGACACAGTCTATTTTTTCCATCGGCAGTACCTGGTTGAAGCCACGACGATTGAATTTGCTGGCGTCCAGGACGGCAATCACCTTATGCGCGGCCGCCGCCATCACGCTGCTAATCGAATAACCTTCATTGAAGGTGGTGATGCCATTTGTGGCGTCGATACCGTCAGCCCCGACAAACATCAGATCAGCGCTAATGCCTGCAAGCGAACGCTCTGCAATGGTGCCATGCATCGAATGCGTTTTATGGCGCACCGTGCCGCCACAAACCACCAGCGTAATATCTTTGTTTTCCGAAAGGGCAAACGCGGCGGGCAGGCTGTTGGTAATGACGGTGATATTGGCTCGTTTGGTCAGCGCTTCGGCGATGAGCATGGTGGTGCTTCCGCTGTCCAGAATGATCGTCATTCCCTCTTCAATCATGGCCGCGGCAGCCTGTGCGATGCGCTTCTTCGGGTCGCTCGCAAGTTGATAACGGTCTTCCAGCACCACTTCCTGATTTTCGCTTTCTGCCAGGTTGCTGCCGGGCCTTGCGGCGCCACCGTGAAAACGCGTGACCAATCCCTTTTCTTCCAGCAGACGCAGATCTGTTCGAATCGTCACTTCTGAAATGCCAAACATATTCGACAGATCCAGCACCATGACACTGCCCTGAGCGTTGACGAGGTCAACGATTTTATTGCGTCGCTCAAATGAGTTCATATTGAATTGCCTGATAATTAACTGCCTCTATTCTAATCGAAGGTATGCGAAAGGTGTACGGTAATATTCGAAAGTAAATGTGAGCCAGCTCAGGTTGCTGGCTCGAAGCACTACGCAAAGCGCAGCATAATTTTGCCCTGCATAGGCGCACCGTTTAGTCCTTGCACGGCCTGAGCAAAGCTGTCGCTATCGCCGATATGAGCAATAAGGGGCTTTAGCTGCAGTTTTTTCTCTGTGAGCAGACGGGCTGCGGCTTTCCATTCTTCACCCGGCCACGGGGCCGAATAATTCATCCAGCTTCCCAGAAGCGTCAACTCCTTACGCAGTATCTTGCCAAATGTCGCCGCAGGTAAGTTCAGGTCATGATGCAGCGTACCCACCAGCGCGACCTGGGCCCGCGGCCCGGCGATATCAATGGCGAGCGTAACGGTTTGCGGTGTGCCAGCAGTCTCAAGAACCAACTGATCAAACGGGTTGTCGCTCAACGCGTTAAGGATGTCGTCTGCGGCCAGAGCGCGGCTATTAAACACCTGAGTTGCCCCCAGCGTTGTTGCCAGCGCGAGCTTATCGTCATTGATATCGATCGCGATAACGCTGTTGGCGCCCAATGCCAGTGCACACTGCATCGCCAGCAGGCCGATAGTGCCTGCGCCGACAATGATGACGTTCTTACCCTCGCAGCCGGAAGCAAGATGAAACGCGTGTAGCCCTACGGTTATGGGCTCAATAAATGCACCATCTTCAATTGCCATCTCTGCAGGAAGGCGGAACAGGTTTGCTCGCTTCACCACGATATATTCCGCGTTGCCGCCTTCGCTGCGAGATCCGACAAACTGATACTGCTTGCAGAGTGAGAAGTAGCCTTTTTCACACGCCGGACAGGAAAAGCAGGGCAGTAATGGCACGCAGGCAACCGGATCGCCTGCCTTGAGATCGTGTACTTCGGTACCACAGGCTTCGACATGACCGCTAAATTCATGTCCGAGGGTGATGGGATAATAATGTGCCCCTCCGGCAAAAATTCGCGGAATATCGGAGCCACATAATCCTGAGCAGGCAATACGCACCCGCACATCATCCGCAGCCTGAATGTGAGGGATTGGACGTTCTTCAACGCGCACGTTGCCCTCAGCGTGAATTACCACTGATTTCATATTCACTCCAGAAAAAGAGGGGAGCATTGCTCCCCGGATATCAAGACACCGTCTGGCTTTGCGGGGCAGCGGCGTTCTTTTCTGCCGCGGTAAACACGCGGGCACGTCGCCAGGTAAGCAGGATGCCGGTGACGTAAATGGCACCAATCACGATGAACCCCACCACGTTTTGCCAGGTGAACAACTGGATGAGCAGCCAGGTGACGGGTGAACCGCCCTGATCCATGGAGGCCACCAGCCCGCCCGCTTTCAACGCGCCAGCATTTTGCGCAAGCTGGGTGTGCAGGCCGATGGTCTGGGTCGCAATCCACAGCGTAATGCCCATGATGATGACGCCAGAGATAAGCGTGCGGAACAGGTTGCCCTGATGCACCGCGACCGCCATCGCCACAAAAAAGCCGATAGTGGCAAGGTCACCGAACGGCAACACCTGGTTTCCCGGCACCAGAACAGCAATCAGGATAGTGAGCGGTATGAAAATCAGGCTGGCGGAGACGACGGACGTATGGCCCAGCAGCAGCGCCGGATCGAGACCGATTAAGAACTCCTGCCCACCAAACTTTGCCTGCAGACGTTTACGGGCATGTTTAGCAATCGGCGTCAGGCCGTCCATGATCGGTTTGATAACGCGCGGCATCAGCAGCATCACGGCGGCGGTTTTCACGGCCAGCTGGAGAACGGATTTGGTGTCGTAGCCTGCCAGCATGCCAATGGCCAGTCCCATCACAAACCCAACCGTGACCGGTTCGCCAAACGGGCCAAAGCGTTTTTGCACGTCGTCAGCGCTAAAATGAATACGCTTCAGGCCTGGGATTTTATCGATAATCGTATCGACCAGAACGGCGATTGGGCCGAGGTAAGCTGACGAGCCGTGAGGGATGGCGATCCCTTCCAGACCGAAGAAGTCCCGCGTGTCTTTGGCAAACCAGTCCCCTAGCTTGTAAACAAACGCGGCGTGCACCACAACGCCCAGGATCCCCAGCCAGTAAGAGCCGGTTGCCAGGTGCAGCATCGCACCGGTGAAGGTCATGTGCCAGATGTTCCAGATATCGACGTTCACTACCCGCGTCATCCGCGTCACTAGCATGACAACGTTGACGCCAATGGCAACAGGGATAGCGATAAGTGCAATCTGTGATGCCCAGGTCATTGGGGATGAACCTGGCCAGCCGACATCCACCACGTGCAGGTTAATCTGGAACTGCTCAGCCATCGCTTTGGCCGCCGGGCCGATGGAGTCAAGCATCAGGCCAATAACCAGACCGATCCCGACGAAGCCAATGCCGATATGTAGGCCGGATTTAAAGCAATCGCCCAGCTTCATCCCCAACAGCTTAGAGAAGATGATGATGACGATTGGCAGCATTACGGTTGGCCCCAGATCGAGGATGTACCGCATGATTTCGGTAAACATGATCTTACCCCTCGAGGATGGTCAGAATTTTTTGCTGCAGGGCTTCGATGCCGACGCCGGATACAAACGGCATGCCATGCACCACCGGGATATCGCCAAAGGCTCTGTCAACTTTCGCCGTGGTACAAATCAGGTCTGCACCGTCCATGTAGGTTTCGATTTCAGTCACCCTGCACTGGACCAGATCCAGCTCAATGTGGTGGGCTTCACACAGTTCTTTGATCTCTTCTGCTGCCATGGTTGAGGTGGCGACAGCACCGCCACAGGCAACAATAACTTTGCGTTTCATAGGGTACTCCTTTCTTATTATCAGTATGTTATGAAGCCCGGGCACAGGCGACAGGCTCAAGGATCGTCTCCCGTAAACGATCGGCCAGGCGCTCTGCGGGCGCAGCCAGCAGCATGTCCAGCACGTCCGGGTTTTGTAGCTCACTGAAAAGGCGGCGCAGCAATTTTATTTGCGCCGCAGGGTTTTCAACGATTAACGCGATGATGAGTGAGACGGCGACCTCGCCATCATCATCGGCCTGCTGAAAATGCACCGGTTTGTCCGGACGAATCAGGTAAATCGCGGGGCGTTTCGCATGTACGGCTTCGCAGTGCGGAATAGCGACCGCATGGCGTTCAAGGGCAATGCCGGTGGGGTAGTTCATCTCCCTTTCCAGAAGGGCGGCAGGGTAGGTGGCGTGTACAACACCGTTAGCCAGCATCTCCTCGCCAATATGCGCCAGCGCCTGCTGGCAGGTTTCAAACTCAATTCCGGTACGGACAAAAACGTGACTCATACACTCTCCGGCATTAGAGGGGTTCAGGGGTGCAGCCAAATCGATAGGCGCGTAATACATCCTGTATTTTGTCGATGATGAGATTTTGCGGTGTTGCAGCGATCTCATTCATCGACAATCGTTCGAACTGGACGGGCATAAACTGGCTAATCAGCCCCAGAGGCAAAGAGGTTGTGCTCAGATTAGCGATCAACTTCTCAACGCTCTGGCGAATGCGCGGGTGTGGCCAGTAGTAGCGAATGCGATCGGACAGGCTAAAGTGAATATCCACCATTGCCTGGCTCCAGGTGGGGCGGTAGTACTTCTTCCAGTAATCCGGCTCGTTCAGCATGACTTCGTCGATCACGTCAAGCGCATGGCTGCGTTGCTCAGGGGCGATGAGGGCCTTCTCCATTTGTGCAAGGGCAAAAATGGCTTCTCGCAGGGCAAAGGTAAGCGCCGGGCCGACTTTCAGGATCGCGAAGTGATCGCGAACCAAAGCACGATAGGCCTGACGTGTCTGGTAGTCGGTGGAGTGTGCCTCATAGACCATGGGGGTCTGGCGGATCCAGCCGGAAAGCGCCTCTGCCGCGTGCGGTTGGTAGTGAATAATTTGCGTATGGTCGAACTCCACGCCGGGTTGTACGACTATCGCAATCACGCGCGTCATAGCCTCGTCCAGACCGAGCGCGGCAAAGGCCTCACGATGCGTTTCCAGCGTCTGCGCGGCATCTTCCACGCGGGTAACATGAACGCTGTTAATACTGCGGGCTTCACCGCCGGGAACGGGAACCTCAGTACCAATCACATAGGTTAGCGCCGCTTTTTGTTCTTCAGTGGCCGTCTCTTCTGCCGCTTTGCACAGTCGGGCAGCACGTTGTGCCACCACCCCTGGCGGGAGTGGAACAGGATCGTCTGCACAGGACATTGAGGCGTCCAAATGGATCTTGCTAAACCCCGCCGCGATATAGGCTTTGATCAATGCGATGGATTTCTCCATCGCCGCGTCAGCCGGTTCATTTTGCCAGCAGTTTGGCCCCAGATGATCGCCACCCAGGATCAAACGTTCATGCGGAAAGCCCACTTCTTTAGCGATCTTCAGAACAAAATCACGGAAATCAGCGGGTTTCATACCGGTGTAACCGCCGAACTGGTTCACCTGATTTGAGGTAGCTTCAATCAGTACCTTGTTGTCGGTATGCAAATCGAACCGCAATGCGGCTTCGATAACCAGCGGGTGCGCTGAGCAAACAGAGCAAATACCGAGATCTTCTCCCGCTTTATGGCGGGTAATAATATCTTTCACGTTTCCTCCTGGTCAGGACTTCAGGCTTTCGTATTTAGAGCTTTCCTTCACAACCACAATCGTTAATGACTTTACGTACCACCTCTTTCATGGCGCGTTTGGCGGGCACCATGTAATGACGCGGGTCACTGGTTTCGGGATGTGAAGCGAGATAGGTTTTCAGGGCATTCGAGAAGGCGATTTTGAGTTCTGTGGCAACGTTGACCTTGCAGATACCGAGGCGAATGGCCTTAAGGATATCGGCCGTAGATAAACCGGAAGCGCCGTGCAGCACCAGCGGGATATCGACCTGATTGCGGATCTCTGCCAGACGTTCAAAATCAAGTTTCGGCGTGGCAGTGTAGAGGCCGTGCGCGGTACCGATGGCGACGGCCAATGAGTCGATACCCGTTAATTCAACAAACTCGCGTGCCTGTTGCGGGTTGGTGTAAAGCGCATCTTTGCTATCGACCACCAGGTCATCTTCCTGCCCGCCAAGACGGCCAAGTTCAGCCTCCACGCTCACATCGTAACGGTGGCAGTAGTCTGTCACTTTCTTCACCAAGGCGACGTTTTGAGTGAACGGATGATGAGATCCGTCGATCATCGCCGAGCGGATCCCGCTCTGGACTTTCTGCGCGATATCGTCGAAATCTTCGTGATGATCGAGGTGGATCGCCAGCGGTTGGTTGTACGTTTTGGCCAGATCGCTGGCGATGGCGACCACGTTACCGGTTCCTGCATAGATGAATGTGCCGGGCGTACCCGCCACGATCAGCGGAGATCGCATCTCAGAGGCCGTTTCAACGACCACCTGCAGCGTTTCGAGATTATGAATATTGAATGCCGGTACGGCGTAACCTTCGCGCTGTGCTTTTAGCAGCATCGCTTTCGACGAGATGATGAACATCTTTCCTCCGAAACCTTTCGTTTTATTTATGCGAAAGACAATATAGGGTTTCGGAATGTTGTTTTGTGATTGATATCTTAAAAATGAAAGAATCGAAATGAAAGGTAAGGATGCGAAAGAAATGAAAGCAAAAAAAAGCATGGCCGAAGCCATGCTAAGCGAGGTTTACAGCAAACTCACGTCACCGGTGCCGGGTTAAACACCGCCAGCTGATTATGCAATCCCCATTGGTCCGAGAAGGTTTTCTTTCGCCCGCTGGCGACATCCAGAATGAAGTGGAACAGCTTCCAGCCCACGTCCTCAATGCTCTCTTCTCCGGTGGCGATGGTGCCCGCGTTGATATCCATTAAGTCATACCAGCGGTTTGCCAGCTCGGTGCGGGTCGCCATCTTGATCACCGGCACCGCCATCAGGCCGTACGGCGTGCCGCGCCCGGTGGTAAAGACCTGTACCGTAATGCCGGATGCCACCTGCTGCGTGCCGCACACAAAATCGCTGGCCGGCGTTGCGGCGTAGATAAGGCCGCGTTTCGTCGGGCGCTGGCCCGGAGAGAGCACTTCTGCAATGGCGCTCTGCCCGGATTTGGCAATAGAGCCGAGGGCTTTTTCCACCACGTTTGCCAGGCCGCCTTTCTTGTTGCCCGGAGACGGGTTGGCGCTGCGGTCGGTTTTGCCCATATCGAGATAGTTATCGTACCAGGCCATCTCCTCAAGCAGTCGCTTGCCGACCTCTTTATTAACGGCGCGCGGCGTCAGCAGATGGATGGCGTCACGCACTTCAGTCACCTCGGAGAACATCACCGTGGCGCCGCAGCGTACAAGCAGATCGGATGCAAAGCCCACCGCCGGGTTGGCCGTCACGCCGGAGAAGGCATCGCTGCCGCCGCACTGGGTTCCGACCACCAGCTCCGACGCCGGGCACGTTTCGCGCTGGCGGCGGTTGAGCTTGTCCAGATGGCGTTCTGCTACCTGCAAAATATCGTCGACCATTGAGCGGAAACCGACGTGGCGTTCGTCCTGCAGGCGCACGATACTGGCCTCGTCTGCCGGGATGGCTTTGACATCCTCGGTCCCCTGCAGCAGGCGTTCTGGCTGCAATTTTTCACAGCCGAGGCCAATGACCATCACTTCGCCGCCAAAGTTGGGGTTCAGGGCGATATTGTGGATGGTGCGGATAGGCACCACCGCAGCGGGCGCGTTAATCGCCACGCCGCAGCCGTAGAGGTGGTTCAGTCCCACCACGCCGTCGACGTTCGGGTATTTTGGCAGCAGATCGCGTTCGATGATTTTCACCACGTAATCCACGACGCCCGCCACGCAGTGCACGCTGGTGGTAATGCCGAGCAGATTTTTAGTGCCGACGCTGCCGTCCGCATTGCGATACCCTTCAAAGGTATAGCCTTCCAGCGGGGGAAGCGGTTCCGGCACGCGGGTTGCCAGCGGAAGCGTGTTCAGCGGCGGCGCTTCTGGCAGCGCCACCAGCGACTCCTCCACCCAGCTTCCCTGCGGTATCGAACGAACGGCATAGCCGATGACTTCACCGTAACGCACAATTTCGCTTTCAGCAGGGATATCCACCAGGGCGACTTTATGTCCCTGCGGAACATGCTCAGTCAGTTCCAGCCCGTCCGGGAAGCGGGTTCCTGCTTTTAAGCCATTGTCGTTGACGATAATCGCCACGTTATCGGCGTCGTGCACTTTTATATAAAACGCCGTCGGCGGTGCCTGTCGAATTTCAATGTCGGCCATTGGTCAGTATTCTCCAGCAAAATTCTGATAATAGGTTCAGCCATTTTTCTGATGGTAGAAATAAATACGCGGCTTTCAGAAATAAAGCATGTCAGCAGATTCAATATCAAAATGTGATCCCGATCGCTCGCGAGCCCGTAATCCTTGATTCTGTGCATTAGCGCCCAGTGCTTTGTGCATATGCAAAAATTTTTATCAAAAAATAGCGTAATACCTGAGCATTAAAACAATGTGCGGTCGTGGATTGCATCTTATACTGAATGACGATTTTATTACGCCAGAATATGTCCGAATAATAAATATCATGATGGCGCGGTGTCTGAATAAATAAAATGATGCTGAAAAAGGCTGCGGAATTAAAAAGGTAAATACGATGAATAACGCTATCTTCCCGAATAAATTTAAAGCGGCTCTCGCGGCGCACCAGATTCAGATTGGCTGCTGGTCCGCGCTGGCAAACCCTATCAGCACCGAAGTGCTGGGCCTGGCCGGTTTCGACTGGCTGGTGCTGGACGGCGAACATGCGCCAAACGATATCAGCACGTTTATTCCGCAGCTGATGGCGCTGAAAGGCAGCAACAGTGCCCCGGTGGTGCGTGTCCCCACCAACGAACCGGTGATTATTAAGCGTCTGCTGGATATCGGCTTCTACAACTTCCTGATCCCGTTTGTGGAGACGGAAGAGCAAGCGGCGCTGGCCGTGGCGTCAACGCGCTATCCTCCCGAAGGGATCCGCGGCGTTTCCGTTTCGCACCGCGCCAATATGTTTGGCACCGTCCCGGACTATTTCGCGCAGTCCAACAGCAACATCACCATTCTGGTTCAGATCGAGAGCCAGCAGGGCGTCGATAACGTCGACGCGATTGCCGCCACAACCGGCGTGGACGGGATCTTCGTCGGTCCAAGCGATCTGGCTGCCGCCTTAGGCCATCTGGGTAACGCCAGCCACCCTGACGTGCAGCGCGCGATCCAGCACATCTTTGCCCGCGCCAAAGCACACGGCAAGCCGTGCGGCATTCTGGCGCCGGTTGAGGCTGACGCCCGCCGCTACCTGGAGTGGGGAGCCACGTTTGTTGCCGTCGGCAGCGACCTCGGCGTTTTCCGCTCGGCTACGCAGAAATTAGCGGACGCTTTTAAAAAATAACCATCATTGAGGAAACAGATTATGACGCTGAAAGTGGGTTTTATTGGCCTGGGGATCATGGGTAAACCAATGAGTAAGAACCTCATCAAAGCGGGTTACTCGCTGGTGGTCTCCGATCATAATCCACAGGCCGTGGCTGAGGTGATAGCGGCTGGCGCAGAGGCAGCCACCACCGCGAAAGCCATTGCCGAGCAGTGCGATGTCATCATCACCATGCTGCCAAACTCCCCGCACGTCAAAGAAGTCGCGCTGGGTGAAAACGGCATTATCGACGGCGCGAAACCGGGCCTGGTGCTGATCGATATGAGCTCTATCGCACCGCTCGCGAGCCGTGAAATCAGCGAGGCGTTGAAGGCGAAGGGCGTCGATATGCTGGATGCACCGGTCAGCGGCGGCGAGCCGAAAGCCATCGACGGCACGCTGTCGGTCATGGTCGGCGGCGATAAAGCTATTTTCGATAAATTTTACGACCTGATGAAAGCCATGGCGGGCTCCGTGGTACACACCGGGGAGATCGGGGCGGGTAACGTGACCAAGCTGGCAAACCAGGTGATTGTGGCGCTCAACATTGCCGCCATGTCTGAAGCGCTGACGCTGGCAACCAAAGCGGGCGTCAATCCGGACCTGGTCTACCAGGCTATTCGCGGCGGTCTGGCAGGCAGTACGGTGCTGGATGCCAAAGCGCCCATGGTCATGGATCGCAATTTCAAACCCGGTTTCCGCATCGACCTGCATATTAAAGATCTGGCGAACGCGCTGGACACTTCCCACGGCGTGGGCGCACAGCTGCCGCTGACCGCGGCGGTCATGGAGATGATGCAGGCGCTGCGTGCCGATGGCCTGGGCACGGCCGATCACAGCGCAATTGCATGCTACTACGAAAAACTGGCGAAGGTGGAAGTGGCGCGTTAATCACGGCTTACCCACAGCCGAGGGTGACAGCGGCGCGCAAACCCTCTATACTGCGCGCCGAAGCTGACCAGACAGTCGCCGCTTCGTCGTCGT
>ERZ772969.1374-NODE-1374-length-18682-cov-4.500188_pt1 | contig 18682 bp, 21 predicted proteins | sample MGYA00511676_ERZ772969 | MGnify/ENA primary metagenome ERZ772969 (study PRJEB29015, sample SAMEA2737651) | human gut metagenome | biome: human gut; feature: human-associated habitat; material: faeces | place: China | collected 2012 ... | reverse complement strand
TATTATGGAATGATTTTTAGGGCAACACAATCCGTCGAATTATTTTGCGCTTACTCCGCATTGTGAATATCTTAGCAGAAGGCATTTATTTTTATCCGGAGGTATTAAAAATGGAAAGAACAGCCATTGATGAGGCAATAATTTTAAAAAAAGGTATAAATTTTGACAATTTAGCGTTTGAGTATTGCAGCGATAGAATTTTAGACAATTATGAAGAAAATGGTGGTAAGCCATTCACTGGGATTACATATGAATTATATGATAATGGTAGGATTTCATATTATTGCTATTATGTCGACGGCTTTTCAGAAGGTGATTTTGTAAAGTTCTATAAAGATGGGACGATTCAAAGTATTAGCAAAATGAAGCGAGGAAAATGCACCGAGGAGACAGAATGGTATCAAGATGGGAAAATAAAAGAAAAGGGACTATATAATTGTGGGATATGTTTATCAAATGAAAAATGGGATGAGCAGGGAAACTTAGTTTATGAAAAAGTAGGTCCTACTGAAAACGAAATGTTACTAATAAAAAAATTGTCGAGTGCGAACTATGAGTAAACAAATTTGGAGTAATCTTTCTTTAGATGTAGCAGTTTCAATACAAAGCGAATTAGCTTGCAAAATAAAATCGTCTGGTTGTAATGTTGAAACAATAAAAACTATAGCTGGTGTTGATTTAGCTTATTGGAAAAAAGCTACGAAAGAATATGCCGTATGCTGTATCGTGGTATTGGAGAAAGAATCAAAGTGTATTACAGAAAGTAAATTTTCTTTCGGAGAAGTAAATGTGCCATACATACCTGGGTGCCTTGCTTTTCGCGAATTACCACTTATTTTGGAAACAGCCCAAAAACTAGATTCAGTTCCTGATTTATATATGTTTGATGGCAATGGGTATTTGCACCCTCGTCATATGGGAATTGCAACCCATGCCTCTTTTTTCCTGAACAAGCCAACCATAGGTGTTGCGAAGAATTATTATAAAATCAAAGATGTAGAGTATAGTATGCCATCTAATGAGAAATTTGCTTATACTGATATTGTGGTTGATGGAGAAATATACGGACGAGTTTTACGGACCATGAAAGATGTACGACCAATTTTTCTATCAATTGGAAACTATATTGATTTGGATTCAGCAACAAAGTTAGTCTGCGAGTTAACTAACAATGAAAGCCGCATTCCCATTCCTACAAGATTAGCCGATATTGAAACACACAAAATGCGTGGAATACTTGAATGTGATAATCTATGAATATCGTCCGGCTCTGTCGGACGATGTCCTGCGTCTGGACGGCATAAAGACTTTAACCAGCACTATTTTCGACCCTGCTTATTTTGGCGGTATCTTAAGAAATCGTGTCTTTCACATTTTAGCAGCGGGAATGTGCGGGGGACAGATGCTAATAAGGTTACTGTTTGTGATTGGTGTTTTAGTGAAAGATCAAAACTTCTTCTTCAGGCATTGGGAAAAGGAGATCAATTATGAATACTGATATGACAAAGTATTGTTTTCAGCATTTTGAGAATGCATATAACATAGGGTGGAAGAATAATCATAAAAGCAGTAAACAAGAAGATTACGGGAAAGAATTCATTGAGAAGCTGAAAGTGTTTTGCCAATATCCCGTAAATAAAGATTTGAATGGAAAATTTAGATATTTGGATGCGAAAGAAGGGGGGAAGTGTGTTACAGGATTTGGGGAGATTCGTATTATAGATATAAAAAATAACATCAGATATGCTGCACCAAATATTATTGTGCTGGATATTTTGGATGGGTTGTATTTCCCACCCAAGGAATTCATAGATGCTGTTATGGACTGTCCGGAATATGCCTCGGAAGAATATAAGGATTTTATTAGAGCTTATACAGAACATAATTTTTGGGGAGAAAATAAGCAGGTAATAGAAAATATAGAAACAGCATGTCTGCTTATTCAACAAGATCATAATTATTTTAAAGAATTTGTATTGGAGAATAAGGCGATCAATATAGTCACAAAAAAAGGTTCACTTTTAAATTATGCAATTCAGTTAAAAGATAACGAGATAGCAGAATGGCTGATTGAAGAAAAAATAGATATAAATTCTTTTGACGGGCTAGAATTACTAACAGCATTAAAGATGAATAATACCAGAATTGCTCTGCAATTATTAAGACATGGAATTATTACAGATGGTGATGAAATGAAAAGCAACCCATTATTGTTTGCGATAAAAATAGGAAGTAGGGAATTAGTAGAAGAACTCATGACGAAGCATCGGCATTTTGTTACTGTCTATACGAATGAATATGTGAAAAATTGTACGATACTTGATATTGCAAAGCGTTATAAAAATGATCAAATAATACAGATTGTAAAAAAATATTTATGATGCTGTTATACTGCTAAAAACGGGAAGCCCGGAAAAGAAAGGTTTTTGCTCGGAGTACGGCAAGGGAATGAGTCTGTGCCCGCAGAGCATGGGCATGGACGGCGGAGGGATAGGAAAGATAACATTAAGCCTTTGTGTGAACAGCAGTGTGGCTAGAGCAGAAAAAAATTCATATGAAAATTTAATCCACATGATATAATGATAAAGTCGTTTTGCAAAAAAATTGTTTTGCAAATGGTGCATTTCTTGAGACCGGCAGAACCAATAGTGGACAGATACGTTTGATGTCTCTGAAAGTGCCTGGAGAGTAAAGAGGGAGAAGTATGCAGATAGTTTTAGCGCTGGTGGAAGTGTTCACAGTATGGATGCAGAGAAATGTATGTGAGAGAGCATTGGAGAGAAAAAGGGCAGATGTGACGCCGCAGATGATAGCATGGTCAGTATTTTATGTTATTTCAAATGTATTTACATACTTTTTAAATTTTCCATTTTGGATGAACATGACAGTATTTTCAATATTATTTTTTGGTGTTCTCTCATGGCTGTATAAAGGAACGATTCCGGTCAAGCTGATTTTGGTGCTGTTTTTATGCTTAATTGGTGTTTTATCAGAACTAATTGTTTATTTTATCGGTATCATGTTTGGCATAGATCTTTTACATACAGTGGAAACCACACAGACGGTTTTAATGTACATAATTTTATCGAAGCTGGTCTGGCTTGTAGAAATAAAAATTGCGCTGTTATTTCTCAAAAAGCATAAAAATATTACTATTAGGAGAATAGATTGGCTAGAGGTGTTTATGGTACCTATTAGCAGTATCTTTATCGTATTGGCGATGTTTGTTCCGTTGGTTGACCAGTATATATGGATTAGGCTGATAGCGGCAGTCATGGTATTAGTTATAAATTTATTTTCCTTCTATAATTATAATGAATTACAGGAAAAAGCATTGTATAGGGCAGAAAAGCAATTTTTGACGCAGCAAGTAGAGAGCTATGCAGAGAAATTGCGGGAAATGAGTAATGTCTGGCAGCAGATCAGAGAATACCGGCATGATATGAAGCAAAAATGTTTGTTGTTGGAATCATATTTAAGCCGCGGACAATATGATAAAATAAGAGAACTGTATCAGCAGGGGATAGAAAATCAATTAGAGGATGAAAATATTTCCAGGACAGGAAATGTCAGCTTTGATACGATTGTCAATTATAAAGCGGTAGCTGCGAAAACGAATGGAATAAGGGTGAAGCTTCAAACGGTCATACCGTACGATATAAAGTTAGATGATGTTGCGCTCTACAGCTTGGTCGGGAATTTGTTTGACAATGCAATAGAGGCAACACAGAAAGTGGAAGAAGATCAGCGGGAGATTCAATTAGTGGCAAAGATGTCCGGAAATAATCTTTATTTAGAGTTTAAAAATCCATATAAGGGAGAATTAAGACGGCAGAAAGGCAGTTATCTTACCACCAAAGAAAATGGAAATGAACATGGGATGGGGCTGCGAATTGTTGAAAATATTGTAGAACGTCATCATGGTCAGATTGTATTTGAAGATTCAGATCATTATTTTGACGTAAAAATATTGATTTATAATATAGGAGAATAGAAAATGGCAGATGTCGGGATGAAAGCTTTGTGGTCTGTTGCTTTTGCAAAAAGTTACAAGCATCCCGGACAGATATTCTTGACAGGAATACCTATAACTGTTATATATAAGCAATAGTAGAAAAAACTTTTTACTTGTAAATTTTTATTATGAAGGAGGACGTATATTGTTTAGCAAGATAAAGGACCAAGATCAGTCATATAGAAATCTAGTAAATGGCGAATGGAAAGACAGCGCAAGCGGTAAATTTATCGAAATAAAGTCGCCGATAGACCAGTCGTTTTTGGGCAGAGTTCCGACTATGACCACTGCGGAGGTAGATGAGGTTATCGCATATGCAAAAGCCGCACAGGTAGAATGGAAGAACAAGACGACAAGTGAGAGAGCCAAAGTGCTGTATAAAGCAGCAGACCTTCTGGAAGAACATGTAGAAGAACTGGCGAAGATCATGATGATGGAAATTGCCAAGGATTTAAAGAGCTGCCGTTCAGAAATCTCAAGAACCGCAGATTTTATCCGGTTCTCGGCGGATAGCGCAAAGAATATGTCAGGAGAGAGTATACCGGGCGACAGCTTTCCGGGCTTTAAAAACAATAAGATTTCTATTGTAAAAAGAGAGCCGCTTGGAATTGTTCTCGCCATTTCTCCATTTAATTATCCGGTCAATCTGGCTGCGTCCAAAATAGCGCCGGCCGTAGTGATCGGCAATGCAGTCATTTTAAAGAGCGCGACGCAGGGAACGCTCTGCGGGCTTCATCTGGCGCGGATCTTTGAAGCGGCAGGACTTCCAAAGGGCATTTTGAACACCGTTACGGGCAGGGGAAGCGAGATTGGAGATTACATTACTACGCATAAAGAAATTAATTTTATCAATTTTACCGGAAGCACGGAGGTTGGGCAGAGAATTTCCAAAGCTACAACGATGACGCCGCTTCTTATGGAGCTTGGCGGAAAAGACGCCGCCATCATTCTGGAAAATGCAGACCTTGAGCATGCCGCTTCCAACATAATTTCCGGTGCGTTTTCTTATTCGGGTCAACGATGCACCGCTGTAAAACGAGTGCTTGTCGTAGACAGCGTTGCAGATCGATTAGTTAGTCTGCTCAGAGAAAAAATGGCTGGACTTAAAGTCGGTAATCCTATGGAAACGGAAGCGCTTGACGTTGTTCCGCTGATCAATGAAAAAAGCGCAGATTTTGTGATGGAGCTGATTGCAGAAGCAAAGGAAAAAGGCGCCGCATTACTTGTGGGAGGAACAAGAGAGGGAAGTCTTGTTTATCCAACATTATTTGATAAAGTGACTTTGGATATGCGGCTTGCATGGGAAGAACCATTTGGACCTGTTCTCCCGATCATCAGGGTCAAGGATAAGGATGAAGCGATCGAAATAGCAAATCAATCCGAATATGGTCTACAAAGCTCGGTATTTACCGAGAATGTCAACGACGCCTTCTACATTGCCGACAGGCTGGAGGTAGGTACCGTTCAGGTGAACAATAAGACGGAAAGAGGACCGGATCATTTCCCATTTTTGGGTGTGAAATCCTCCGGTATGGGCACGCAGGGCATCCGTTATTCTATTGAAGCAATGTCAAGGTTAAAGGTGACTGTTGTCAATTTAAGAGATTAATATTTTACAAGAACAGCTGACAGAAAATGCTTGATTTTAGGCAGAAGTTGTATTACGATGCTTTCGTTAGTGCAGACAAACATGCGTTAGTATGAAAACAAAAGAGAAGGTCTGCCAAGAAGGAGGAAGCAATGAAAGTTACAACAAAGCAAATCACAATTACGGCTGTGCTTTTGGCAATCTCTATTGCCAGTCAGTTTTTTAAAAGCCTGAGCGTGTATATTACTGGACCGATCATCAACACCTGTCTGATTCTTGCAGTTTTAAGCGTGGGAATCGGCTGCGGCATGATCCTTGCCGTCATTACGCCGGTAACGGCATTCCTGATTGCGGGAAGTCCGATCATGTCGGCGATTCCCGCGATCATTCCTTGTATTATGGTGGGAAATGCGCTGCTTGTGCTCAGTGTGGGACTGTTTTACAGAAAGAATCGGGAGAATATCGGAATCATCGGGGGAATGGCTGCGGGTACCGCGGCAAAGGCGCTCTTTATGGGGGTAGTGATCTCGATGATCCTGATTCCCAATCTGATCCCTGCAGCAATGGAGGCGAAAATGGCGGTCTTTCAGGCAACCTTTTCCGTAACACAGCTGATCACGGCGCTGATCGGAAGCGTCTATGCGTTTGTTCTTTGGATCCCATTAAAAAAGGTGCTGGCAGAATAGCGTAGGATAAAGAAAGCGAGAATAATCCCTGATTATGAAGAATATAAGCCCACGGAATAATCTTGACACCCAAAAGGATCGGTAGCATAATGGGGAGCAGAAGGAAAGGACGGGTGTTGGGATGGATATTAGATTTATAAAGAGAGAGATTTTAAAGGAAAAGCCGGATCAAAAACAGCTTGGCTTCGGGAAATACATGACAGACTATATGTTTGTGATGGATTGGACGAAGGAGGAGGGCTGGAAGGACGCGAGGATTGAACCGTATGCGCCGATCACCTTAGACCCTGCCTGTGTAACGCTGCACTATGCGCAGGAGACCTTTGAGGGAATGAAGGCATACCGCACGGCGGAGGGAAGGATTCAGCTGTTCCGTCCGGAAATGAATGCGGAGCGCATGATGCGTTCCAATGAGAGACTTTGTATGCCAAAGCTTCCGGCAGAAATGTTTGTGGAGGCGGTCAAGGCGCTTGTGAAGGTGGAGGCGGACTGGGTTCCGTCTGAGCCGGAGACCTCTCTTTATATTCGTCCCTTTATGTTTGCGACAGAGTCTGCGCTTGGCGTGCATATGGCGACCTCCTATCGGTTTATGATCATTTGCTGTCCGGTAGGCGCTTATTACGCAGAGGGCATCAATCCGGTTCGTATTCTGGTAGAGGATGAGCTGGTCCGTGCGGTGAAGGGCGGGACGGGCTTTACAAAATGCGGCGGCAACTATGCAGGCTCTATTTTAGGACAGGTAAAAGCAGAAAAGCTTGGCTATTCGCAGGTACTCTGGCTGGATGGCGAGCACCGGAAATATGTAGAGGAAGTCGGGACGATGAATATTATGTTTAAAATTTCCGGCGAGATCTATACGGCGCCGATCGACGGAACTGTTCTGCCAGGCGTAACGAGAGATTCGATGCTTTATCTGTTAAGAGAATGGGGCTATCCGGTACATGAGGAGCGCATCTCCATTGATGAGCTGATGCGGGCAGGTCATGACGGCACATTGGAGGAGGTATTTGGCACGGGTACGGCAGCCGTGATCTCTCCGGTGGGGGAGCTTCGTTATCGGGACGACGTCGTGACGATCCATGACTTTAAGATCGGAGCGCTCACGCAGCGCCTCTATGATACATTGACAGGCATCCAGTGGGGAAGGATTGCCGATCCCTATGGGTGGACGGTTCCGGTCATATCCGTATAAGCAATAAGAAAACTCCCGTTAAGCGCGGCGGCTTAACGGGAGTTTTCTTATTGACATAAGAGCGGCTCGCGAAGCGTGTCGCTCGTTGTTTTAACAGCAGATAACGGCAGCGTTGTCTGCGATCGTTCCCCATAGGTGTTCCTATGTATGAGAAAATTATTTTGATTTCTTTGATTTTTTTTCTTTTTCCAGACCGGCAGCAGCGCTGCTTGCCTTTTCCTTTAACCGTGCGCGCCAGCTTTTCTTACCCTGCGGCTTTTCCAGTGCGCCTCTGACGCCTGTTACCTTTGTGATATAAATGCCGCTGACGGTTGCCTTTACCTCTTTTTTTAAAGGGATGAGATCAAATACTGATTCGTCAGCGATCAGAGACATCACTCTTGGTCCGACCTTTGCTTTTACGATTGGAAGCTTGGAACGGCGCATCAGCTTGGGGGTCTGGTCAATGACTGCCTGCGGGAGACCGGAGTCCTTGATCCGCATACGTTTTTTGTCGATGATCAGCATGGAGACTGTCTGTGCAACAGCGGCAAGCTGTTCATCCTGCTCAGCTTTTTTCTTTTCTGCCCGTTTGCCCAGAAAATATAAGACCACCAGAGCAATGATCATGATGGCGAGAATAACCAGTAGGACAATGGTTAAAGTGTTCATGATGAAATCCTCCCTAAAATAAATTCGTTTCTAATTGTAGCATTTATAATAGGAAAAAGCAATCAAGGATTGAAACATTTGTGAAACTTTGGACGCATGTCTTTTTTTTTCGAGAAAACTGTGGTATGTTAGTAAGGTTAAACGGCAAAAGCCTTTTGCCAGAAAGCATAGAAAGGAAGCAATTATGAAGAAAAGAGTAGTAGCGCTGATGCTTGGAGCGATGCTTTTAGTATCAGCCGCAGGATGCGGTGCAAAAGAAAATAACAGTACAGTGGAAGGTACGGAGACGGAGTCTGTCGGGGGAACAGAGACAGAGGAGACCGTAACGGCGGCAAGCAGTGCTTTTGACCTAAAGGGCAGCGATTATGTGAAATTATGCGATTACAATAATGTTTCGATTACGATTACCGGAGATTATGAGGTAGAGGATGAGGAGGTCAAGACGACCTTTGCGGAGATGTTCACAAATTACGGACCATTTTATAAAGCTGATCCTGATAAAAAGACGATTGCGGAGGGCGATATTGTAGACGTTGATTATGTCGGTAAGCTTGACGGCGAGGCATTTGAGGGCGGAAGCGCGAAGAATCAGAAGATTGATGTTTATAAGAACGCTTCTGTGACAGGAACGGGCTATATCGAAGGCTTTACTGAGGGGCTAAAGGGGGCAAGCGTCGGTGACGTCATCGACTGCGACGTGACGTTCCCGGAGGATTACGGCAATGCGGAGCTTGCAGGAAAGGCGGTTGTGTTTACCTTTACCGTTAATTCCATCCAAAAAGAAATGACGCTGGAGGACGTCGATGATGCTTTCGCAAAGGAGCAGTTTCAGGTAGAGACTGTCGATGAGATGTACGGCGTAGTCCGTGATTCTCTGGAGCAGCAGGCAGAATATTTCAAGCAGCGCGATACCTATATGGCTCTGCAGTCCTATCTTGTCGACAACTGCACGGTAGAGGTGCCGGAGGATTATCTGGCGGCGAGGGTGAGCGACTATAAGAATCAGTACATTATGTATTACTGCGGCGGAGATGAGAGTAAGTTAGAGGAATATATCAGCACCTATGAGGGAAAGACCGTCGAGGAAATGGAGGCTTACTGGAAGGACAATATGGAGCAGTCGATCCGTCTGGAGCTTGTGATGGACGCGATCGCAGAGGATATGAAGCTTACAGTAGATGACGCCGAGTTTGAGGCCTATGCGAAGGATATGGCGGCTGGCGGCGGATACCAGTCGCCGGAGGCGATGTATGGGCTGTACGGCTACGGAGACGCGGAATATGGAGCGAGGTATTTTAAGGAGCTGTACCTGTATGACTTAGCGCTGGAAAAGGTGTTGGAAAAAACAAGCGTGACGGTCGATCCGACACTGGCAGAGAGCGAAGAAGGTACGGAGACGGTAGGAGAAACAGAGCTTCCGTAAGATTGGCATTGACTTTTTCTTGCAGTCTGGATAAAATATCTTAATTAAAGCAGACGCTGTTCCCGTGATGAGCGGGACGGGGAGCGCAGAATGGAGGAACGTATGGATTTGGTAAATATCAGGGATTTATTTCGTCAGAAGGAAACATATCTGGATCAGACTGTGAGTATTGGAGGATGGGTCAGAAGCATCCGAAATTCTAAGAATTTTGGATTTATTGTAGTAAATGACGGTACATTTTTTGAGCCGGTGCAGGTAGTGTTTTCCGATGTGTTGGAAAATTTTGAGGATGTGGAAAAGCTCAATGTCGGAGCGGCGATTCTTGTGACGGGAAAGCTGGTGGAGACGCCGCAGATGAAGCAGCCGTTTGAGATCCAGGCGGAGCAGATCATGATCGAGGGGATGTCAACACCGGATTATCCGCTGCAGAAGAAGAAGCACAGCTTTGAATATTTAAGAACGATTTCCCATTTAAGACCGCGTACGAATACATTTGAGGCAGTGTTCCGCGTGCGCTCGCTGATTGCCTATGCGATCCATAAGTTTTTTCAGGAGCGTGATTTTGTCTATGTGCATACGCCGATCATCACGGGGAGCGACTGCGAGGGAGCCGGAGAGATGTTTCAGGTAACGACGATGGACCTTGCCAATGTGCCAAAGAGCGCGGACGGCAGCGTGGATTACAGCGGCGACTTTTTTGGAAAGCCCACAAATCTGACGGTAAGCGGTCAGCTAAACGGCGAGACGTATGCGATGGCGTTTAAAAATATTTATACCTTCGGACCTACCTTCCGCGCGGAAAATTCCAATACAACGCGTCATGCGGCGGAATTTTGGATGATTGAGCCGGAAATCGCGTTCGCGGATCTGAACGACGATATGATCCTAGCAGAGAGTATGCTGAAATACATCATCAATTATGTATTAGAGCATGCGCCGGAAGAAATGGCGTTTTTCAATAATTTTATTGATAAGGGACTTCTGGAGCGTCTGCATCATGTGGCAACCTCTGAGTTTGCCCGTGTGACCTATACGGAGGCGATTGAAATTCTGGAGAAGAATAACGCCAAATTTGAGTATAAGGTTTCGTGGGGAATGGATCTGCAGACCGAGCATGAGCGGTATCTGACCGAGGAGGTCTTTAAGCGTCCGGTGTTTGTGACGGATTATCCAAAGGAGATCAAGGCGTTTTATATGAAGCTGAACGAGGACGGAAAGACGGTAGCTGCCGTGGATTGTCTCGTGCCGGGTATCGGTGAGATTATTGGAGGAAGCCAGAGAGAGGATGACTATGAGAAGCTTCTGGAAAGGATCAGAGAGCTTGGTTTAAATGAGGAAGATTATGGCTTTTATATGGATCTGCGCAAATACGGCTCCGCCAGACATGCGGGCTTTGGACTGGGCTTTGAGCGCTGCGTGATGTACCTGACCGGTATGTCAAATATCCGCGACGTCATCCCGTTCCCGAGAACTGTAAATAATTGTGAGCTATAGGAAAATCCTGTGGCAGGAAATGTGTAAGCGGAAGCTGCTGCACGGGCAGATGAGGAATCTGTCTGTGCGGCGGCTTCCTTTTTGCTGCTATAAAGAATGAAAAGCCAAAGAATTATGAGAGAGGTTCGGCGGGGGTAATGATGATAAATTGGGAATTCAAAGGAAATTTCATCCAACCGGAGGTAGAATTGTTGATAGCTTTATGGTACAATTTTCCTAAGTGGAGTTGATAAGGAGGAAATAAACATGTACATTGAAAAGTATTGGGGGAATTACATTGGTGGTACAGATGACAGTCTGACCTTACTGGATTATTTGATTGACAAGCAGAAAGCAGAACTGACTTTAAGTGAGATATTTGCGGATACGGGTCTGAATAATTTAAATTGGGATTTTCGCACCTCATCCAATCTTGGATATGTTGATGCAGAAGGCGGGGAGCATGAGTTTTATTATGCTATTGATCTGATAACCGATCTGGCGGCTTTGATGCTGGAGTGTTCTGTAAATGGCAGTGTGTCCATCGGAGAATTGTTGGATGATGAAAATACCGATACAGTCTGCATCACTTTTACCGAAGAAGAAAGGAATGCGATGGACAAGGCACTGGCGCATTTTGTAAAAGAGCCGTTGACTTACGATCTTCATGAGATGGTTCCTGTTGGGGATATGCAGGAAATGGCACAGGATTGTGAAAATCTCCGTAAGGAATTGTGTGAATAGCTTCCGGTTCATCGGGAGCTAAACGGGGCAAAAAACGGAAGTTGCTTATTTGATAGGAAGGTGTATCAATGATATAAATCTGCAAAAGTTTAATCAGGGAAAGATCAAAGCAAATGAATTAGTTACATTTGACTGCGGTTTAATGGAGGGAAAGGAAATAGAAAAATCAGAAATAGATATGCCTCAAAAGGATAAGCAGCTCCTTGCAGTAATCGTGCGTCCCGAAATGGAAGTCATCCGGATTTCTTATATCAGCCACTTGTTGATAGTTGCATGGAAGAAATGCTCAAAGCATCTGTAAAAATGTTTCTGTACCGGCACAAACCTGACAACTAAATGCGAAAAATCAGACCGTTGACACACATTGGCATGTGAAAAAGTCGCCGGTCTTTTTTTATACCCGTTTTTTCAAAAAGAGGTCACGGGAAAAGTCATGGACAATTCGTTTTTGGATAAGCAGGAAAAGGTATAGGGGAGTGGAAAAATTTGGTTTAGAAAAAATTAAGAATAGCTGCGTTGACATTTTCAGAGAATAAGAGTAGTATAAACACAACAAGTAGTTTTGAAAACTATATATTGAAATATAGTAAGAGTTTGAAGAAGGAGGGATATGTGATGCAGATTACGATTCGGGAGCCGGGAAGTGCGATCACACATTTTATAGGAATGCTGCTTGCGGGGGCAGCGGCGATGCCCCTTTTGGCAAAGGCTGGCTTGTCAGGGAGTGAGACAGCCGTATGGGCAATGATGGTATTTATAGGGAGTATGGTTCTTTTGTATGGCGCGAGCACGCTGTATCATGCGGTGACCGTACCAAAGCGCATGCTTTCGATTTTTAAGAAGCTGGATCATATGATGATATTTGTGCTGATCGCTGGATCGTATACGCCGGTGTGCATGATCGTGCTCGGGGGAACAGCCGGCTACACGCTGCTTGCCGCGGTTTGGGGGATCGCAGCCGCCGGTATGCTGATCAAGATGCTTTGGATCAACTGTCCCAAGTGGTTTTCTTCGGTGATCTATATCGCGATGGGCTGGGTTTGTGTTTTTGTATTCGGACAGCTGGTAAGTACCTTGCCCACGGCGGGCTTTCTGTGGCTGCTTGCGGGCGGGATCGTCTATACAGTGGGAGGGATCGTCTATGCGCTAAAGCTGCCTGTATTTGACCAGCGTCATGCAAATTTTGGGAGTCATGAGATTTTTCACTTGTTCGTGATGGCGGGCAGCATCTGTCATTTTATTTTCATGTACCGTTATGTGCTGTAGCATCAAAACAAACAGAAGGCTTTCCTTTGCGGTGGTACATGTGGTATAATTTTCGCAGTAAGTATATGGTGCCGCTGCATGAAGCCTGCGTCAGGTAAGCCTTCGACAGAGAACCTGCCGGGGGCAGAGACGTTTTCTGCGGCAGGAGTTTTTTGTGGGCGGAAGCAGAACAATGGAACTGGAGGAGAGACAGATGAGATATTTCCTGGAGAATGAAACGCTGCGTGTGGAGATCGATTCGCGCGGTGCAGAGGTGAAGTCGGTAAAGCGTAAGAGCGATGGGCTGGAATATATGTGGCAGGGGGACTCAAGATACTGGGAGCGGACGTCTCCGGTGCTTTTTCCGTTTGTCGGAATGCCGAAAAATAAAGAGTATATTTACGAGGGGAAGCGCTACGCAATGGGACAGCACGGCTTTGCGCGGGATATGGAGTTTTCCTGTGAGTATGTGGATGGCAGAGAGGCGGAGGCTTGTGATACGCAGGCGGAAAACAGCATCTGGTTTGCGCTTGTCTCAGATGAGCAGACGTATCAGAATTATCCGTTTTCCTTTTGCCTTCACATCGGCTATGAGCTTTTGGAAAATGAGGTCAAGGTCAGCTGGTGCGTGGAGAACACGGATGAGAAGATCATGTATTTTTCCATTGGCGCACATCCCGGATTTTTGTGTCCGATTCATGGTGAGAAGGATAAGCTTGGATATGGTCTGCGGTTCGGCGGACTGACAGATGAGCTGCATCATCATGGAAATTCCAAGGAGGGGCTGGCAGTGTTGGAGGACCGCGTTCTTAAGCTTTCGGATGGAGTTGCTTTGTTTACGCCGGGCTTTTTTGACGACTGTACTTATATGGCAGATCACAAGCAGACGGGGGAGGTTGCCCTGTTGGATCGTGAGGGAAATGCTTATGTGACGGTCTGCTTTGACGCGCCGATGTTTGCTCTCTGGTCTCCGGAGGGGAAGGATGCGCCGTTTGTATGCATTGAGCCGTGGTATGGAAGATGTGACGCGGAGGATTTTGAGGGAAGCATCGCAGAGCGTGCTTATGAGAATGCACTTGCGCCGGGAGGCTCTTTTGAGGCGTTTTACCGCATGGTGTTTGCGGTTTAGGGACAGAGTCATATCGAGGACTGCCCCCGCATATATTTAAAATATATTTTAGCGGGCAGGTATGGATATGAAGATGGAACGAAGAAGCAGACCGGCAGATGCAAAGGGGAGTCCGGCAAACGCATTATTTGCAGCAGTGTTTGTGATGTTTATTATCAGTGGGCTTCTGCTGCTTTTGCTTGCGCTGCTGTTGTATAAGCTGGAGTTGACGGAACAGGCGGTGAGGATCGGGATTGTTGTTATTTATGTGATCTCCGGCCTTGTGGGCGGTTTTCTTATGGGAAAGCTGATGCGGGAGCAGAAATATCTGTGGGGCTTATCGGCGGGAGTCATCTATTTTGTGGTGCTGATGGCAGTGTCGGCAATTGTAGGCGGCGGCTTTGAGGTAGATCTGACAAGGGCGGTCACAACGTTGATCCTGTGCGCTGCATCGGGAATGGCAGGAGGAATGGTGAGCTGAAAAAAAGACTTTTCTTATAGATACTGCTGTGATATACTGTCTAAGGCATAGTAAGTGAACATGGCGCTTCAAGATGACCGTCCGCATAGCGTTCGGTCATTTGTGCGTGATACAAATGCTAGAAAGTGAGAATGAAATTATGAATATGAAGAAACGGAAAGCAGCAGTTGTTTTGTTCGCAGTTTTTGCGGCGCTGGCGGGACTTGCCTACTGGGCATCCATCATTCTTTCTTCCACCGGTATCGGGAAAACGATGAGTATACCGTTAGGTCTTGATCTTTCCGGCGGAGTATCGATCACCTACCAGGTTTTAGATGAGAATCCAAGCGGGGAGGATATGAGCGATACGATCTACAAGCTGCAGAGGCGTGTGGAAGGATACAGCACGGAGGCATCGGTCTATCAGGTGGGAGACGACCGCATTACGGTAGAGATCCCGGGAGAATCAGATGCGAATATGATCTTGGAGGAACTGGGCAATCCCGGATCCTTGGAGTTTCAGCTTGCAGACGGCACGGTGTATATGACGGGAGATCAGGTCGCGAGCGCGAAGGCAGGGACAACAGAGGACGCCTATGGAAATAAGGAGTATGTGGTACAGTTAAGCCTGACGGAGGAAGGCGCGAAGCTTTTTAGTGAAGTGACGGCTGAAAATGTCGGCAAACGGCTTCCGATCGTCTATGACGGCGAACAGATCAGCAATCCTATGGTGCAGGAGGCGATTACAGGAGGCTCGGCGCAGATTACGGGCATGACCTCCTATGAGCAGGCGGAGACGCTGGCGACACAGATACGCATCGGTTCTTTGTCCTTGAAGCTTGAGGAGCTGGAGTCGAGCGTTGTGGGCGCGCAGCTGGGAAGTCAGGCGATCGCATCCAGCCTAAAGGCGGCAGCGGTCGGTCTTTTGCTTGTTATCTTGTTTATGATCGTTGTCTATGCGCTTCCGGGCGTGGCGGCGTCTGTGGCGCTTTTGATCTATACGGGGCTTGTCATTGTGACGCTGTATTTGTTTGAGATCACGCTGACACTTCCGGGAATTGCCGGAATCATTTTAGGCATTGGTATGGCAGTTGACGCGAACGTGATCATTTTTGCGCGTATCCGTGAGGAGATCGCAACAGGAAAGACCATCAGCTCGGCAGTCAAAATCGGTTTCCAGAAAGCGATGTCTGCAATCTTGGACGGAAATATCACGACCCTGATCGCTGCGGTGGTGCTGATGGGACTTGGTTCCGGCACAGTCAAGGGCTTTGCCTACACCTTGATGATCGGTATTGTGCTTTCTATGTTTACCGCGCTTGTGGTGACACGATGGATTTTATATGCACTGTATGGTCTCGGACTGAAGAATGAGAAATATTATGGACGTGCCAAGGAACGAAAAGCAATTAATTTCCTCGGTAAAAAAGCAGTATTCTTTACGGTATCGATCCTTGTGATCGCAAGCGGATTTGTCATGATGGGCGTCCATGAGATCAAGGGAACCGGAGCTTTAAATTATGGTCTTGATTTTGTCGGCGGTACATCGACAACTGCTGATTTTGGTAAGGACTATACGATCGAGCAGATTGAAAGCGAGATCGTTCCGGTAGTGTCAAAGATTACCGGAGACAATCATATCATGGCAAACAAGGTTGAGGGAACGACGCAGATCACCATTAAGACGCATACGCTTTCTCTGGAAGAACGCGAGGCATTAAATACCGCCTTAAAGGACAGCTTTGGGGTGGAAGAAAAGTCCATAACCTCACAGAGCATCAGCTCTACGATCAGCGGAGAAATGCGTTCGGATGCGCTGGTTGCGGTCATTGTATCTACGATTTGTATGTTAGTCTATATCTGGTTCCGCTTTAAGGACATCCGGTTTGGAGCAAGTGCGATCATTGCGCTGCTGCATGATGTTCTGGTTGTGCTTGCCGTATATTCGGTGCTGCGTATTTCTGTCGGAAACACATTTATCGCATGTATGCTGACAATTATCGGATACTCCATTAACGATACCATCGTTATTTTTGACCGTATTCGTGAGAATCTTGGGAAAATTCAGGGAACGGCTTCGCCGGAGAGGCTTGCGGAGGTTGCGAATGAGAGTCTGACACAGACGCTCTCACGAAGCATCAATACCTCGATTACGACCTTTATCATGGTATTTATGCTGTTTTTGTTCGGAGTTGCAAGCATCCGCGAATTTGCGCTGCCGCTGATGGCAGGCTTGATCTGCGGTGCATATTCTTCAATCTGTATCGCAACGCAGCTGTGGTATGTGATGAAGACGCGGCTTGGAAATAAGAGTAAGGCGGCATAGGACGTGATGAAGATAGTGATCGGTTATATCCTTGTCATGAATCTGGCTGCATTTTTCTTGATGGGAGCAGATAAGAAAAGGGCTGTGCGCCATGCCTATCGGATTTCGGAGCGGACGCTTTTTTTGAGCAGTCTGCTCGGCGGCAGCCTTGGAAGCTGGGCGGGCATGTATGTATTTCGTCATAAGACGAGACATTGGTATTTCGTTGTGGGAATGCCGTTGATCCTTCTTTTGCATGTGGGAATCGTTTTATTTTGTCTGCTTATATGATTGATAATAAATTGCTATAGACGGGCAGGGCTTTTGTCATTGCTTTGCCCGCGAAAGTCCGTTATAATGAACCGGTAATCGGCAATCAGGGCTGCCGCAGAGGCAGACAGGGATAAGGGAAGGGAGAAGCGATACGATGTATACAATGGAAGACATTCGTTCCGTGGATATGGAAGTTGCAGATGCGATCTGCGCGGAATTTGACAGACAAAATAATCATATTGAATTAATTGCGTCTGAAAACTGGGTGAGCCCGGCAGTCATGTCGGCGATGGGCAGTGTGATGACGAATAAATATGCGGAGGGCTATCCGCAAAAACGCTACTACGGCGGCTGTGAATGCGTGGATGTTGTAGAGGAGCTGGCAATCGAGAGAGCGAAGAAGCTGTTTGGCTGTGATTATGTAAATGTGCAGCCGCATTCCGGCGCACAGGCAAATATGGCGGTGCAGTTCGCCATTTTAAAGCCGGGCGATACGGTAATGGGTATGAATTTAGATCACGGCGGGCATTTAACGCACGGAAGCCCCGTGAATTTTTCGGGAACCTATTTTCATATCGTACCGTATGGGGTAAACGATGAGGGATTTATTGATTATGATAAGGTTATGGAGACGGCGTTGGAGTGCAAGCCGAAGATGATCATTGCAGGAGCGTCTGCTTATGCAAGAACGATCGACTTTAAGCGGTTCCGTGAGATCGCCGATGCATGCGGCGCTGTCTTGATGGTAGATATGGCGCATATTGCAGGACTTGTGGCAGCGGGCGTTCATCCAAGCCCGATTCCATATGCGGATGTTGTGACGACAACGACGCATAAGACGCTGCGCGGGCCGCGCGGCGGTATGATCTTATGCAATCAGGAGGCTGCGGAGAAATATAATTTCAACAAGGCGATCTTCCCGGGGATTCAGGGCGGACCGCTGATGCATGTGATCGCGGCTAAGGCAATCTGCTTTAAGGAGGCGCTGCAGCCGGAATTTCAGGCATATCAGCAGGCGGTTGTTGATAACGCGCAGGCATTGTGCAAAGGGCTGATGGAGCGCGGCATTCAGATCGTGTCCGGCGGTACGGACAATCATCTGCTTCTCGTTGATTTGACGAATTTTGACCGTACGGGTAAGGAAGTGGAAAAGCTTTTGGATTCGGTAAATATCACCTGCAACAAGAATACGATTCCAAATGATCCGAAATCTCCGTTTGTTACAAGCGGTGTGCGTCTGGGAACGCCGGCAGTGACATCGCGCGGGATGAATACCGAAGATATGGATCGTATTGCAGAGGCAGTTGCCCTTATGATCAAAGAGGGAGACGCAGCGTCAGAGAAGGCGCGCGCGATCGTTTGTGAACTGACAGCAAAATATCCGTTGAAATAACGCGTAGGGCAGACAGGCACACTGAGAGCTGGATTCTCAGTGTGTCTTTTTTATGACATAGGAAATTGCTTTGCAATCCTATGTCATAAAAACACACTTCGTGTGAGGATGCGCACTCGCATGAGA